>ENA-UERK01002131-UERK01002131.1-human-gut-metagenome-genome-assembly--contig:-NODE-2131-length-13315-cov-2.679257_pt1 | contig 13315 bp, 7 predicted proteins | sample MGYA00242957_ERZ507957 | MGnify/ENA primary metagenome ERZ507957 (study PRJEB26167, sample SAMN06115538) | human gut metagenome | host: Homo sapiens | place: China:Heilongjiang | collected 2015-11-06... | reverse complement strand
ATTCAGACGATATGAGTACAAGGAAGAAGAGACCACAAGAGAGTTTCTGAGCAAAGAAGAGATTCACCTGTTGATGGGATGATAGCGAGCACGAGCGAAAGCAGCGCGGCGATTTGAATCTTCAGTGCCTGACGCACATGAAAACCGGCATACGGTGAACTGCTTGATGCAAGCAGAGTGATAATCACGCCGAACCATCCCATAAGATATGGAATGAGTGCGAACACCTTGTTTGCGGAAATGTCAGCGGAGTCAAATTACGCCGTGTGGTCAAGAGGATCTCCGGAGTAAACCGGCGGTTGGTCTGCAACCGTGGTCAGCGGTGCGCCGCACTGAGTGCAGTGCGAGGCAGAGTCGGGAAAACTCAGGTGACAGTTGGTACATACTTTCATATTAATAGCCTCCGATATTTATGCGGAGTATCATAAACTCCGCATAAAGTATATCACGCGGCTGCAGACAAGTCAATACAAATTGATGCATCGAATATCCGGAGAAGAAAAGCAACCGGCGTTTATATTCCGCGCAGCTTTGCGGTTGGAATATATTTTTGAACGATTGAAAGGTATTCGCGCATTTTCCCTTCGCTTGCAGGGGAAAGTCCGGTGCCGATGAGTGCACCGGAATCGACAAACAATTGAAGGAAATAACGTTCTTCGCCTTTAAGCCACTGACCGATGCGCTCGAAATCGGCGGGGGAATGAAGCTCGTTGACAACTGTTGTCCGAAACTCATGCTCAACACCGCTGTTTCTTATAATATCAACGCTTGCAAGCACCGGGCCGATATCGATATTCCGAACACCGGTTAAAACGCTGTAACGCTCGGGGGCGGTTTTGATATCCATCGCAATGTAATTGAGAAGCTTGGCATCAATAAGTCTTTGCAGCAAATCGGGAAAGGATCCGTTCGTATCAAGTTTCACGAGATAGCCCATTTCGCGGCAGCGCATTATGAATTCGGCAATGTCCGGCTGAAGCAGCGGTTCGCCTCCTGATATGCATATTGCATCAAGCAAACCGCGCCGCTTGCGAAGAAAACCGAAAATTTCTTCACCTGCAATTGTGGGAGTCAACGCAGGACTGATCACAAGATCCGAATTTTGACAGAACGGGCAGCGAAAATTGCACCCGCCCGTGAAAACAGTGCACGCAACCTTGCCCGGGTAATCGAGCAGAGTGACCTTTTGTATTCCTTTAATTTCCATAGATAAAATTCCTGGTTTAATGCCGAAACTGTTATTGCGGACGACACGGTCGGCCGATGTGTGTCGGCAGTGTTTGTATTTTAGACTTTGGGAGACAGAATTTCAACCTCAAAATAATATATTTTTCACTAAGCGGAAAAAACTGTTGACAGAGACAAGGAACGGAGCTATAATGTTAGCACTCAAAGGGAATGAGTGCTAACAACAAGTGCTTCCCGATGAGATGCCCCAAAAGGGCGACGATGATTCAGAGGAGTGTGAGAATATGACGGAAGTTTTGGATGTTCGCAAGATGCGCATACTTCAAGCGATCGTTGATGACTATATTCTCACGGCTTCGCCGGTCGGCTCAAGAACTTTGTCAAAGCGTGACGATATCGAGCTTTCACCCGCAACGATTCGCAACGAGATGAGCGACCTTACGGAGCTCGGTTTTCTTGAACAGCCGCATACGAGTGCGGGCAGGATTCCGAGCGAAAAAGCTTACAGACTCTACGTGAACTCCATTATGGACAGAGCAAAGCTGACCGATGAAGAAGCGGAATACATCAGACGTCATCTGAACACACGCGTTAACGAGGTCGGCGAAGTGATTCGTGAAACGGCAAGAATGCTTTCGGGCATCACGAAATATACTTCTGTTGTTCAAACCCCGCAGATAAAAAACGCAAGGTTTAAGCGTATCAGTTTGATTCCCGTAACGGACGGAAAGGCATTAGCCGTTATTGTCACCAACAACGGGACGACTTCAAGCAGAATGCTTTCGGTTCCGGCGGGAGTGACTCCGCGCAGCATTGAACAGCTTGCGGAACTGATGAACGAGCGACTCACAGGTTACAAACTTACCGATGCGCAGAATACGCTGCTTCCTCTTCTGAAGGAGGAAATCGGTGAACAGGCAGAAACGGTTGCGGCAATGCTTCAACCTCTCACAAACAGCCTGAACAAACAGGAGGTCGAGGTTGTCGGTGCGGCAAATATGCTGGATTATCCCGAATACTCCGATGTTGCAAAAGCAAAGTCGTTTCTGTCAGAGGTTGAAAACGGCAGCTGCATTCAACAGGTGTTCACTCAAAACAAGGACGGCGTTGAGCTGACAGTGCGCATCGGAACCGAGAACGATAACCCCGAACTCAAAGATTGCTCCGTTGTCACGGTAAATTATCGTGTCGGCAACGAACAGGCGGGTTCAATGGGTGTTATCGGCCCGACAAGAATGGATTACGGCAAGGTTGTTGCGGTGCTTAAATGCGTGAGCGAAAATCTGAGCAATGTTTTGAGTGATATGCTCAAAAAGAATGAATAGCCGCAACAGGCAGCAGAATAATGAAGGACAACGGCAGCAATGCCTGCGTCACGGAGGAAGTTATGGCAAAGGACAAAAAGAAACCCGTTCAGCAGGATGAAAAGATGCCCGCAGAAGCACACGAAACCGTTGAACAGAATTCCGCAGAAAACCGAGCGGAAAATTCAGAGGACAACGGCGGTGTGACGCTTTCAAAGGATGAATTTGAACGCGCAAAAGCCGAAATAGAGCGCATGAATGCCGAAATCGAAACTTTGAAGAAAAGCGCGGACGAGGCAATCGGAGATGCTCAGCGTATCCAGGCGGAATTCAACAATTTTCGCAAGCGCAACGCATCGGTGCGTGCCGAAAGTTACGATGACGGCATCCGCGAAACTATAAAAAATATCCTTCCGGTGCTTGATAATTTTGAGCGTGCCCTCGCAACATCCGACGGTTCACCCTTTTCAAAAGGCATGGAACAGATTCAAAAACAGCTTCTCGACTGCCTCAAAAAGAGCGGACTTGAGGAAATAGAAGCCGAAGGCGTCTTTGATCCGAATATGCATGATGCAGTCATGCGTGATGAAGATGACAGCGATGCCGAAAGCGGAACAATAACAGCCGTTCTTCAGAAAGGCTACCGTGTAAAGGGTAAGATAATCCGCCACACGATGGTGAAAGTCAAAGCCTGAGCACAGAACCCGGACACATGCGTTCCGTGTCTTAAAGCGGAACTGCATCAGTCAATCAAAAGCAAAAATCACCCCTTAACCGGGGATGAAATAAATTTAAAATCCCAAACCCATCGCGGTCGGTGCGGGTTCTGTCAGCACCGTTGACGCCGCGGCGGACGGCGGCAATCATATCAAAACATGAACCGTTATTTTCCGCCGGAAAGAAAGGTAAATTATTATGTCAAAGATTATCGGTATCGACCTTGGTACGACCAATTCCTGTGTTGCTGTCCTTGAAGGCGGCGAACCCGTTGTTATCCCCAATCCCGAAGGCTCCCGCACAACTCCCTCTGTTGTTGCGTTCAAAAACGGCGAGCGTATGGTGGGTCAGGTTGCAAAACGTCAGGCTATCACCAACCCCGACAACACCGTAAGCAGCATTAAGCGTGAAATGGGCAGCGATTACCGCCGCACCATCGAAGGCAAGTCCTATACTCCGCAGGAAATTTCCGCAATGATTCTTCAGAAGCTGAAACAGGATGCGGAAGCTTATCTCGGCGAAAAAGTCACTGATGCTGTTATTACAGTTCCTGCTTATTTCTCCGACAGTCAGCGTCAGGCAACCAAGGACGCAGGCAAGATTGCAGGCCTTAATGTTCTCCGTATCATCAACGAACCCACTGCGGCGGCTCTTGCATACGGTATGGATAAGGAAAACAACCAGAAGATCCTGATTTACGACCTTGGCGGCGGCACGTTCGATGTTTCCATCCTCGAAATCGGCGACGGCGTGTTTGAAGTTCTTGCAACTGCCGGCAACAACCGTCTCGGCGGCGATGATTTCGACGATCGTCTTATCAACTATATTGCAGAGGAATTTAAAAAGTCCCACGGCATTGACCTTCGCAACGACCGCATGGCGAAGCAAAGGCTTAAAGAAGCAGCAGAGAAGGCAACGATTGAGCTTTCCGGCATGGCTTCCGCAAACGTCAATCTTCCCTTCATCACGATGGATGCAAACGGCCCCGTTCATCTTGATATGAACATCACACGTGCAAAGTTCAACGAGCTTATCTCCGATTTGCTCGACAAAACAAAAACTTGCGTACAGCAGGCATTGCATGATGCGGGTCTTAAAACTTCTCAGATTGATAAGGTTATCCTCGTCGGCGGTTCAACCCGTGTTCCCGCGGTTCAGGATCTTGTAAAGAACATCACCGGCAAAGAACCCTTCAAGGGCATTAATCCCGATGAATGTGTTGCAATCGGTGCTGCAATTCAGGGCGGTGTCCTCGGCGGCGAAGTCAAAGACGTTCTTCTTCTCGACGTAACGCCCTTGAGCCTCGGCATTGAGACCCTCGGCGGCGTATTCACGAAGCTTATTGACCGCAACACCACCATCCCCACCAAGAAGAGCCAGGTATTCTCAACTGCGGCGGACGGTCAGACCAGCGTTGAAATCCATGTTCTTCAGGGCGAGCGTGAGATGGCACAGTACAACAAGAGCCTCGGCAAGTTCCAGCTTACAGGTATTGCACCCGCTCCCAGGGGTGTGCCTCAGATCGAAGTCAGCTTTGATATCGATGCAAACGGCATCGTTCATGTAACTGCAAAGGATCTCGGCACGGGCAATGAACAGAACATCACCATCACTGCCTCCACCAACCTGTCCGAGGATGAAATCAACCGCGCAGTCAAAGAGGCTGAGCAGTTTGCAAACGAGGATAAGAAGCGCAAGGATGAAGTTGAAACCCGCAACCATGCCGACACTCTGGTATATGAAACCGAAAAGACCATGAAGGAACTCGGTGACAAGATTGCAGAGGGCGACAAGTCCAGAATCAACGCCGAAGTTGAAAATGTTAAATCTGCTCTCAACGGCAGCGATTCCGAGGCGATCAAAGCTGCAACCGAAAAGCTGACAGAGGTATCCTATGAAGTTTTCGGCAAGATTTATCAGCAGCAGGCTCAGCAGAACGGCGGTGCGGCGGGCTTTGATCCCAACGCGGGTGCAGCGGGCAGCGGCAACAACGGCGGCAGCAACAGCAGCAACGGCAGCGATGACGGCGTTGTTGATGCGGATTACGAGGTTGTAGACAACTGATCCCGATTACTCTGATAATAAACGGCGGTGCGGCGGATGATTCCGGCCGGTGCCGTTCAAAGAAAAATTGTTCCGCCGCAGATGCATAAAATAAAGCATTGGCGGCGGAACAAAATGAACAGACCAAGCGTAGGGGCGCGGCAGCTTCTGTCGAGCCCCGAAGGCTTGCATTGCTGCCGAAAGCTTTTTTCGAGATTCGGACGCAATGCAGGTTGAATTATTATTTCATGGGGGAGCACCATGGCAGAAAAAAGAGATTATTATGAGGTTCTCGGCGTTGAAAAAACGGCGAGCGATGACGAAATAAAATCCGCTTACAGGAAACTTGCAAAAAAGTATCACCCGGATCTGAATCCGAACAACAAAGAAGCGGAAGTTAAATTTAAAGAAGCAAACGAGGCATATGAAGTCCTTTCCGATAAGGACAAGCGTGCGAAATACGACCAGTTCGGCCATGCGGCGTTTGATCCTTCGGCGGGTGCTTACGGCGGCGGCTTCAACGGCTTTTCGGGTGCGGGCTTCACGGGCTCCTTCACAGGATTTGACGATATTTTGAATTCAATGTTCGGAGGCGGCTTCGGCGGAAGAAGCAGGAGTGCGCGTGCGGATGCGCCGATGCAGGGCGAGGATTTGCGCTACTCTTTGACGATAACGTTTGAAGAGGCGGCATTCGGCTGCAAAAAGGAAATTTCGTACAGACACGAAGAAAAATGCGCCACATGCGGCGGCAGCGGAGCAAAACCCGGAACAAGCAAAAAAACCTGTACACGCTGCAACGGCACCGGCCAGATTCGAGTTCAGCAAAATACAATGCTGGGCACGATGCAGAGTGTTCATCCCTGTGATGTCTGCGGCGGTACGGGCAAGATTATTGAACAGCCCTGCGAAACCTGCCGCGGCAAGGGCAGAGTGAGCAACGCCATGAAGGTTGTTGTTACAATCCCCGCAGGCATTGATGACGGGCAGAGTATTCGCCTTGGCGGGAAAGGTGAAGCGGGTTACAACGGAGGTCCGGACGGCGATTTGCTTGTGACGATTCGCGTGAAGAGCAGCAAACAGTTTGTGCGTGACGGCTATAACCTGTACACAAACCTTACAATTCCCGTAACAACCGCTGTTCTCGGCGGCGAGGTTACTGTTCCCACTCTTTCAGGCGAGTTGAAATATAACATTCCCGAAGGAACCCAAAGCGGAACAACATTCCGTATGCGAGAGCAGGGCATACAGAAGCTGCGCCTTCCCGGCAAGGGTGACCTTTACGTAAATGTCACCGTTGAAATTCCCAAAAAGCTTACATCGGAACAGCGCGAGTTGTTCGAGCAGCTTGCGGAATCAATGGGCACAAGTGTTCCTGCCGGAAAAAAACGGCGCGTACGGAAAAAATAATCAATAAGTTAACAACATCCCATCAGTTAATAAGATAACTTTTTAAAATACAAACAGGGACGGGCAGCTGTTAAGAACTGTCCGTCCCTGTTTTTTTGTTTGCCGATGCAGCAGACGTTTTCAGGTTAACCGTATGCTGTTATGCGGACTGCATTGCTTTGCGAATTATCAGGAGCGCATCAACGGATGTTATATCGCCGCTGCCGTCAATATCGCAAATGCTGAAATCAAGGCTGCCGGAAACGGGCGTTGCAATAATCCCAAGGGACATGCGAAGCACGGTGAGGGCGTCGGCGGAAGTTACAACACCGTCGCCGTCAACATCACCGAGAAGGCTGTATTCAGCGGTGACAGTGCGGTTTTCGGTAACGTTGACAAGGCTGCCGTTCCAACCGGTGAAAACATAACCATCATGCGCAGGGGCAGCAGGTGCGGTAACATTGCTGCCGTGTTCAACGGAGACTTCGGCGATCACGGAGCCGTCGAATCCGTCAACGAATGTAACAGTGTAAACATTGATTGAAAGGACAGCGTCAACCGTCAGGTCTTCGGCAGGCATGGTTTCGGGAACAACCCAACCGGAGAAAGTGTACCCTTCGGGTACGGTGTATTCGGGCACAGTGATTGCTGCACCGACAGCGTAGGTCTGTTCGGCATAGAACTCACCGTTGACGGTGTAGGTCAGCGTGTATTCGGGCAATGATGCGTTCACGGAACCGTTCGTTGTATGAACCTCAATATCGGTGACTGTGCCGCCGACAGGAAGATTAAGAAATCTGTTCACATCAACGTTGACAGGAGTTGTGCCGGAGAACTCGGGGTTTACGGTCGCCTTAACGGTGAGCAGAACATTTTCATCTATGCCGTTGCCCGTCATGGGAGCGTCCGCACAGAGTGCGCCGACATAAATCGTGCCGGGCGTTGTGGTGAAGTCGAAAACGTTCATGGAAGTGTTTTCGAGAATTGCACCGGGAACGACTTCATTAACGGTCAATTTTGTGCTGTCGTAACCGATATGCATTTCAAGAGTGTGCGCCTCGAACTTGCCGCTGACGGTGACGGGAATCTCGACCTGCTGACCGGAAAGCGCGGTGATTTCGGGTGCAGAGAAAGATGCCGAAACGGGAAGTTCTTCAATGAGGATGCGGAGTGTTTCTTCGGCCGCGGTGAGAACATCATAATTGCTGACAAGGGCTTGCTGTTCGACAGTCAGAGCATCATATGCCTGCCTTGCCTCCGCAATTGCAGAGGCGCTTTCAAGGCTCACCTCTCCGATTGCGGAAATCTTTGCTATAACATCGCGAACGGGGGCATTCTGCTGATATTCGTCTTCAAGCTGCTGCAGAACCGCTGCGGCAGCATTTACGTCGTCCTGACTTGCATAAATCGCGGTGGCGGCACTCCTGGCAGAGTCCGGAATTTCGATGCCGTGTTCGTTAAGCGTTGCGATAAGCGTGCTGAGCCTATCTTTGTTTGCAACGGGGGAGAAGGATGTGTTGTCACTGCCGCCCATTGCATAACCGCCGCCGATATCGCTGCCGTAGGCAACGGTGAACTGAACGCGGACAACATCGCCGTCGGACAGATATGAATCTGAGAAGCCGACATTGGGGAACACATTGTTAAGACAGTACATCCAGCCGGAAGCATAGCAATAGTCGAATTCGCCGAGTTCGTTTTCACTGTATCGGTCTTCAAGCGTTATGCCCCAAGACGAAAGTGCATCAACAAGCTCTGCGGGAGCGTTGACGGGAGAGACAGGGATATTGGGAATCGTGCCGTCCTTAATTGTTGCAAGATAGAAACCGCCTTCAACGCTGCCGGTATGGGATTCGGTGAATCCAAAGCGGTTAAGCACACGCATCAGTACCGCGGCAGCGCAGTCACCGGCATAAATATCGGTAAGCACGGGTTCAACGATGTAGCCTTCACCGAGGGAGAATGCTTCAATGCTGAAGATCGCCTGACCGACGTATTCGCCGTCTTCTGCGGGCTGATAGGTAATAGTGTATGTCAACTCAGCATCGCCTGCGGAAACAACGACGGTGTTTTCACCTTCAACAGTAAAGTTCAAAGTGAAGCTCGTCTGCGTTGCATCGTCCCAAGTGGGGGAGAGTGCATCGCCGTTGAAAGTTGCGGTCGGAGTGACTTTGTTGCCGTCGCCGTCCTTTGCAATAACAAAGAACGTGCGTTTTGCTGTCTTCTGGATTATTCCGTCAGACAGGGTTGTTTCAATGCTGTAATTGCTTTTCACAGCATCGGTTAAGGTTGCTGCGCCTGCAAAACTCATCGGGATGATTCCGATAAGAAGTGCGAGTGCAAGAAGTAAGGACAGAATTTTTTTCATTTTCTTTTTCCTTTCGTTTTATTTTAAACGGCCGGAGATGAATCACAGTCCGTTTAATTCTGTCGGAGCTTTATCCCGGAAGTTCATCATGATGATGTTCCGCCGGGATAAAGCGTGGTCTTTTCTGCGTTAAAGCAGATTATTCAATGCCCATTGCTTTGCGGAAAACGAGCAGTGCGTCAATGGATGTGATTGCGCCGTCGCCGTCCATATCGCAGATGATGCGCTCCGTTTCGTTTGCGGGAATGATTCCGAGAGCGATACGAAGCATCAACAGAGAATCGGCAGTGTCAAGGCTGCCGCTCCCGTTTGCGTCACCGCGAAGCATAAGCGCTGCGTCAATGGTGATATTCTCTGCCGGCATGGTTTCGGGAACGTCCCAACCGAAGAACACAAATCCTTCTTCAGGATTGTACTCAGGTGCATTGACTGCATCGCCCGCTGCATAAGTCTGTTCTGCATAGAATTCACCGTTGACGGTATAGGTGACGGTGAATGTGGGCTGCGCTGCGTTAATAACAAGGTTGATAACGCCGTCAGGTGCGTGGTACTCGGTTCCGGGAACACCATCCCTGTTCTGATACATAAGTGAGGGATGGGAAATGATGAACATATTATCCTCGGAAGTCAACGGAGCCGTTGAATAAACAGCATAGGCAGTTATATCCCGCACCGTACCGTTTGCATAATGCGCAAGCACCTGCATTCCCGTCGGATCAAAGGTTTCGCCGATGGTATAGACGGTCTTATCAGGCAGTTTGGCAATTTCAATGCGGTCAACAACGCTTCCGACTGCCATCAGGTAAGCGGAATCGTTTTTGAAATAAATGGTTCCGTCGGCATCGATAATCGGGCTGCAAATCGCATACTGAGCCTGCGCGCCGTCGGGAGTGAACAAAACGGGAGCACAATCGTATGTTGTGCCCTGATATTCCTCCTGCACGACGGCGGAAGGTTCGGTCTGACCGGGTCTGTCTGCAATGACGCGAAGCATACCGGGAGTGAAGTTATCAAAGAAATAGACGTAAACAGTGTCGTCATCACCTGCATATGCAGTGGTAAGGACGCCGCTTGTTTGCGGATAACCCTTTGTGCGTACCGTATATGCAATGCTCATGCTTTCAAGGTCAATAACCGTGATGTTGTGTCCGGAGTATGCACCGAATTGGGATGTTCCGGAAACACCGACATAGGCCCTGCCGTTGTAAACCGTCGGAGTGCAGGTACTCATGGCGGGGTTGGAAGTGTCATCCGCATAGTTGAACAGCTTTACAAAGCTGAGCGAACCCTCGGTGAAGCTGCCGTCCGCTTCAACATGAACAGCATAGAAATAGCCGCCCTTGGTTGTGAAATAAGCTGTACCGGCGGAGCTTGTACCGTTTTCATCATCGGGAACGAAAGTGACGCTGCTGCGTGCATCCCCGGGGTGAGGAAGGGTGATACTGCCGAGAACCGAACCGGAGGTTGGGTTCAGCGAAACTATCCTTGCGTGGCCGTCGGTGTAGCCGCTTTCGCCGTCATCAGTGTCAATAAGAACAAATTCATCGCACACATATGCGCCTGCCCAATAGAAGCCGCCCTTTGAAACATATCTCCAGGAAGCATGCTTTGTTTCGTTGCTGACATCGGGATCTTCGTCCGTTGCCGAAACGCATACGAAACTTGCATCGCCTGTTTCGCTCTTCCAAAAACCGGTGTAAATATAGCCGTCATGGTAAACGATCGGGCAGTTCGGCTGTCCGCCGTTTGAATCCGTGAAGAGCCAAAGAGAATCGAGAGTGACGGCATCGAATGCCTGAATTCTGCCGTTGGACAGCCCGACAAATATCATGCCGTCCGCATAAGTGGGAGAATTAATCGCAAAACTTGAGCTTGCCGCCATGGACTTTGTGACAAGTGCCTCACCGCTCGTTTTATCAATTTTGTAGATATTGGTTCCTGCGTAAACATACAGAAAATCATCAACAATGATGGGGCAGCTGCATGCATTTGAGCCGTAACCGCTGCCGAACTGAGTTGCCCAATACAGCACGGAGTCGTTGGCGATCGTCGGTATGGGGTAGTCAACAACGCCGTTGTTAAAACGGTTGGCGCGGAAAGTAGGCCACTGAGCATCAAGATTCGGGTCAAGATTCGGATTCGGTTCGGCAGCCGTCAGAACAGCATTGATTTCAATGACTTCATCGCTCTGAACAGGGATATAATTCGATTCATGAATGCCTGCAAAGCCAGCCTTTGTAACGGTGTAAGCATAACTTTCACCGGGGATAAGACTGTAGGTGCCGTCCTCGTTTTTAGGTACGGAAAGGCTCGTGCTGTTTGAAATAACGAAGGTTATCGCATCCGCAGGTTCCGTTACAAAGCGCACCGGTGTGGGCGCTGTCTTGGCAAGATGAAGCGTATAGGTGCTTTGCACGGAGGCATCGTCTTCGTGGCAGATGGTGACGGTGATGTCTTCACTGCTGAGCGCGGAATCAAGAGAAACGGAGACATTTGACGGGTCATCAAAACGTTCACCGTTTACAAGCAGATAATAACCGCCCTTGTTGGGAGCAGTTTCGCTCGCGGTGCTCTTGAATGAAGCAGAAATAATAACTTCGGGAATACTCAACGCAATAGTTGCATAGTAGTCGGCCCTGTCTCTGTCATATTTAACAATGCTGCCGTTTTCATCGCGTAGCACAATATCGTTCACAATACCGTTCGCTTGGGTTTTTGCCGAAAGTGTACCGAGGCTCAACGCTCTTCTCGCAACGAACGTATACTCCTGATAGTATTCAACCGAATCAACGGTCTTTATAAGTCGGAGTGTCATCGTATTTGCGTAACCGCAATTGGATGCAACAAACTGACCGCAGGCAACCGCACCTGCAGCACTTTCAACCGTTGAATTAATTAACTTATCCACGGGAACACCGTTGGTTAAAGCAATGGAAGTCTGCTTGTCATACAATGCATGAATTTCATACGCATCGTCATTGCACGTAGCCTTCATGAAGAAGGAGGAGTTTGCATCCGAAACGGTGAACATGTATTCGTGTTCGGCGGAAACAAAATCCCTGTCGAGGGGATAAACACGGGTATTTGCATTACCGACGTTACGCGCAGTGTATGCGCCGACGGCTGTGAGCTTGTCCGTGCTTTCGGGTTCGGAAACGGTAAAATCAGTGCCTTCCGTCGCCGTGAATCTTGCGGAAGTATGGAAATACCGGTTCTTTGTTGCGATACAGTCATATTCTTCACCCGGAGTGAGAGCGTATGTGTTGACATACACACCGTCAACAACTTCACCGCATACCAAAGGTTGAATCACACCGCCGGCGGCATTAACAATTTCTGCTTCGGTTCCGGCCGGGATGATGACGTTGACGTCGGTCGCCTGAAGGCGCGTAATGTTCAGCGTGTAGGAAAATGTTCTTGTGATGTTTTCTTCTGCATTCACGGTATATTCAACCGTAACATCTACAGCGGTGCTTTCGCCGATGCCTTTGAGAACAACCTCGCGCTGCGTATCATTGCCGTTCACGAGAATTCTGTAATCGGAAAGAACGGGGAAGGGTGAGATGACAACGCTTTCGGCAACGGTAGTGAGGGAGTATTCGCCGGTAAGAGGGGCAAACTCCATAGGAAGCCGTGTGCCGCCGCCGAAAACCTGAAGATCGGCAAGCGTCGGAATGCGCTCAAGATTGATTTCAAAGGACTGTATCTGAGTCTGTTCACCGACATAATAACGCGCTTCAATGTCAAAGCTGCGCTCAGTCATGCTGTTTTTTTCCCAAAGGTTCGTGAGCACTGTATAGCGGCTTTCCCAACCCTTGTTGTTTGCGGGAACGCTTCCGTCGGAATTATCCCTGCCGTTGATGTCAACATAGCAGGCATAAGTTTTAACGCTGTCTGAAGGAAGATCCGCGCCGCGCGTAAGGTACATATAGACATTGCCGTGGTTTGTGTCTTCAACTTTGTAGGTTGCGGTGTGAGTTCCGCAATCCTGCTCGCGTTCGTAAAGCTTCTCGCGTGCGCCGCTGTCGGCGTGGAAGATTATGTCTCCGAACCACTCGCCATATGGAAGTGCAGCATCGATTGCGGAAGCAGAGTACTCTCCGCTTTCGGCATCGGGAGAAACGGTCACTCTGCCCTCAATGCGGTTGTGCCCGCCGTCGGAAACGGAATAGGTTGAAACACCTGCATAAGCCTGGGCGGTTGTTCCGCTGTAAATGCTCGCATTGCCGTAGGCGTCGGTAATGGTGATAACGGGGTTTTCAATTGTAATACCGTTTTGAGTAACATTAAAAACAACGTCGTATTTGTC
>ENA-UERK01002127-UERK01002127.1-human-gut-metagenome-genome-assembly--contig:-NODE-2127-length-13324-cov-3.868574_pt1 | contig 13324 bp, 11 predicted proteins | sample MGYA00242957_ERZ507957 | MGnify/ENA primary metagenome ERZ507957 (study PRJEB26167, sample SAMN06115538) | human gut metagenome | host: Homo sapiens | place: China:Heilongjiang | collected 2015-11-06... | reverse complement strand
TGGACGCATTCATGCTGGTATTGTTGTCCAAGGCACCGCTCATGCCGATGGAGGTGAGTTCGTGGCTGATTCCTGCATCAGGCTGTCTGATAAATGTACATTTTCCACTACAACATTTTCATCCAACACTTCCAGATCCACATGGGCAAAATTCCAGATTGCATGTACACCAAGGCTTACCAGCTGGTTTGCCACAGCATCTGCCTTTTCTTTCGGCATAGTCAGTGTAGCAATATCTACCTTATGTGTCTTTACAAATTCTTCCAGTTTATCAATCATTTCGATTTTATTGCCACGAATGGATTTTCCGCATAACTCCGGATTCACGTCAAACAATCCTACTATGACGAAGCCGAGTTTTTCAAACTTCACATAATTGGCAAGTGCCTGTCCTAAGTTACCAGCTCCAATAATAATAATATTATGCTGTTCATTTAATCCCATAATCTTTCCGATTTCTTCATACAGAAATTGTACATTGTAACCATATCCCTGCTGTCCAAAACCACCAAAATTATTTAAATCCTGTCTGATCTGCGATGCGGTCACTTTCATTCTTGCACTCAGTTCATTCGATGAAATACGTTCTACCCCTTCATCTAAAAGTTCCCCCAGATATCGGTAATATCTTGGCATTCTACGAATTACTGCCTGTGATATTTCTTTGCTCATTCTGCCAGTTCCTCCTGCTCTCAATACCCTACAATAATTATAGTTTCTTGCCGAAAGGATGTCAATGTGTTACAACTTTAACAATCTTTCTGTAAACTTAATTCTTCCCATTTTGCATAGAGTTCTTCCAGCGCTGCCTCTTCCTGCATCTGCTCCTCATGGATTTTGTTTAATTCATAGGAATTTGATGCTACCTCCGGCTTTGACAGTTCATCATTTAATGCTTCTATCTTTGCCTCTCTCTTAGCAATTTCATCTTCTGTACGCTTTAATTCGTTTTCCAGCTTACGTTTTGCTGCCTGCTGTTTCTTCATTTCTTCCCAGCTTAACTTCTGTTTTCCTCCGCCGGATATCTGCTCTGTTCCATTATTTTCTCCAGTTCCATCGGAAACAATGACATTTCCTTTTGCCACTGAATTGTCTGCACGATCCTGTGTAGCTGTGCCAAACGCCGCTAACTCCTGAACTTCCTTTTTCTCCAGATAATAATCGTAATTTCCAATATAATTTAGAATTGTTTCATTCTTTAAATCAAGAATTCTGCTGGCAGTTTTATTAATAAAATAACGGTCATGGGATACATAAAGCACCGTTCCGGTATAGGAATTGATGGCTGACTCTAAAATTTCCTTTGACATAATATCAAGGTGGTTGGTCGGCTCGTCCAATATCAGGAAGTTTGCATTGGATAACATCAGTTTTGCCAGTGAAACACGCCCTCTTTCTCCACCACTGATATCACGAATCCGCTTAAACACATCATCATCCGTAAATAAAAATGCTGCTAACACATTTCGAATCTTCGTTGCCTTCAGATTCGGATAAGCATCTGCAATTTCATCAAATAACGTCTTATCCGGGTCTAAGTTCTGCTGTTCCTGATCGTAATATCCGATTTCCACATTGCTTCCAAGCTTTATCTCCCCGGCATCTGCGTCTACAATTCCATTGATTATCTTTAAAATGGTGGTTTTCCCGGTACCGTTATTTCCGATTAAAGCAACTTTTTCCCCTCGCTTAATCTGAAAATCAATGTTTGAAAACAGTTTATGCTCGTAAGATTTTGAAAGACCTTTCACCGAAAGTACATCATTTCCACTGGTAATTTCCGGCTCCAATGTAATATGTATATCTGTTTTTCCATCGATTGGCTTCTCAATACGTTCTATTTTATCCAATGCCTTCTCACGGCTTTCCGCACGCTTAATGGACTTTTCCCGGTTAAAGGATTTTAACTTGGATATCACTTCTTCCTGGTGCTTGATTTCCCGCTGCTGGTTATAATACTGTCGCAAAAGACTTTCCCGCTGTATTTCCTTCTGCCTCGCATATGCGGTATAATTTCCCGGAAATACCGTTGCCGTATGGCGGGATATTTCCACTACCTTCGTAACAATCCGGTCTAAGAAATAACGGTCATGGGCTACGATAATTACGGCTCCTTTATAATTCAAAAGATAGTTTTCAAGCCATGCAATCGATGCCATATCAAGGTGGTTGGTCGGCTCGTCGAGCATGATAATGTCAGGCTTGGTTACCAGAAGTCTGCCTAATGCCACTCTGGTCTTCTGTCCTCCGGATAACTCTGACATTTTCTTTCCGAAATCATTTTCCGAAAAACCAAGTCCCTTTAACACACCGTTTATCTCACTGCGAAAAGTCAGTCCACCCTCTAACTCAAAGGCATGGCTGAAACGGTTATACTGCTCCATATATTTCTCTAATTCATCTGCGCTTACATGCTGCATGTCTTCTTCCATTTTACGAAGCTTTTCTTCTTTTTCGATTAATGCATCGCAGGCATGAAGCACTTCATTATAAATGGTCTCGTTGCTGTCTTTATCCTGATACTGGGCAAGATAACCGATGGTTTTTCCTTTTGCAACGGTTACCTCGCCACTGTCCGGTGCCAGCTCTCCCACTATAATTTTCAATAACGTAGATTTGCCGGCACCATTGATGCCGACAATTGCTGTTTTCTCATTATCTTCTACATGAAAAGAAACATTCTGTATTATGGTGTCTGTCCCAAAGGATTTACTGATATTCTGACAGGCTAAAATCATGGAAGTCTCCTCACTTTTTCTCTTCGCCCCATAAGTAAAGCATTCTTTACAAGGGGCTTTTTATAGCTGAAAATTCCGGGACGGCACACTATTCTGCCCTCCCGGAGTATAAAATTTATAACATTTTCTCTAATGTAGCACGGATTGCCTTGATAAAGTCTTCACTGTTTAATACAGTCGGATTTTCAATTGTAGTAATCAGTGCAAGGTCTTTGGTCATCTTTCCGGATTCAATCGTATCTACACAGGCTTTTTCCAGTTTATCGGCAAATGTGCTTAACTCCTGGTTGCCATCTAATTCACCTCTCTTACGGAGTGCTCCGGTCCATGCAAAAATAGTTGCTACGGAGTTGGTGGATGTTTCTTCTCCCTTGAGGTGTTTATAATAGTGACGCTGAACTGTTCCGTGTGCAGCTTCATATTCATAATATCCTGCCGGTGATACCAGTACGGAAGTCATCATGGCAAGGGAACCAAATGCAGATGATACCATATCACTCATAACATCTCCATCATAGTTCTTACATGCCCAGATAAAGCCGCCCTCTGCTTTCATCACACGGGCTACCGCATCATCGATTAAGGTATAGAAGTAGGTAATTCCTGCTTCTTCGAATTTTTCTTTATATTCTGCATCAAAGATTTCCTGGAAAATATCTTTGAAAGTATGGTCATATTTTTTGGAAATGGTATCCTTGGTTGCAAACCATAAATCCTGTCTGGTAGAAAGTGCATAGCTAAAGCAGCTTCTTGCAAAGCTTTCGATAGAATCATTTAAGTTATGCTGTCCCTGGACAACACCTGCTCCGGTAAAGTTATGAATCAGCTCTCTTGTTTCCGTTCCGTCCTCTGCTGTATAAACCAGTTCACATTTTCCCGGTCCCGGTATCTTCATTTCAGAAGCCTTGTATACATCACCGTAAGCATGTCTTGCAATGGTAATCGGTTTCTTCCAGTTCTTAACACATGGCTCAATTCCCTTTACAACGATTGGTGCACGGAATACCGTTCCATCTAACATTGCACGGATAGTTCCATTCGGACTCTTCCACATTTCCTTTAAGTTGTACTCCGTCATACGTGCTGCATTTGGTGTAATGGTAGCACATTTTACTGCAACACCGTATTTCTTTGTTGCATTTGCAGAATCTACAGTTACCTGGTCATCCGTTTCATTACGATGTTCAAGACCCAGGTCATAATATTCTGTGTTCAAATCAATAAATGGTAATAACAGTTCATCCTTAATCATTTTCCAAAGGATTCTTGTCATTTCGTCTCCGTCCATTTCAACCAAAGGGGTAGTCATTTTAATTTTGTCCATCTTTCTATCCTCCATTTACTATCTCAGCAGATTGTCCCAGCCATAATTATCCATATTTTCAATAGTATTTAACATATGACTTGTCGCAAGCAGTTCTGCTTCTTTTGCATTGTGCTGCTTCAATGCTTCTACAATCTTTTTATGTTCATCATTTGATTTTACCACACGATCCGGCATTGACAAAGTGATTTTTCGAACTCTTTCCACATAATGATGAAATGCAGACAATTCATGCTTTAACATTTTGCTTCCGGAAGCTTCATAAAGCACCTCATGAAACTTATTATCCAGCTCCAATATCTGTGCATAATTTTCCTTCTTAGCATGAAATTCCACCAGAAAAATGTTTTCTTCCAGTTCCGCTATCTGCTCCTTGGTAATTCTGTCTGCCGCCCACTTTGTGCAAAGTCCCTCCAGCCGTGCACGGATTTCATAGATATCTTTTACGTCTTCTTTCGTAATTCCCTCTACGAATGCTCCGCGGTTTGGAATGATTCTGACGAGTCCTTCCAGTTCAAGCTGCCTTAAGGCTTCTCTTACCGGAGTACGGCTGACACCCAGTTCATCACCCAGGGTTTTTTCTTTTAATTCTTCATCGCACTTGTATTTTCCGGATAAGATATTTTCACGAATCGTATGAAATACTCTTCCGCTTAAAGAATATCCTTCTTCGCCCACGATAAAGCCTCCTTAATTTATAATACAATTCCGAGTTTTTTACAACAGTCAGTTATCTGTACTACAAGTTCGTTATCTGTAATTACAGTTACACGTCCCTCATCATACTGCTCGTCTACCCACTGTTTGATGGTCTTTACCAGTTCCGAATTCTTATCTACTTTACGGTCATCACTGAGACGGTAATAGGTATTAATCCAGTGTGCAATTCCAGCAAGTCCTGATGTATTGGAAACAGATACCAGTGCCGGACGATTTAAGAATTTTTCGGTATCAAAAATGTTATAAATTTCTTCATTTTTCAAAAGTCCGTCTGCATGGATACCTGCTCTTGTAACGTTAAAATTACTTCCGACAAATGGTGTACGGCTTGGAACCTTATAATTCAATTCCTTCTCATAATATTCTGCCAGTTCTGTGATAACTCTGGTATCCATTCCATCCAGGGTACCCTTTAACTGCGCATATTCAAATACCATTGCTTCCAGAGGTGTGTTACCGGTTCTCTCACCAATACCAAATAAGGAACAGTTTACGCCGGATGCACCGTAAAGCCATGCTGTGGTCGAGTTATTGACTGCTTTATAGAAATCGTTGTGTCCATGCCATTCAATCAATTCAGAAGGAACTCCTGCATGTGTGGTAAGTCCGTAAATGATACCCGGTACACTTCGCGGAATTACTGCTCCCGGGAAGTTTACACCATATCCCATGGTATCGCAGGCACGAATCTTAATCGGAATATTGTATTCTTTCATTAACTTCATCAGCTCTAAGCAGAACGGAATTACAAATCCGTAAATATCAGAACGTGTAATATCCTCCAAATGACATCTTGGACTGATTCCAGTCTCTAAGCATTCACGAATCACACTTAAGTAAAGATTCATAACTTCGCTTCTGGTCATTTTCATTTTATAGAAAATATGATAATCGGAGCAGCTTACCAAAATACCGGTTTCACGCAGTCCCAAATCTTTTACCAGCTGGAAATCCTGTTTGCTGGCACGGATCCAGCTGGTGACTTCCGGGAATTTATAACCACGCTCTAAGCATTTATATACGGCATCACGATCCTTCTTGCTATATAAGAAGAACTCGCTCTGACGAATTTTACCCTTTGGTCCGCCTAATTTATGTAAGTAATCATAGATGGTTACAATCTGTTCTGTGGTATACGGTGCTCTTGACTGCCTCTAAGCCTCCAGTCTTGACAACAAGAGGGTCAGAGATTGTTCCTCCATCAGATACCTTGATGTTTGCCTCTGTCATTAAATGCAATTTTCGGAATTTCCTCATATGGAAAAAGATTGCGGAATACATTTGGTTCCTCAACATCTACAAGCTGATAAAAATGCTCTTCCAACTGTAATAGATTAGTTTTTTCATTCATAACGACTTCTCTCATGGAACACACTCCTTTTGATTCACAAATATTCTTGAATAATTGTATACAATTATACTTGTATGTGTCAAGAGCTTTTTCAAGATTATTCCAAAAAAGTGAATATTTATTAGTATTATCCTTTTTTATCGGTAGATAATAGTATTGTAACCATTCGGTTATATACAAATGCTAAGGAGGAAATTTACTATGTCTAATCGTTCGAAAAAATCTTCTGTTCCAGAAGCACAAAGTGCATTAAACCGTTTCAAATTCGAAGTTGCAAGTGAGTTAGGTGTACCACTGTCTGAGGGATATAATGGGGATTTAACTTCCCGTCAGAATGGTTCCGTAGGCGGTTATATGGTAAAGAAAATGATTGAGGCGCAGGAAAAGCAGATGGCTGAACGTTAACGCATCTTTTTCATTGCACGCTTAGATGTCAGAAGAGGCTGTCCACCGGAATCGGTGAACAGCCCCTTTCTCAGGTTCCCCCTTTTCTTTCTATATCATTTTTCTATCATGACACATGCAGTAACACTTATTACAATATGAATTTTCCGACAACCTCTTTTAATTCTCCGGCAATCTTTTCCTGCTGGGAAGACATTTCAGACACCTCTCCAACAACTGCAGATACTGAATTTACAGACTGCATAATCTGTCCACTATTATCCACTGTATTCTGGGAAGATTCCGCCACACTGGACACTGCCTGGCTGACCTCGTGAATGATTGTCTCAATATTTGTTGCCATCCGGGCAATATCATTGGAAAATTTTTCAATTGCCTGGGCATCATCTCCATACTGCTGTGCTACATTGACGAAAGTATCGTAGTCCGGTGCGACCGTATCTGTCACGAAGTTTAACATAGACTGTGACTGTTCCACAATTCCGCTAAAGGCATGTTCTACTTCGCCAATTGTTTCTTTAATCTTATTAACTGCAGCTGTAGTCTCACCTGCCAGATTGCCAATTTCTCCGGCAACAACTGCAAATCCCTTTCCCTGTTCTCCTGCCCGGGCGGCCTCAATGGAAGCATTTAAGGACAGTAAGTTAATCTGATCTGCGATTTCGGAAATCACTTCTGCCAATGCACCAATGGATTTTACAACATCTGCATTCTTAATACTCTCCTCCAGACCAGCTCTGTTCTGCGCTGCAAGCTTATTGGCAAGTTCATAAGCACTGCGGCTGGTATCTTCAATTCCATTTGCACGCTTCTTAATTTCTCCTGCCAGTTCCAGACTCTTTTCTGTCTCAGAAGCCAGCATATTAACAGAGGAATTCACTTCCTCTACTGCAGCATTTACTTCTTCCGTCGCTGCGCTAGAGGAAGTCATATCGGAATTAACCTGATTCATCAGTGACTCTATCATCTCATAATCCTTCTTTAATTCCTCTACCGAACGCTTCAGTTCAATGCTGGAATCACTCAGAAGTTTTGCATGACCACTGATTTTTGAAATCATGTCCTTATTATTTCCATACATTTCATTTAAAGACTGTCCCATTGCTCCCAGTTCATCACTGCGTCTGTTCTCAAGCGACTGTACTTTAAAGTTACCCTCTGCCAGCTGTACAGCAAAGTTCTTAACTCTATTAATCTGTCTGGAAACTGATTTTACCTGTGATAAAATCACAAGTATCATAATAATAAGAATCACTGCCGCAATGATTGCCAGCTTAATCCCAAGGCTGATAACCGGTGCATTCAGTTCTGAATTTTCAATCGCAATTCCAAGCTTCCAGTCCAGATCCGGAATTGTCTCATAATATACCGTATATCCGGTAATCCCTTCTGTAAAGCAGGCTTTTCCACTATCAGAATCTAACATTTTTGTTCCTACTTTAGCAAGAGAACTATTTTTAGAATCCGTTATTTTCTCATTCATGATTTTACCGGAATCCTGTGTATAAAGATAGGTTCCATCCGATGAAATCAGAAATGCTTTTCCTGTTTTTCCTACTGACATCTGGCTGACCAGATTCTGAATCTCATCCAGCGTAATATCAACAGTTACGCATCCCATATAAGTTCCATCTGCATTATACATCGGTGCAGAACAGTTTACCATATCACAGTCTAAAACCTCATCATGGTATGCCTTTGTAAACTTTGGTTCTGTTTCACCATTCGAAACAATCTTGTAGAAATCCCTGCTTACATAATCATAAGAGGACTGGCTCCTGTCATAAGTCAGAATCGGCGTATCTCCATCCTTATATACATAAGGTCCTACAAAACGCTGTTTGGAGTCATACTTATTCGGTGCAAAATAAATTCCGGCACCATAAATAAAATCCTCCTCATAAATCATGGTATTTAAGAAATTAACATATGCCAGCAGTTCCTCATTTTCATAAGTAATCCCAACAATTCCAGCCATATGTTTTGCAAGGCTTGCCGCAGACTGCATCTGTGACTCTACCTCTGTCTTCTCGTTTTCCAGACTCAGCGTCATTTCCTTCCCAATCTCATCGTCAATAATCTGCTTACTGGAAAATACACTGACTGCCCCTAATACAGCCATACCAAGAATCAGTACCGGGAGCATTGCACTTAACATTTTCGTGCTAATTTTCTTCCCTTTTTTCTTCTTAGCCATAAAAATATATCCCCCGCCTTCACTAAATTGTAATTTTGTACTTATTGTATCAACATTTAGGCAATTTAGCAATAAAAACGAGGGGTTTTGCGTTAATTTTCGTAAACTTTTCACAAATTATTCCTTAATTTTTCGAAACTTTCTAAATATTTGTGCTGTATTCTGTCATTTTGTACGCATTTTTCAGTGTTGTTTCAAGTCTCATGTCTTTTTCGCAATCGTTTAAGTTACACTTTTCGACATATTCTTTTGCTTCTTCGGATGCAATAGAAAGCATATCGGCATCCGAAAAGACATCTGCAATTTTAAATTCCATTAAACCACTCTGACGTACCCCGAAGAAATCTCCTGGTCCACGCATTTTCAAATCTTCACTGGCAATATAGAATCCATCATTAGAGCCCGCCAGAATATTCAATCTCTCTTTGGCATTCTTTCCATTGGAAGAATTCATAAGAATACAATAGGATTGTGCATTTCCTCTTCCGACACGTCCCCGCAGCTGATGGAGCTGTGCCAGCCCGAAACGCTGTGCATCCTCAATCATCATAACGGTGGCATTCGGCACATTTACACCTACTTCCACTACCGTTGTAGAAACCAGAACCTGGATTTCACCAGTGACAAAGGCTTCCATTACTTTATTCTTCTCTGCCGGGCGCATTTTTCCATGAAGTAATCCTACGCTGATTCTGTCTCCATAATATTGTTCTAATTTCTTTACATATGAAGTAACATCCTGCAATTCCAATTCCTCATTGGCTTCTACTAGAGGACAGATGATATATGCCTGATGTCCTTTTTGAACTTCATCTAAAATAAAATTCCAGGATTTCTCCCGCATTTTCGGTCCAACGACACAGTTCTTGACCGGAAGACGTTCTGCCGGAAGTTCATCGACAACTGAGATATCCAGATCTCCGTAAAGAATTATTGCAAGGGTCCGCGGAATCGGTGTTGCACTCATAACCAGTACATGCGGCAGCCGGCTGCTCTTATCTGCCAGTGTCTCCCTCTGTCTTACCCCGAAACGATGCTGTTCATCCGTTACTACCAGCGCCAGTTTCTGATAAAGTGCCTTTTCCTGTATCAGTGCATGGGTTCCAATTATCATGGCATTCTGTTCTGTTTCCATTCTCGCATATGCTTCACGTTTTTCCTTTGTGGTCAACGAACCGGTAAGAAGAATAACAGGAAAGTCCAGTTCAAACATGGCAATCCAGTTCTGAAAAGTGTCATAATGTTGTCTTGCCAGAACCTCAGTTGGTGCCATAATAGCAGTCTGATAACCTTCATGAGCAAATTTTGCCATAATAAGGAATGCAAGAATGGTCTTACCGGAGCCTACATCCCCCTGTATCAACCGCTGCATGGCATAAGGACTGTATATATCTTTTTCCAGATCTTCCAGTGTTTTCTTCTGGGCATTTGTCAGTGGAAACGGAAGCTGTTCTGCCACCACTTCAATAAATTCATCCCTTACTACCGGAAATCCATTTGGCGTCTGCTCATGATGTTCCTTAAACCGCTGTATCTGTAGCAGAAATAAGAAAAATTCGTCAAAAGCAAGACGTTTTCTTGCTCCGGTCAGTTCTTCTAAATCTGTTGGAAAATGCACTTTTTCCAATGCCTCTCTCAATCCCATAAACTGATGGCGGGCTAAGATTTCTTCCGGAATATATTCACCATCTTCTTTTACACTGTCAAGGGCTGTACGTACAAGCTTACCAAACTGCTTGCTGGATATTCCCTTAGTCAGCGGATATACCGGCTGAAGTGATATCTGCATTTTCCTGTATTCATCCGGCTTCCACACTGCCGGCTGTTCCATGACATATTTCTTATTTTTTAAGGTCAGCTTTCCATATAATATTACTTCCGGTTCCCGGTTCAGCTGATTACAGATATAGGGCATCCGAAACCAGACCGCCTCTACTTTCCCTGTTCCATCGCTAAACTGTGCAGTAGATATCTGCATGGCTCTGGTACTTCTTGTTACCGGAGAAGAACACAGCCGTACATGAAAAGCATAGACTTTCTCCGGCTCTGCCACACTGATATGCTCCGGCTCCGGCATCTGCTTATAATCCCTTGGAAAAGCAAGGAGTATATCCCCAACGGTATATACTCCAAGTTTTTGCAATATTTTTTCAGTTTTTGGTCCAACTCCATTCAATTCCTGAATGGGTGCATTTCTGTCCATAAACACTCCTGTTACTCTACTGATATTACATAATAGTAAATTGGCTGTCCGCCAAAGTGAATCTCCACTTCTACCTCCGGATACTTCTCTTCTAAAGCAGCACCTAATGCATTGGCATCTTCTTCTGTTACTTCTTCACCATAATAGATACAGATAATCGCAGATTCTTCATCTATCATCTCAGCAACCATATCTTCTGTAGTGCTCTTGATATCCTTACCAACAGCAAGGATGCTCTTGTCGCCAATTCCCATATAATCGCCCTGTTTAATCTCTTTGTCATCGATTACGGTATCACGGACTGCATAAGTTACCTGACCGGTCTTTACATTTTCTAATTCCTCGGTCATACGCTCTGCATTTTCCTCTGCCGACTGATCCGGAATAAAGTTAATCAGTGCTGTAATTCCCTGTGGAATTGTCTTGGTTGGAATAACAATAATCTTCTTATCTTCTACTAAAGATGCTGCCTGATTTGCAGCCAGTACAATATTCTTATTATTCGGAAGAATAAAGATGTTATCTGCATTCACATGGTCGATGGCATTTAACATATCCTCGGTACTTGGGTTCATGGTCTGACCACCTTCGATGATATAATCCACGCCAAGTCCGTTGAAGATTTCATTGACACCGGCACCAATGGATACGGAAATGAAGCCCATTTCTTTTCTTGGTTCCTCTGCCTTTTCTTCTTTGGTTTCTTCCTCTTTCTGCTCTTTTGCGAGTTTCTCAGCATCCTTGATTAATTTTTCCTGATGCTCTTCACGCATATTATCAATCTTGATTTTGCTTAATGAACCATGTTTCAATGCTTCCTGGATGGCAAGACCAGGGTCATTGGTATGTACATGGGTTTTCACAATCTCATCATCTGCCACAACAACGATAGAATCACCAATGGACTCTAAGAAGTTTTTATATTCATGCTCCTGCTTCTCTGTTAATGGCTGATTTAATACAATGATAAATTCGGTACAATAACCAAACTTAATATCAGCTTCTGTCTCAGCAGTAATCTTCATAACACCTGCAGATGCTGCAGAACCTTCAATGCTGTAATCAATTTCTTTGCCAATCAGGGAATCATAACCGCCCTTTAATACCTGAACCAGTCCCTGTCCGCCGGAATCTACTACGCCAGCCTGTTTTAATACAGGAAGCATATCCGGTGTCTTGCTTAACACATGGTCTGCTTCTTTAATAACTTCATCTACAAAGAATACAATATCATCGGTATCATCACAAAGTTCTAATGCTTTGTTGGCTGCCCCCTTAGCAACAGTAAGAATCGTTCCTTCCTTTGGTTTCATAACTGCCTTATATGCAGTCTCAACAGCCTTCTGCATAGCTTCTGTCAGAATCACTACATCAAGCTCATCATATTCTGCAATCACCTTGGTAAATCCACGGAATAACTGGGAAAGGATAACTCCTGAGTTTCCTCTTGCTCCTCTTAATGAACCCGATGAAATTGCCTTTGCAAGTTCCTTCATGGTCGGATTTTCAAGCTCGCTTACTGCCTTTGCTGCTGACATAATTGTCATAGACATATTGGTTCCTGTATCTCCATCCGGTACAGGGAAAACATTCAGTTCGTTAATCCACTCTTTCTTTGCTTCAAGATTCTTTGCTCCGGCCAAAAACATTTTAGCAAATACCGCAGCGTTTATTGTACTTACTTCCACTTCAACAGTTCCTCCTTAATCAATCACTCTGACGCCTTCAACTAAAATGTTGACTTTCTTAATCTGCATTCCGGTAAACTCTTCCACTTTATATTTTACCGTATGAATCAGATTGTCTGCTACTGTCTCAATACTTACGCCATAGGCAACAATTACATGGAAATCAATTGTAATTTTATTATTTTCATCCACATCCACATTTATACCATGTGTCAGATAATCTCTCTTTAATAATTTAACCAGGCCATCTTTCATATTAACTGCAGCCATTCCCACAATGCCAAAGCACTCAACTGCAACAGAACCGGCATAGGTTGCAATTACTTCATTATCAATTACGACTTTACCTAATTCGTTTTCCATTTTACCTGTCATTCTATAACCTCCAATTAAAATTAATCTTCTCGCATTTCCGCCAGTATATACATAACATGAACTATATTATAACCTCTTTTTCCGAAAAAAGAAACAGTATTTTTCTTTATTTTCAAAAAATGCAATTTTTTTCTTGCATTCTGTCTGTATTTCTGTTAAGATAGCTTTGTTGTGAGCTTGTGTCATAACAGGCTTAGTGAAGAATTTAAAGGAGGTGCTATCATGGCAAAATGTGCAGTTTGTGGAAAGGGCGCTCATTTCGGTAACAATGTGAGCCATTCTCATAGAAGATCAAATAGAATGTGGAAATCAAACATCAAATC
>ENA-UERK01002126-UERK01002126.1-human-gut-metagenome-genome-assembly--contig:-NODE-2126-length-13330-cov-27.452501_pt1 | contig 13330 bp, 16 predicted proteins | sample MGYA00242957_ERZ507957 | MGnify/ENA primary metagenome ERZ507957 (study PRJEB26167, sample SAMN06115538) | human gut metagenome | host: Homo sapiens | place: China:Heilongjiang | collected 2015-11-06... | reverse complement strand
ATTTCGGATAACGGCAGAGCTGACCGCCAGCGCCGTAATACGGCTTGCCTTCGCAAAGAACTGTTTGCTCCATGTATGCTTTCATTTTTGCAAGGCTTTCACAGAACCAGCATTCCGTATCATCAAAGCGCCGGATTGCGCCGTCATCCAGAATGCTTTCCAGATTCGCTTTCTTTGTCAGGTGGTAGACCTCGGACGGGATCGGTGCTTTTACATACATGATTTCTGTCCTCCGTTTTACTTCTCACAGATGGCATCACCCTTCACCAGATGCCGTGCAAGCTGCCGCAGGCACAGACCGCGCCCACGCAAACCGAACATTAGCACGTCCGGGATCTTCTGCAGCACTTCTTTTTCGGCGCTGTCCGTTGGAAAGGCTTGTGCCTCACAGACGGAATCGCAGCGCCCACAGGCATCCTCCAAAACCACCATCAGCTTTTCTTCTGCACAACGCAGCGTTTCCAGCGCATCAAGGACTTCCTCTGCGTTCACCGAATTGCTGATCAGGATGATGCATCGCTTGCCAATTTTCAATCCCATCATTGGGAGCATTTCATCCAGTCGATATTCCTCCGCCATCTCCATCGGGGCGGTCAGCCCGATCTCATACATTTCATTGTGATCGTCCATATTCCCACCTCCTTCTTCTGGAATCGATCTCCCGCAGCGAGCCGCAGGCAGGTTCATGCACCAGCACGAGATCGCCGTTCTCGATCTCGGCTGGAAACATACTGAACTGCGGCTGGATGTACGGGCGCGGGTCGTAATTTGTGATAATGAGTTCGCCGTAGGTTGCACCGGCTTTCTGCGAGAGAGGGTTATTGCGTCGAAACGCAAGGATATAAAAATCGCCGTACAGACTGCGGATGAACGGGCAGTCATTGTACGACACGACGATGTATCCCTTGCATTGTGAGAGAATCCAGTGCAATTCTTCGTGCTTTTCCTTCGGGAAGTCGACGGCATATAGACTCTCGGCATCAAAATACGGCGGGTCACAGTAGATCAGGCTGTCCGGCCCATCACGTTCGCGGATGATGTCCAGACAGTCTTTGTTTTCAATGATGACATCTTGCAGCCGTTTGGACGCATCGTCGAAAAGGTAGAGAAAGTTTGTCAGGTTGTTCGGCTTCACGCCGAAAGAGGTGGTCGTGCCGCTGAAGCTGCCGCGGCAGACCTTGTAATACGCGGCCGCCCTCTGGACATCGAACAGGCGGCTTCGCTCCCGCAAAATTTGCAGGAGTTCCTCGCGTTCTTCACCTGTGAAGCATTCCATCACGGCGTTTCGCTCGTCTGCAATGCGCTGCTGCAAAAGCTCCTTGTGCTTCATGAACTCTTTTAGAAGGTCAAATTCGGCCCTCGAATGGAGCGGCAGGAATTTCAGCTCCTGCACAAGCTGGATCGTACATTCTCGCGCACACAAAAAGAGATTTACAAGGTCGCAGTTGAAGTCATTGTAGATGTCCATGCGGCTGATTTTCGGCTGAATACCCAAAAGCAATGCTCCACCGCCGCCGAACGGCTCTAAGTACAGCTTCGGGTTTGACGGGAACACCTGCCAGATGTACGGGATCAGCTTTTCCTTGCTGCCGATCCAAGGGATAAACGGCCTAGCGATCCCGGCCACCCCCGTCCGAGGGTTCGGTGAAGGTTTCCATTGCCTGCTCCAAGCCGCAAATTGCCGCATCCAGACCGGCGCGCATTTCCTTGAGCTGCCGGATGGTGGAGTAGAGTTCCGCCGCGTTGCTGGCGTAAAAATATCCCTCACGGCTGCTGGCGATGGGGACAGCCTTGCGCCGCAGTCGGTTGACCTTTTTGCGGAGGTCGCTCTCGCGGAGATTTTTCTGCCGCACGAGGTCACGGCTGCAAATGAGATGCTCACGCCCAAAGCAGAAGCGTTTCAGATAGTCGCGCAATTCTTCATCATTCATAAAAGTCCTTTCCGGGCCGCATTCCCGGAAAAGGGCGCAAAAAAAGAAGAGCGGCTTTCCTCACCGGAAAAACGGCCCTTCTGCAATTTCATTATTCATTTCGGTGGTTCGAGCGGCTTCCCGCCCGGAATCAGTTCAAAGAGCTTCTGCTCCTGCGGCGGATTGCCGCCCGCCGAGCGCCATCCGGCAAGAAACGCAGCGCGGATGATATCATAGAGCGCCTGATGCGCTTCATCTGCCTCGGCTCCCTCCAGAAAAGCGTCCAGCGCCTTTTCAAATTCGTTGCTCATCATGCTCTTTCACCACACAATTTCGGTATATACTCGTTTTGTGTGGTATTTTACCATGATTTTCTCCAAAATACAACATAGTCCGCGTATTTGCGCAAAGTATATCGACGAATACTATAGGCATCTCTCGTAAAATAGAGGCAGCAGGGAGGTGCGTCATGGATAAGCACTATAAGGATTACATCCAGATCGGGTTGAATATCATGCGGTACCGCAAAGAACAGGGGCTGACGCAGGATCAGCTTTCCGAGATGGCAGGCTATTCGCGCAATCATTTGCAGCGCGTGGAGACTGCCGTCTGCAAACCGACGGTCGGTCTGCTTCTGGATGTGTCGGAGGTTCTCGGCGTTCCGGTGGAACGGCTGATGGAAATACGGAAATGAGAAGAGCGTCTGCTTTGGCAGGCGCTTTTTACATCCCCATCTGCGGTTCCTGCGTTTGCTCCTGCTGCTGTTCCGGAATCGGCTCATGCAGCGGACCAAAATCCTCGCGGTTGACCATACCGTAGGGCGTGATCTCCGCGCCGTACTGTTTGAGGACGTCTTCTGCGTAGGCTTCGCGGTTCAGATGCTTATAGATCAGGTCTGCATCCTTGCCGCCGAGGACGAATTCCAACTCATCACGCACCAGCGCGTCTTTATCGCGGATTTTTGTCTCGAAGCAGTATTGCGGCAGCTTTTCAATGCGGTCGAAGACATCGTCCAGCGTCTCACACTGCGTCGCACCGACCACCGCCTTGAATTTTGTAAGCTGCCCGCTGGCTTTTAATTCTTGAAGCGACTTTGCCAGCTCGTTGATCCGCGGAAGGTCTTCCACATCGGTCAGCAGGGTGTTTAGCTGCGGCACGATGGCATCGCAGCCGGTGAACTGTGCGTCGAACCATTCCGGTGCGTCGAGTTCCTTCTGCACCTCCAATAGACGCTGCTCCGTTGTGGGCAAGTCCAGAACGGCTGTTCTCTGCTCATTCTCGTGGTTCATGAGCGTCAGGCGGATCATATAGGAAATCTCCCGCTGCGGCTCATGCTCCGGCAGCGGCTGCAATTCCTCCGTTCGGACAACGTAGCCGTGTGGGGTGAACGTGCCCGCTTCGTCCTCGCGCATCTGTTTGCCGATTTTGGCGTAATCCAGAAGGGCATAGACACTGTCCGGCAGGGCAGTCAACTCCGGCAGGAAATCATTGTCCGCGCAAAATTTTCCTAATTCTGTGTCTGTATGAACATCTGCAAGCACATGGCAATGATCCACATTGTGGGCCAGCATCATCAGCTCCTGCGCTGTGATGGGGCCGCTGTTTTCCTGCATATGCTTGTTGACCTGCATCTGCAAGAGTCCTTCCAGCGCTGTTTCCTGACGCTCATCCAGCTTGGAAAGCTGCTCGGTCAGGGAATTGAACTCGAAGATCGACATGCTCTCGTCCAGATGGGGCGCGATGTAGTCAAAGCAGTAAAATTCATCCACCTGCCAGTAGACATCCCCTGACGATTTCGTGTGGATCTGCTCGAAGGCATCCATCATCTCGTACTGACTGACAGGAAACGTCAGCTCTACGCCGCGCTCGTCTGATGCACTGCTGCTTACCAAATAGACCTCACATACTTTGCGCAAGGGTTATTCCTCCTGTCTGTTCCTGCTTCTTCTGCATTTTCTCTATGAATGCCGGGTCCGCGCCGGGAAGATTCCAGCCGTGCATACTGCCGCATTCCATCGCTTCTCGCTGCGCCGGTGTAATACCGAGAAGATGGTTGTTGTAATCTGCAAGTTTCCGGTTTCGTGCAGGATCATCCGTACTCCAATCGCTGGGATAGTAACCGCTCTCGCCGCGCTTGATACAGATGAGTGCGCCAGTGCTGGGCAGCGTAGAAAAGCACAACGTCGGCAGACCTGCCGCCAGCTTGGGAGAAAACCGCTCCTGCTCTGTTTGAATGCTCCATTCGTCCGAGTTCCAGAAGTGGACGTACAATTCACTTCTGCCATCCACGCGGATCGCCTGCTGCTCGAAGCCTTCGCCCCAGCCATCCGCAGCCTGTCCAGCGATGTACTCTTTCAGGGTTTCCAGTTCCGCGCCGGTCAATTCTCCTGCCACGCGGCACTCCGCCACGCCCCAGAGCTGTCCGTCACGGGATTCTACGGTAAAAACGGCAGAGTGTACTTTTCGGTTGATGCTGTCTGCTTCGTGATACCAGTGCATGAGGCCGCGCTCCACTTCCTCCGGCATCCGCTCCTTGAGAAGCGCCGCTGAGATCTGCGGCGCATAATCACGCAGCTCTGCACCCTCCAGCGTGACGCCGTTATCATCAAGGTCACCGTATTCGTTCGGCTCGTAGAAATCTGCGGTCAGGGGCATATAGAGCTTCAGTGTGGTGAGCTTCGGCGGCAGCACGGAAAAGCTGTCCTCGCCGGGGATGAGCGCCAGCGATCGCCCATTGCTCCACTTCATATGGAGGCTTCCGAGATCGTCCACGAAGTCCACTTCGCCCTCCGTACCGGGCGCAATGGGCGCGTAGGGGTCTTCCATGCTGTTCAGCCGGATGCGCGTGCCTTTGGGGTATTGCTCCTTGATGAATTTTACCATCTTCCTGTCCATTTTTACAGCGTCATCTCCATTCCCTGTGTATTTTCCGGCGTTTGATACTGCTTCAAATCTTCTCTTGCCCAATCCGGCAGGAACTCGTCTTTCAGGATGCCGACGAACTCGTTCCGGTTCCACCGCGTCCGTTCACCGTCTCCGAGGCAGACGCAGAGGATGGAGCGCCCACGCGCATTTGGACTGCACCCAAAGCCGCTTTCGGCCAGCCAGAGCTGATTCTGCGGCGAGCAGCAGGCTTCTCTCAGCGTGTCCGTCGAGAGGACGAGGATTTTTCCTGTGTAATCCAATTCGCGGGAATCCGGTTCACAGTGCCGCTGGTCGAAAAGGCCAAGGCCCATGGCAAGTTTTCTGTATTCTGTGATGAAACCGTCCAGCACAGCCGGGTGGCTGCGGACAACAAAACAGGCATTATGTTCGGAATCTTCCGGAACATAGTGCCTGTTTGCCCATGCTTTATTGTCGGGGTGAAACCGTCCATCAAAGGAAAGTTCCTGCACCGTATTTGCCAGAACGTGCGCTACGCGTTTGTATCCATACTGCTTGACCACCCATTCGACCGCACCATCCTTCAGGCGCATCCCATCAAAGTGTTCCCGGATAGAAATTTCGATTGCACCCGCGCAGGCGCAGTTTTCCCGGAAGCTCTCGCGCCACGCGGGAAGCTCGTTGCGCTGCCCTGCTTCCTTCGCGGAGTAGGGATAGAGCGGCAGATCATTCTGCATCGTCGTCCTCCAACGCAGGCACCGGGGAAACGTACACATCCAGCATTCCTTCCAGCGCCCGCAGACTGAGGTTGTTTTCTGCGAAAAATTCCAGCACATAATACGGCACGTCGCGCATATCCGGCACGTCTTCGTCATCCTCTCCGACATAGATCACACCATCGCGCACATAGCAAGCGAGTTTCGCGTTTTCGGAAATCCCTGCCTGCTCACGCACCCAGGATGGGATCGTGACCTCGCATTCCTCCAGCACATCATCCGCTGTGAACGATTCGTCCGCTTTTTCACACGGACCGCATTCCACCGCAATCTGTGTCAGCATCGCTGCTGCATACCGGTGCAGGGTGTCCAGCATTTGCAGCAGATCCACGATCGGCATACTGTCGCGTGTCAGCAGCACCACGCCATCCAGCGACAGCGCCCCAAGTTCCTGCCCATTTGCCAGACCGGAAGCCTTCAGAACTTCCCGCGGCAGTTCCAAGACATGTTTGTTTTTCGTTTCCTTCATACTAATTCCTCCGTTCACATTCCCATCCGCATATCGCAGGATGGGTCTAATTTATAATCTTCTTCTGTGCAGGGATTTTCTTCTCCGTAGAGGTCGTAAACAATATCATCCACCGCCTTGCGGATCGCTGGGTCTTGCGTAATTGTACGAAACCGGAAACCAGTTGTCGCCTCATGCGGCAGTTCCTCGCGGATGCAGTCCAGATATGCTTTGGTGTCTGTGAACTGCTGCGCATCGCCATTGATGAAATGCACCCGACCAATCAGCGGCTGATAGGCATGGTTGATCTTCTGCTCGTTCAGGTCGTAGCACAACAGGTGCGCCTGATAATCTCCCGGCACAGGATTGCAGCGCAGGCAGTATTCGTAATGCTCCGTTTCTACGACGTAGCCATAATTCTGTGACCAGCCGCCCGGTATTTTGCCGCCGTTTTCATAACAAAAGTGCCGCATGGAAGAAAGGTCTTTCAGAACCGTTTCCCGCAGCGTGTCAACGACCTGTTGGAGTTCCGCTTTGAACTCCGGCGAGTTTAATTCCTCACGTCCTCGCGGATGCCATGTGTGCCAGAACGACATTCCGTGTTTTCCGAAATCCATACGGACGCAGCCAATCGCGCCCATCTGCGCATACTGCTCCAGTGTCTGCGCAAAGAAAGCGCCCGCTTCCTCCGGCTGCGCTGGTCGGACACGGAATGCGTGCGAATCAGTAGATGTCATCGTCATCTTCATCCTCCGGCTCATACAGCGCCAGCTTTGCGGCACTTGCCAGATGTGCGCCAATGGCAAGAACCCCACTCACGCCGATCAATACGGCGAGTGTGATTATGATTGCTTTTTTCAAAATCGTCCCTCCTTACAATGTCATTTTGTATATTGTCTGGTCTGCTTCTGTATGCAAATCTTCTAAAACCTCCTGCGGCAAGCCTTCCTTTCGGACAACATAGCCGCGGCAGCAGACCGCGCCGCCGTGTTTGCTTTGAAATTCGGTTCCAACCACGCCGTAGTCAATATAGCCGGTCAATTCCTCCGGCACAGGGAACGCGCCGCAGTCCACCAGATACCGTCCAATGGAGCGAGGACTGCTGCAATTTGGGAGAATTGTGTAATCGTCCAGACGCTCCGTCAGTTTCAGAATGTCCTCTGTACCAGAAATGCTGTTCGCGTCGAGCATTCCTGCGAATTTGTCGCAGTCCATCTCCGACATCTGCTCCAGCCGCTCGGCAAGCCGCTGGGCACGTTCTGCCTCACCGTCTGCCAAAATGTCAATACCCCGCAGATAGCACCCCAGATTCAGGACCGGACTGGCCGCGCTTTCGATGAAAACCGGCGCGGCTTCTCGTTCGAGCGTAGCCAATATTGCTGCGTTTTCATTTTGCGCCGCAGGAGTCTGCGCCGGAAAGGAAAGAAGCGTCTGCTTTCCTCTCTCGCCACAGCGTAAAATCAGCGTCACCATGCCATGCCCTCCGTGTGCGTTTCCTGCTCCTGCCGGCAGCTTTCTGCCGGATCATCCCGCATCAGCTCCTCCAGTGTCAATGTACCGTTGTAGGCAACGTACCCGCGGTCGGTGAACACACCGTCCTCCTGAAGCATTCTCTGGACGCCGTAATCCCCATAGTTATAAAACTCGTCCAGATTTTCGTCATATTCGTAGTGCCCTGACCGCTGGATCATGTACCGTCCGTATTCCTCCGGGGTATGGACATCGGGAGCAAAATCGAACTGATCCAGATTTTCAGCCAGCTGGCAGAGATTCGCTGCGCACGCTGGCTTTGCCAACTGACAGACCGCGCCGAACTTTTCAAAATCGTCCTCACTGAAATCTGCACACGCTTGGGATAACCGGTTCAACTCAAAAAGGGATTCACGGCTGACGTCCAGTGCGCAGACTGCCTCGTCCGGGAGCTTCGTATCCGTTAACCACATCTGCATCTCTCCGCAGGATGGAATTCCGGCGCGGAGCATGGCACGCTCCAGCTTGATCCGGCTGACCGGTAGCTGCACCCACTCATGTACGTTTGCAGCTTCCGCACCCTTTGTTCCGATCTCCACCTCCATGATGCAGGTTTCTGCAATCCAGTTCTGCGGGAGCTGCTTTCGGTTGTAGACCGGTTCCATCTGCACACCGTTGTCGTACACAACACCGAATTGCGTTACCGTTCCCGGCTGGCCAGTTATCAGCGCCTGCGCGAGTTCCTTGCCATTCAATTTTGCAAGTTCTTCCATATCTGCCGCACCGTGGATGGTCAGATAGTGCTTCCGCCCGACCTTTTCCAGATCGCTGAAATCTGAAATGACGGTCATTTCGCCTGCACAGAAGGACAGGTCGATCATCTCATCTGCGGAGTACAGGCCGAATCGCTCCGCTGCTGCCGAAAATTGCAGCAGCTCATATTGGTCGAAGCTTTCCAGCTTTTTGCCCAGCCAGTCCAGCTCGTCCAAATTGACGGATGATTCAATCAGCCGATATAACGCAGGGCAGCGGGAAGCTGCAATATCCTCGATAAAGCAGTCTTTTGCGACCGCATCTCCTATTTGGAGCTTTTTTAGCTCACAAATTGTTTTCTCATAGTCTGCCTCCGGGATTGGAAATGTGACCGTCAGCGTTCCAAGCTCCGGCTGACTGCGATTTCTCAGCGTTGCTTCGAACAAGTTTCATCACCTCGACTTTCGATTTTCTGCATATCCGTAAACGTGCATTCGCCGTTTCCGCGCCAGCAGATCAATGCCAGCTTCAGGTATGGACATTGCCCCTCATGCGGATACCAGCTGCACTGGATGACAGGCGGCGGGTCTGGGTGTGATTGCAGGGGCGGCGCGTGAAAGCGCGGCTTCCAGTATTCTTCTTGTCTGTGCTTCATAAAAACCTCCTGAACGCAAAAAAGCCGGGACTCTCTAAAAGTCCCGGCTATCTGCAAAATATTACATTGTCTGTTCCATCGTGGGCTGCTGTTCCTGCTCTTGTACAGTGTCCGGAAAAAGCTGCCCGATCTGCTCCTGCACACTGCGCATCAGCTTTTCCTCTCCATACGAAAGTGTCGCGTCATCCTCCAGCGAAAATTCGCAGGCGTTTTGGATCACGGCAAGCTGCTCGTCTGAAAACAGGCGCTGCCGGTTGACCAGCCCAGAGCGTGCAGAAAAGTCCTGTTTTGCGCCTTCATAATTCTGCATGAAATAGTGACCGGTGTGAACGCCGCGGCGGTCAAAGTCATATTCCCACGTCACAAATCTGGCGCCGTTTTTGCTCATCCGTCCCGCCAGCACCGTGTCGTCAAACTCTGCGAGAATCTTGTAGTTCTCATCCAAGTCAACCGCCTTGAGCGTCGGCGCTCGCTCCAAGATTCGCATATACTCTTTGACCTGTGCAACAGTCTGCGTGACCGTCTGAAGCTGCCGGTTTTCGTCCGCACCCCGGATATCGTCAGGGGAGAAGCGGACCGTGCCGTTTGCATCGACCGTGCAGAGTGCTTTCCCGTTCCACAAAGCGTGGATCAAATTGTCCGCTTCCAGTGCTGCTTCCACCTGCGCCATACGGAGCTGCCGCTTCGTTTCCCGCAGGAATTGTTCTTTCTGTATTGCTTTTTCTTCGTTCATGAATTTCCTCCATTCTCAGCGCCCTATTTGAGCGTCCGGGTAAACAAAAAGGGCGCTGGTCATTGGTTCGTGAAAACCAACAATCCAGCGCCCTTAACTTTGTGAAAGATTTTTCTTCAATTTTTCCGGAAATGCGCCGCCGCAGCCCTCTGTAAAAGGGCGCTGGCCGTAAAAATCCCCTTGAATATGGAAAAACAGAGGTTCAAATCCTGTTTGAACCTCTGCAAAGCGTTTATTGAGCCATGGAGTTTTCAGAAAATTTTCGGCTTCGAAAAGCTGAAAACACTATGGAACAACTGGCTTTTTCGCCAATTGATCCATAGTGTTCAGCTTACTTGGCAGGGGCACAAGGACTTGAACCCTGAGCCTACGGTTTTGGAGACCGCCGCTCTACCAATTGAGCTATACCCCTATATTCATTTCAAATGGTGGGCCTTCGGGGACTCGAACCCAGGACCGACCGGTTATGAGCCGGCTGCTCTAACCAACTGAGCTAAAGGCCCATAATCTTTGAAAATACGATAGCCGCCACATTCGTGACGGCTATCAGTGGCTCCCCCTGTTGGACTCGAACCAACGACCCCCTGATTAACAGTCAGATGCTCTACCGGCTGAGCTAAGGAGGAATATATATGTTGGCACTACCTATTTTCCCGGTCAGTCACCCGACAAGTATCTTCGGCGCATGTGAGCTTAACTTCTGTGTTCGGTATGGGAACAGGTGGACCCTCACACCAATCAGCACCAACTATATATATGTTAACGACCTCTCGGTCGGTAACAACTGATTCAGCATGCCGCGCTTTTAAAAAGGTGGTGACCCGTACCGGATTCGAACCGATGTTAAAGGCGTGAGAGGCCTCTGTCTTAACCACTTGACCAACGGGCCAGCATGCTCTATATAAAGCGGAAACCGCTTATATACATGGTCCGCCTTCAGGGACTCGAACCCGGGACCCACTGATTAAGAGTCAGTTGCTCTACCAACTGAGCTAAAGGCGGATGATGGATTACACCCTGAAAACCGAACACCATGGAAGTTCTGCAAATCGGAAAGCACTTTACAGAGCCTGCTAACTACCAATTGTAGGTCAAGCCCTCGGCTTATTAGTATCAGTCAGCTACACACCTTACGGCGCTTCCACCTCTGACCTATCAACGTCATAGTCTACGACGAGCCTTACTCCATAAAGGATGAGAGATCTTATCTTAGGGGGAGTTTCACGCTTAGATGCCTTCAGCGTTTATCTCGTCCCGACGTAGCTACCCAGCTATGCTCTTGGCAGAACAACTGGTGCACCAGCGGTCAGTCCATCCCGGTCCTCTCGTACTAAGGACAGCTCCCTTCAAATCTCTTACGCCCGCAACAGATAGGGACCGAACTGTCTCACGACGTTCTGAACCCAGCTCGCGTGCCGCTTTAATTGGCGAACAGCCAAACCCTTGGGACCGAATACAGCCCCAGGATGCGACGAGCCGACATCGAGGTGCCAAACCTCCCCGTCGCTGTGGACGCTTGGGGGAGATCAGCCTGTTATCCCCAGGGTAGCTTTTATCCGTTGAGCGATGGCATTTCCACTCACATACCACCGGATCACTAACTCCTACTTTCGTACCTGCTCGACCCGTCGGTCTCGCAGTCAACTTGGCTTATACGTTTACACTCATTGCATGATTTCCATCCATGCTGAGCCAAGCTTTGAGCGCCTCCGCTACACTTTAGGAGGCGACCGCCCCAGTCAAACTGCCCGCCTAACAGTGTCCCCCGACCAGATTCATGGCCGCAGGTTAGAAACCCAGCAATCCAAGGGTGGTATCCCAAGGGTGACTCCACAGCGCCTAACGACTCTGCTTCTAAGTCTCCCACCTATCCTGTACATGAATTACCGAATCTCAGTATTAAGCTGCAGTAAAGCTCCATGGGGTCTTTCCGTCTAGTTGCGGGTAACCGGCATCTTCACCGGTACTACAATTTCGCCGGGTAGGCTGTTGAGACAGTGCCCAAATCGTTACGCCATTCGTGCGGGTCAGAACTTACCTGACAAGGAATTTCGCTACCTTAGGACCGTTATAGTTACGGCCGCCGTTTACTGGGGCTTAAATTCAGACCTTCGCTTGCGCTAAGTCCTCCTCTTAACCTTCCAGCACCGGGCAGGCGTCAGCCCCTATACGTCATCTTTCGATTTAGCAGAGACCTGTGTTTTTGGTAAACAGTCGCTTGGGCCTTTTCACTGCGGCCCTCTTTCGAGGGCGCCCCTTCTCCCGAAGTTACGGGGCAATTTTGCCGAGTTCCTTAACAACCTTTCTCCCGTTGGCCTTAGGATTCTCTCCTCATCTACCTGTGTCGGTTTGCGGTACGGGCACCCTATCTTCGCCTTTTCTCGCCACAGAGCATCGCCGACTTCCCTACTGTAGTTCGGTCCCTTTCGCCCGGGTCAACCAACGCCCGGGTTCGGCTATCTCCATGTGTCAGCTTTGATCGATAAGGTGGCTACGGAATTTCAACCGTATGTGCATCGACTACGCCTTTCGGCCTCGCCTTAGCTCCCGGCTTACCTTGGGCGGACGAACCTTCCCCAAGAAACCTTAGATTTTCGGCCATTATGATTCCCACATAATTCTCGCTACTCATTCCGGCATTCTCACTCGTGTACAGTCCACACGTCCTCTCGATCGTACTTCACCCCGTACACGACGCTCCCCTACCACTGCGCATTGCGCAATCCCAAGCTTCGGTTACATGCTTAGCCCCGTTAAATTTTCCGCGCAAGATCACTCGACCAGTGAGCTATTACGCACTCTTTGAACGAGTGGCTGCCTCTAAGCCAACATCCTGGTTGTTTATGCAATCTCACATCGTTTTCCACTTAGCATGTATTGGGGACCTTAGCTGTGGGTCTGGGCTGTTACCCTTTTGACCACGGATTTTATTACTCGCAGTCTGACTGCTGGGAAGCATTTATGCGGCATTCTTAGTTTGATAGAGTTCAGTAAGCTTGCGCCCCCTAGCTCATTCAGTGCTTTACCTCCGCTAAACTCATTCCCAACGCTAGCCCTAAAGCTATTTCGGGGAGAACCAGCTATCTCCAAGTTCGATTGGAATTTCACCGCTAGCCACAAGTCATCGCCGGTCATTGCAACGAACGTGCGTTCGGACCTCCATGGAGCTTTACCTCCACTTCATCCTGCTCATGGCTAGGTCACATGGTTTCGGGTCTATGGCCACTAACTTCATTCGCCCTGTTCAGACTCGGTTTCCCTACGCCTCCAACACTGAATGTCTTAAGCTCGCTAGTGACTATAACTCGCCGGACCGTTCTACAAAAAGTACGCTACCACCCTTTAACGGGCTGTAACTGCTTGTAAGCACAAGGTTTCAGGTACTATTTCACTCCCCTCCCGGGGTTCTTTTCACCTTTCCCTCACGGTACTTCTCCTCTATCGGTCATCAGGTAGTATTTAGGCTTGGAGGGTGGTCCCCCCGACTTCCCACAGGGTTCCTCGTGTCCTGCGGTACTCTGGATCCAGACTGTCAGTCTTCTCTTTCGACTACGTGGCTCTCACACTGTCTCGCCGGCCTTCCCATGCCGTTCGTCTAGATACCTCTGATCATGATGTCTGTCCGTAACCCCGAAGATATTGCTACCTTCGGTTTGGCCTCTTCCGCGTTCGCTCGCCACTACTAGCGGAATCTCGGTTGAT
>ENA-UERK01002124-UERK01002124.1-human-gut-metagenome-genome-assembly--contig:-NODE-2124-length-13343-cov-7.652797_pt1 | contig 13343 bp, 11 predicted proteins | sample MGYA00242957_ERZ507957 | MGnify/ENA primary metagenome ERZ507957 (study PRJEB26167, sample SAMN06115538) | human gut metagenome | host: Homo sapiens | place: China:Heilongjiang | collected 2015-11-06... | reverse complement strand
AGCAAAAAAAACATACTATGCCAATTATGGTGATGTTCCTTTCGGCGACATCACAAAAGAAAGCGTAAAGAGTAAAATCCCAAAAGGATTCGACATCTTATGTGCCGGTTTTCCATGTCAAGCATTCTCTCTCGCAGGGAAACGTTTAGGATTTGAAGAAACTCGAGGAACATTATTTTTTGATGTTGCTGAAATTCTACGTCGGTATCAGCCCAAAGCATTTTTCCTTGAAAATGTAAAAGGACTTGTAATACATGATAAAGGAAAAACATTAAAAACAATATTAAACACATTAGATGAAGTTGGATATATAGTCCCCAATCCAGAAATCGTAAATGCAATGTTCTTTGGCGTTCCACAGCATCGTGAAAGAATTTACATCGTAGGATTTAGGAAGGATTTAGGAATTAACAAAGAAGATTTCTCCTATCCAAAACAAGAAATGGATTGATGTGCGTGAAGAAATGCCAGTTCCTGCAAAGTACTATCTCTCTACAACATACATCGACACATTAAAAAGACATAAGGCTCGCCATGAGGCTAAAGGTCACGGATTTGGATATGACATTATTCCTGACGATGGTGTAGCACACGCTATTGTCGTTGGGGGTATGGGTAGAGAATGTAACCTTGTAATAGATTTCAGACAAAAAGACCTCACACCAACAACAAGAATAAAAGGTGAAGTAAATAGGCAAGGTTGGCGAAAAATGACGCCTCGTGAGTGGGCACGTTTGCAAGGCTATCCCGACAATTTCAAAATAGTAGTAGCCGATGCTTCTGCATACAAGCAATTTGGAAACAGCGTCGCTGTACCAGCAATACAAGCAACCGCAAAGCAAATACTTAAAACTTTGAATGACAAAAAAATACTAAAAATCTGGGAGCATTAAAAGAAAGCAAACCAGCAGAGCAAGATTTTATCATAAAATAAATACGCATGGCATTATCAGGAAATAAAGGGGAATGGAGTGAGATTTACACTTTATTCAAGTTGTTGGGCGATGGCAAAGTACATGCAGGCGATGCCAATATGAACAAGTTGGAGTTATATTATCCAATTATCAATATCATTCGTGAAGAAAGTGAAAAATACGAATATCAGCCAAATACATTCCAGCATATTGTCATCATTAACGAAAATGGTAAAGAATATGCAAGAATCAAAATGCACAAGTTTCTTGAAGAATCCACCAAACTATTGACAGAGATAAAACAAGCAAAAAAGAGTGCATTTGAGATTCCTAATACAGAATCTTTTATGGGCGAAATTGGTTGTAGCAAACTAAAAGCTCCTTCTTCTGACAAAGCCGATATTCACATTATAATACATGATTTAAGGACAAATATGACCCCTTTGTTAGGATTTAGTATAAAGTCGCAATTAGGTCATGCCTCTACCTTACTTAACGCAGGTACAACCACAAATATAACATATCAAATAGTCGGTGCTACATTGACCGATGCAGAAATTGAAGATATTAATGGCATCGATAGCCATCTTGATAGGATAAAAACAATTTATGAAAAAGGATGCTCATTGGTATTTCAAGACATTGACCACCCTACATTTAAAAATAATCTTCAATTTTTGGATTATTGTATGCCCCAATTTATTGCCGACTGCTTAATAGAAGAAAGCACAGGAGTATCTTCTTCTATTGATTATTGTGTTTCAAAGGTTGCTCAAAAAAATCCTTTTGAATATTCAGGTCAGAATGTGACAGCATTCTATGCTCATAAAATGAAAGTGCTACTTCTTAGTTCAGCCTTAGGCATGATGCCTGGCAAAGAGTGGACTGGAAGATACGATGCAAATGGAGGGTATCTTGTAGTGCGTAAAGATGGAGAAATTGTTTGTTACCATTTCTATAACCAAAATGATGTAGAGGATTATCTATACAATAATACCAGATTTGAGCGAGCAAGCAGACGACGTTACAAATTTGGGGAACTATATCGTGGAGAAAACAACGATGTTTGCATAAAACTCAATCTACAAATTCGGTTCAAGAAATAGACGAAAAATCAGTTTGATCTTATCTGATTTTCTGTAGGCTTTTTAGCGTTAGCAAAAACGAAAGGAAGCCGGCCTCCTGTTGGGTGTGGGGAGGCCGGCTTGCTTTATTGGGTGGGGAAATCGCTGTGGATTAGATGAGCGATTCCACGATTTTCTTCACATCGTTGCCGAGTTTTTCGGCTTCTTCCATAGTGTGAGCTTCGCTGTAAATACGGATGATTGGCTCAGTGTTGCTCTTGCGCAAGTGTGCCCAACCGTCTTTGAAGTCGATTTTCACACCGTCGATAGTGGTGAGCTTTTCGTTAGCGTAGTGCTTTTCCACAGCAGCGAGAATAGCGTCAACGTCCATATCTGGAGTGAGTTGGAGTTTGGTCTTAGCGATTTCGTATTGTGGATAAGTCTTTTTGAGTTCGCTCACCTTCATACCGCTCTTTGCGAGCAATGTGAGGAACAATGCCACGCCCACGAGAGCGTCGCGGCCATAGTGGAGTTCTGGATAGATCACTCCGCCATTGCCTTCGCCACCAATCACTGCGCCGATTTCACGCATCAGGGTGGTGGCGTTCACTTCGCCCACTGCCGATGCCTCGTAGCGGCAACCGTGCTTAGCAGCCACATCACGCAATGCGCGAGATGATGAGAGGTTGCTCACTGCTGGGCCAGGGGTTTGTGAGAGAATGTAGTCGGCTACGGAAACGAGGGTGTATTCTTCAACGAAGAATTCGCCATTTTCCATAATGATAGCCAAGCGGTCAACGTCGGGGTCAACCACGAAGCCCACATCAGCCTTGCCTTCCTTCATGAACGAGCTAATAGCGGTAAGGTTGGCTGGGATTGGTTCTGGAGTGTGACCGAAGTTGCCGGTTGGCTCGCAGAACAATTTTTCCACCTTCTTCACGCCGAGTGCTTCGAGCAATTTTGGAATTGCCACGCCACCGATTGAGTTCACTGCGTCAACAGCCACGGTGAAGTTGGCTTTCTTGATTGCTTCCACATCCACGAGTTTGAGGTCGAGCACAGCTTGAATGTGACGGTCGAGATAATCGGCCTTCGATTCCTTGCCAAGTGCGTCAACTTCAGCATAGTCGAAGTCTTCTGCTTCAGCGATGCGAAGCACTTCCTTGCCTTCTGCGTCGGTAAGGAATTCGCCCTTTTCGTTAAGAAGTTTCAAAGCGTTCCATTGCTTTGGATTGTGAGAGGCTGTGATGATGATACCACCGCAAGCATTTTCCCACACCACTGCCAATTCAGTGGTAGGGGTGGTAGCCAGACCGATGTTCACAACATCGAAGCCCATGCCTTCGAGTGTGCCAACCACTACGTTGAGCACCATTTCGCCAGAGAGGCGAGCGTCGCGACCAACCACGATTTTATTTGACGAGAGTGCGGTGGTGCGACGAATGAAAGTTGCATAAGCACTGGTAAACTTCACAATATCAAGTGGAGAGAGGCCATCGCCTGCGCGTCCGCCGATAGTGCCACGAATACCAGAAATTGATTTAATGAGTGACATAAAGATGTATTAAAAGTTAAGTTAAGTAGTGTATATATAAATAATAGTTGTATAGAGCGGATTTCATTTACGAGGGCGTTTTCCCGATATGCCCCCGCATCACCTGTTCCATCAGCGCTTACTTACACCTTGCTGGGGAAGTAGCGCAAGTGATAGAGGAATGGCGTAACGTAGCTAATCTCATCAGATTTGCCGTACTGCGACTTCACAATCAAGTTCACCTCGCAGTCCACGCCAAGATACTTGAGCGGCATCTGAATGCCTGTGCCCCACTCTATCGACGACTGACGGGTGTAGTCATCGAACTGGAACGAAGTGGTAGCCATGCTCATATCGTCGGCATTGCCACCCGATGGAGTCCAGGTTCTGTTCTCTGTGTACCATGTGTTGAGATTGTAGCGAGTGTAGCGGAAATAGATGGTTTGCGATTTGCGCGCCTTGTTGTTCTTACGGTCGCCAGCCTTGAGCACCTGCATATACACATTGCCTTCGGCATCGAGTTTGTAGAATGGAGCGTCGGAACCCACCTCAAACACCGAGTCGGCTGGCACTTCTGCCAAGCGGAAATTGCAGAGGAAGGCATTACAAGCCTGACGCTCATCTTTGAGCAATTCGGCATAGCTACGATTTTTCTCGCATGACACAAAGTTCATGGTCACAGCCATGATACCGAGTATAAAAAGTATCTTTTTTGTATTCATATCTCTTGTAAAAAATGTTTTGTCAAATATTTTGTTGTCGGCAGTCGTCAAGCACCTTGTGAAAGGCTTCCACTGCTTCGTCCATCGTGCCATGGAAGTCGCCACCAGCGGCATTCTTGTGTCCGCCACCGCCGAAATAGCGGGCGCAAATGTCGCTCACCGAGAAATCGCCCTCGGAGCGACACGACACCTTGATCTGGTCGGCATCTTCACGCAAAAACATCACCCATCGCACTTCGGGCGCGCACAGCGGTTTGTTCACCAGCCCCTCAGTGTCGCCTTTGCGGTAGTTGAATCGCTCCAGTTCTTCCTTGGTGAGCGTGATGAGCGCGGCGCCATCTTCGGGGAACACCTGCATTTTCTCGCTCAAGGCATAGCCCTGAAGGCGCAGGCTGTCGGTGCTGAAGGTGTTCATCGCCATTCTGTAGAGCCACTGCTTGTTGATGTTGTACGACACCAAATGAGCCACAATCTCATAGATTTCGGGATAGTCGCTGCTGTAAGTGAAATTGCCCGTGTCGGTCATCATGCCCACAAATAGGCATTGCGCCACCTCGGTATCGACGTATCGCAAAAGCGCCATTTGCTGGAGGGTGCGATACACCACCTCGCAAGTGGACGAGAGGTGGGGAAACGATATCTTCACATCAAACACATCATCGGGGTCGAGGTGATGGTCAATCAATACGCGTGGCGCATTGCTCATCTCTATCACTTCGCCCAATTTGTCGATGCGCTTGAGCGTGTTGAAGTCGAGGCAGAATATGAGGTCGGCATTGCGAACCAAAAAGCGGCCTCGCAACTGAGCCATGGTATAGACCACCACATCACGAACGGCAGGGATAAACTGCAATGCGCGAGGCACTTGGTCGGGTACCACCACATAAGCATCTTTGCCCATATTGCGGAGCACTCGGCACAGCCCCAAAGTGCTGCCAAGGGCATCGCCGTCGGGCGAAAGATGGCAGGTGATAACGATATGACGCGCCGATTTGAGCAACTTGCTCAGTTGCTCTATCACACGGCTATCTATAATAGGCTCAATCATCAGGGGTAATTATCACTTTAATCAACAAAATTAATACCTATAGACGGCATTACCAAAAATTTAAATATTTTTTGCGAAAACCCAAACAAACCGAAAACGCTCGGTGGCTGGCTTTTCCCAAATCAGATTATTTTTCGCCAAGGATTCGGAGAAATTCTTCCTCAAAATTTGGGGTGAGCACACCAGTGCCTATGGCTTGACGCACTTCCTCCACCGTCCAGAAGCGGCCTTCGTCCACTTCCGCGGGGTCGAAGTCGAACGACTTGCGGTCGGTGATGGTGAAGAAGGTGTGTACCATTTCACGCTCCACCTCGCTATCGTACACATAACTGAAAAGGTGCTTGGGCTCGTAGTCGGTGAAGCCGAGTTCTTCGCGTGTTTCGCGCTCAAGCGCCTGCTCCACGGTCTCGCCATAGTCCATGTGGCCACCCACGGCGGTGTCCCACTTGCCGGGCTGAATAAACTTGTGAATGGATCGCTTTTGCAAATAGATGTCGCCATTGGCGTTGAGCACGTGTAAGTGCACCACCGGGTGAAGCAATCTGCTCCCCGAATGGCACTCCTTTCGGGTGGCTTTGCCTATCACATTTCCCTTTTCGTCAACAATCGGGAATATCTCTTTCTCCGAAAGGTCGGCTGCTAATGTTTCGTTCATTTATCTTGTGTCTTAAAATTCTTTTTTATCGCGTCGCGCAATTTGGCTGGCGTGAGGTCGGCGGAATATTCGGTAAATGGCAGCGCGGTGTGGCAACCGTTCGCCCATTCGCTACAGCCAAACGCACTCTTGCCTTTCACCATGTGGCCCTTGCCGCACACGGGGCAAAGCACCTGCTCGAATTTCGTGACCCTCGCGACGCGCTTTTTCTTTGGCGCACTCTCTGCCGCGCCGCCCTTTGTGGGCGATTTTGGCGTGTCTTGCTCCACTATGATATTGGTGCCGCTATTGTCGCGAAGCACGGTGAGCACGATTTCGTTGACCATCACCTTCAGCTCGTCGATAAACTGCTTGGCGCTGAACTCGCCTCGCTCTATCTTGCGGAGCTTGTTTTCCCAAAGTCCGGTGAGCTTGGCGCTTTTGAGCAGTTCGTCTTTTATGGTGTCGATAAGCTGACACCCTGCGGTGGTGGCAACAAGGTTCTTGCGCTCTTTGGTGATGTAGCGGCGGCGGAGCAGCGTTTCGATGATGGCGGCGCGTGTGGAAGGACGGCCGATGCCGTTTTCCTTCATGGCGTCGCGCAGTTCTTCATCGTCAACGAATTTGCCTGCCGTTTCCATGGCGCGCAGGAGCGTACCTTCGTTATACATCTTTGGGGGCTGCGTGGCCTTTTTCAGCAGCGATGGCTCGTGAGGGCCGCTCTCTCCCACCACAAATTCGGGCATGTTGCCGTTGTCGTCTGTGTCGGTGCCTTCGGTGTTGTTTGCCGTCTTGTCTTTGCTGTAGATGGCGCGCCAGCCTTCTTTGAGTATCTGCTTGCCAGTGGCTTTAAACTCAAATTGACTGATTTTCGCCATCACGGTGGTGGTGGAGAACTCACAATCCGGATAGAATGCGGCGATAAAGCGCTTTGCCACAAGGTCGTAAACCAATTTCTCGTCGCGTGTGAGCATCACCTTGCGTGGGTCCACATTGGTGGGTATGATGGCATGGTGGTCGGTGACTTTGGAGTTGTCGAACACCTTTTTGCTCTTTTTGATTGCACCGCCCTGAAGCACAGGCGCAGTGAGATGGGCATAGGGTGCCATGGCTTGCATAATGCCCGGTATCTTAGGGTAGATGTCGTCGCTCAGGAATGTGGTGTCAACGCGTGGATAGGTGGTCACCTTCTTCTCGTAGAGCGACTGAATGGTGCGCAAGGTCATGTCGGCACTGTATGAGAATTTCTTGTTACACTCCACCTGCAAACTGGTGAGGTCGAACAAGCGAGGCGGTGCCTCTTTGCCTTTCTTGCGCTCGATGCCGGTAATCGACAATGGTGCTTCCTTGATGCCGGCAATCACCGTGTTGGCATCTTCTTCGCTCTTGTAGCGGCCTTTTGTGGAATTGAATGTCACACCACGATACAGGGTCTTGATTTCCCAGTAGTCTTCTGGCACGAAGTTCTCAATTTCACGTTGGCGCGACACTATGAGGGCGAGCGTTGGCGTTTGCACACGTCCTATCGAGAGCACATTGCGTGAGCGTGCGTATTTCAGCGTGTAGAGGCGTGTGGCGTTCATGCCCAAAATCCAGTCGCCGATGGCGCGCGACAAACCTGCGTAGTAGAGGTTGTCGAAGTTTTCCGAGGGCTGCAAATGCTTGAATCCCTCACGAATACTGTCGTCGGTAAGTGATGATATCCACAGTCGCTTCACAGGAATGGCGCAGTTTGCCTTCTGATACACCCATCGCTGTATCAGTTCTCCCTCCTGCCCGGCATCACCGCAGTTGATAAGTTCGGTGGAGTCTTTCATGAGGGTTTCTATCACATGAAACTGCTTTTTGATGCCTTCGTCGTCTTTGAGTTTGATGCCGAAGCGGGGCGGAATCATGGGCAGTGAGCCGAGGCTCCAACGCTTCCACAGGTCGGTGTAGTCGTTGGGTTCCTTCAACTCGCACAAATGGCCGAACGTCCAGCTCACACGATAGCCATTACCTTCGTAAAAGCCGTCGCGACGCGCGGTGGCACCCAGGATTTTTGCAATGTCGGCTGCCACGCTTGGTTTCTCCGTTACACAAAGTATCATTCGCCCAAGTGTTGTTTTTTAGCTTCGTCCCACAGTTGGTCCATTTCGGCAAGTGTCATTTCGTTGAGTCGCTTGCCTTGCTGTTTGGCTTTCTGCTCTATGTAGTTGAAGCGTCCTATGAATTTTCGATTTGTCTTTTCAAGTGCGTTGTCGGGGCGCACACCATAAAGGCGCGCGGCATTCACAAGCGAGAAAAACAGGTCGCCAAACTCTTTCTCGCGGTCAATCTCATGTCCGCTTTTGAGTTCGGCTTCCACTTCGCCGATTTCTTCGCGCACCTTTTGCCACACATCTTCTGGCTTATCCCAGTCGAAGCCCACATTTGCGGCTTTTTCCTGCACGCGTTCGGCTTTGATGAGCGATGGCAATGTGGTGGGCACGCCACCGAGAATGGTTTTGTTGCCTCCTTTTTCTTTTATCTTTATCACCTCCCATTGCTCACGCACCTGCGATGCGTCGGTGGCACTGTGGTCGCCGTAGATGTGGGGGTGGCGGAAGATGAGTTTTTCGCGAAGGGAATCGCACACGTCGGCTATGTCGAACTGGCTTTTCTCCTCGCCGAATCGGGCGTAAAACAAGATGTGGAGCAGCACATCGCCCAATTCTTTGCGTATGTTGTCGGGCTCTCCAGCAATCAGTGCCTCGGCAAGTTCCATAGTTTCCTCTATGGTGTTGGGGCGAATACTCTCATTGGTCTGTGCCGAATCCCACGGACACTGTTCCCTGAGCGTGTCCACCACGTCGAGCAACTGGCTGAACGCCTTTAATTTTTCTTCTTTTGAGTGTTTTGTCATTGTTTAAATCCAAATATGTATATATTCCACTATTTAGTTTTCGCGCCTCGCTTCAGGAATGCGATGAAGGCGTCCACGTCCTCGTTGTAGGCAAACGGGCCTGAAAGGAGCGCGCCTTGCTGGTCGAGCACCACATAATAGGGCTGCGAATTGCTGTTGAATTTGTGGCGTTGCAGATAACTCCACTTGTCGCCCACTGTGGTGAGGGTGGTTTGTTTGCCGTTTTCCGGCACCGCCATAGGTTGCTGAAGTGGGGTTTTGTCGTCAACCATCAGTTTGATGGTCACGAAGTCTTCACTAATTATTTTCTTCACTTTCGCTTCATCGAGCACCGCGCCTTCCATCTTTCGGCAGTTCACGCAGCCGTGACCGGAGAAGTCGATAAACACGGGCTTGCCCTGTGCTGCGGCGGCTTTCATGCCTTCGTCGAAGTCGTCATATTCCACTTGCTCTCCGCCATAGAGGTTGAAGTCTTGGGTGTAGAGCGGTGGCACGAATGCACTGGTGGCTTTCAGAGGCGCGCCCCACAAGCCTGGCACGAGATAGGCGGTGAATGAGAGCGACACGAGCGCCAAGAAGAAGCGTGTCACGCCTATGCCCGATGATTTTGGCTCACCATCGCTCTTGAAGCGGAACACTCCCAACAAGTAGAGCCCCATCACACCGAAAATGGCTATCCAAAGGGCAATGAAGGTTTCGCGGTCGAGAATGCGCCATCCGTAAGCGAGGTCGGCTACGGAGAGGAATTTGAGCGACAAAGCCAGTTCTATGAAGCCGAGCACCACTTTCACGGTGTTGAGCCAGCCACCCGACTTTGGCATCTTTTTGAGCATGGTGGGGAAAAGGGCAAACACGGTGAACGGTATGGCGAGGGCTATTGCGAAGCCTGTCATACCCACCACAGGACCCATCACACTGCCTCGGCTGGCGGCTTCCACCAAAAGGGTGCCGATAATTGGACCGGTGCAGGAGAACGACACAATCACCAGTGTGGCTGCCATGAAGAAGATGCTGAGCATACCGGTGGTCTTGCTGGCGGTGCTGTCCATTTTGTTGCTCAACGATTGGGGAAGTGTGATTTCGAATGCGCCGAAGAATGAAATGGCGAAAATCACGAGCAATGCGAAGAACAGCAAATTGCACCATGCGCTGGTGGCGAGTGCGTTCATGGCGCTGGCACCGAATAGCACGGTGAAGCAGATGCCAAGAAGCAGGAATATGATGATGATAGATAATCCGTAGGTGGTGGCGTTGGTGATGGTTTTGGCTCTCGAACCGCTTTTCTTCAAGAAGAAACTCACGGTCATCGGTATCATTGGCCATACGCAAGGGGTGAGCAAGGCGAGAAGTCCGCCCAAGAAGCACGCCCAGAATATGTACCACAACGAGCGGTCAGCAATGTCTTCCACATCGGCGTTGTTGCCTTCAATGGCTGTAACAGGTGCCCACAGTTGGTCGTGGGTGGGCGATGCCACCGCAGAATCGACTGCGCCGACTGTTGCCACTGGTTGAGCAAGGGTGGCTGCTGTATCGGCAGAGGTTGCATTGGCAGTAGGTGCCTGAACGGTTTCTGCCACAGGTGCCTGTGCGGCTGTGCCTTTGAATGAGAACGATTCCGACTTGGGTGGTGTGCAGTTTTCGTCGTCACACGCCATATAGCGGATGCTTCCTTCTATTTTGTATTCTTTGGCTGTTACGGTAAACTTCTGCGAAAGGGTTACGCTACCGGTCCACCAACTCAAATCCATGTCGAAGGTTTCGTCGTGCTGCTTGTGCGCCGCCTTGCTGGGGGTTAAACCGCCCACAAGTTTCACGCCCTGATTGTTCCAGTGCACGGAGGTTGGCTCTGGTCCGCCAGCAGGCAGTTGAGTGCCATACACATGCCAACCGGCATCAACGGTGGCGGTGAAAGTTACCACACCATTGGTGGCATCGGTCATCTTGATGGCTGACTTCCATTTCACAGGGTCAAAAATTTGAGCAAAGGCACAGCTTGCACCAATCACCATGAGGGTGAATATGAGTAAGAATCGTCTTGTCATAAAATTTCAATCAATCTTAGTTGGAATATACATACAAAATTACGAAAAATCGGCAATAACTCGCACCTCACAAGCAATAATAAGCCAAAAACACCCTAAAATCCGAAAAATAACCGCGGAAAGTTGCAGATATGAAATAAAAATACTAATTTTGCATCACAAAACAAAAACGGTCACTTGGATGAGCGGTTTAGTCCCTGGTCTGCAAAACCAGTTAGAGCGGTTCGACTCCGCTAGTGACCTCCAACAAAGGCAGCTGATTTCCCCAAAAATCAGCTGTTTTTTTATTCCTCCCCCCCTAAAACAAAAAACAAATTACCAAAGACAAAGGTATCGTCTTAACTTCTTTAACTTCTTAACTCCTTAACTTCTTGAAAACAACAGCTGAGGCAGGCATCGGAGATGCCAAATGATGCGAAACACCATGCAAGCGAAAATCGCAAAGCGATTGAGCGCAGCTTGGTGATAGAGATGCGCACACAATATGAGCCTCGGGGAGGGTCGGTCGTGGTATCAAATTTCACCCACACCAATGCTATCGTCTTAACTTCTTTAACTTCTTAACTCCTTAACTTCTTGAAAACAACAGCCGAGGCAGGTATCGGAGATGCCAAATGATGCAAAACACCATGCAAGGGAAAATCGCAAAGCGATTGAGCGCAGCTTGGTGATAGCGATGCGCACACAATATGAGCCTCGGAGAGGGTCGGTCGTGGTATCAAATTTCACCCACACCAATGCTATCGTCTTAACTTCTTCAACTTCTTAACTCCTTAACTTCTAAAAAATCTTCTTAACTTCTAAACAACAACACGAGGCCTAACCATTGCTGATTAAGCCTCGTGCGTTATATGCTATGTTGCGCGTTATTATTTGCGAACAATCATCTTTTGAGTGTTCATGCTGCCGTCGGTGTAACGGATCACCTTCACATTCACGCCATCGAATGGAGTTGATGAAGTCATACCAGCAAGGTTAACATAACTCACGTTAGCCACTTGCTTAGCAGCTTGAGTGTCGGTGATGCCAGATGGCATATCGAGTTCATTGTCGAGAGCAATGTTCACTTGATAGTAGAGGCCACGATAGCCATAGCGTGCAGTGTTGATCAAACCAACGTAACCAAACTTAATTTGCTTGCCACCTTCAATCACACCTGCCGCGTCGGGATTTTCAGCCTTCACTACTTCTACGCCACCGATAGTGCTTTCTGCGAGAGCAAATGCTTTGTACACATTCTTTTCGTTCCTCTTGTAAACCAAGTCGTTGCTTGAAATGGTGCAAGATTTATTATTGTTGAAGTTAATAACCAAGCAACCACCCATTTCATCGAAGTTATACACAATGACGCCCTTGCCAGTCTGTTCAGCGTAAGCCCTCAATTCTTGTACTGCACCCTTCTTATAAACGTAATCGTTAGCGTCGTCTTCTTCAATCACACCGAGAGTAACGGTACAGTTAGGCTTGAAAATACAAGTAGTGATGTCTTTGTCGTAAACCACACCTTTATTATCAGTGTAGTTAGAAGTGAGAATCATGTTCCAAGGACCATAAGTAATCATATTGTCAAACAGATTACCACTGATAGTTGCGCTACCGAAAGCAGTAGGAGCTTGAGTCTTTACCGAAGCAGGCACAATCATGCGATACTGGTAGGTTTCATCGTCCATGCCAGCCATTTGTGGATACATTGTAAGAGCAGTTGAAGCATCATCATATTTAGCCTTCAGATTAATTAAACCTGTAGGTTCACCAATGTTAATGGTGGCGGTGCTGCCCTCTGTAGCATAAGTTACGATTGACTTTCCCACAGTTGGATAGTGAATAGAGTCGCCAACAAAATCCACGCGTACACTATACTTTGACAGTTCTTCTGCTGAAGGAGCTTGAGCCACTGCTGTTGTTGCCATCAGAGCAACAGCCATAGAAAGTAAAAATTTTGCCATAAATACTTAATTTTGAGTGATATTTAAATAAATGAATTGGTTAATCATAACAGTATATGCAAATTTAAACATTTTAAACCACCAAAACAATACCCCCAATAGATTTTTTCGCAATCGCGAAAAAAAGTCCACAAGCCAACAAGTAACCAATCCAAAATCCCGAAAATCCCAATAATTCGAGTTTTCGAAAAATCGAAATTATCCGAAAGTTCCAAGAGTTCCGAGTGCTCTGAGTGCTCTGAGTGCTCCAAGTGCTCCGAGTGCTCCGATTAATCAAAGCGGCAATTTCTCACGAATGGGTATAAAAAAAGAGAGCGGCAGATTGCTCTGTCGCTCTCCGTAGGGGGCGGTTACCTACTCTCCCACTTTCGCAGTACCATCGGCGTGGTGAGGCTTAACTTCTCTGTTCGGAATGGGAAGAGGTGGGACCCTCACGCTATAACCACCTTAGTTCGTTTTCAGTGTGCCACTCGCTTGGGCACCTGTGATAAGGTTGAAAGAAATCTCTGGAAACGCTGGCTTGAACTCCTTGATTGAGCAAGCTTCGAGAATCAG
>ENA-UERK01002119-UERK01002119.1-human-gut-metagenome-genome-assembly--contig:-NODE-2119-length-13369-cov-7.601038_pt1 | contig 13369 bp, 15 predicted proteins | sample MGYA00242957_ERZ507957 | MGnify/ENA primary metagenome ERZ507957 (study PRJEB26167, sample SAMN06115538) | human gut metagenome | host: Homo sapiens | place: China:Heilongjiang | collected 2015-11-06... | reverse complement strand
GAAAAATAGATATGATGACCAATAAGACAGTGTGTATAGATTTAGATGGCACCCTGATTCATTATGAAGAATGGCAAGGAGAGGAGCATTTCGGGCTTCTCTTGCCTGGCGCTTCGGATGCAACAAAAATCTTGCATGAGAAAGGATGGTATATAATAATCTATACGACAAGGGCTAATAAAAGTATATTGACCAAATTCTTGTCGGATAATAAAATAGAATTTGACGCCATCAACGAGAATCCTTATCAACCTCAAAATGCAAAAGGAGGAAAGCCTATAGCAGATGTCTACGTTGATGATAGGGCATTGTGCTTTAAGGGTAATTGGCTGCAAACTGTCAAAGAAATAACAGAATTCAAGCCTTGGGAAAAAATGGAAGGCAATAAGAATGATGATAGCCAATACCCTAAGCAACTGTTAATAAACGATTTTCAGCAAGCGTTTTATATGCTTCGTCATTATGACGACGTAAATTGGAACTTAACAAAGTTTTCTTTTGGGCAAATATTGGTTTCATTAGGAGCTTGTTGGACTATCTTTTTTGAGGCGAACAAATCGAATGCTCTATCTATCTTAAGATCTTATTATTTGGTTGGTATATTTGTGTTGTTGGTTTTGTCGGCGGCATTCACCTTAATATCTATTTTAGGTATTTGCAAGAACAGAACATATTTTGTGAAAGTTAGTCGTTAATGCGACGAACACAGAAAGTTTGCTTTAGATAATAGCGAATTATGTTTCCACAATGTTAGTGAAATGTGGAATAACCCTGAAATTCCCAAGAATTTAGATTGGGGTAGTACGCAGTTGAATTGTTTATATTTGCTTTGTGGTTGCTATATCTTGGAGGTGATTTTTGCAGGTGTTATTGTATATAATATGCCTTTTACTTTTTTGAAAGTGGTTAGTGTGGTTTTACTAATTGTTATATGTATATCAATATGCGGGTTCTCTATATGGAAATCTCTAAAGGAATAGGGGTTTACTTGTGTTCCATTTTTTTCTTCTGTTATTATACCCATTCAAGTGGCGACATAGTGCAGGGCGATACTGCGGTGGGGAACATCAAATAAAATATATTATGCAAGATTATGGATTGGTATCGATTATAACGCCTACTTGGGCGTGTGCTGCTTTTATAACAGAAACGATCAAAAGTATACAGGCACAGACTTACCAGAATTGGGAACTGCTTATTCAAGACGACTGCTCAAAAGATAATACGTTGGAGGTGGTTAAGCCATTTTTAGAGGCAGATAAGCGTATAAAATATGAATGCAATCCTCAAAATTCGGGTGCTGCAATAACTCGCAACAATGCTTTGCGTAGGGCAAAAGGGCGATGGATTGCGTTTCTTGACTCTGACGACCTTTGGCTGCCAGCGAAACTTGAGCGTCAACTGAAGTTTATGGTGGAGAACGGCTATGTTTTTTCTTATCATGAATATACGGAAATGACAGAAGATGGCAAGGACTTGGGTGTGTATGTGTCGGGCATCAAGAAGGTGGGCAAGTTGGCTATGTTCACATGTTGCTGGCCTGGATGTTTGGCAGTGATGTACGATAGGGAGAGAATCGGTCTGGTGCAAATTAAGGATGTGCGTAAAAACAATGATACCGCACTATGGCTGAAGGTGGTGAGGAAGGCTCCTTGCTATTTGCTGAAGGAGAATTTGGCGAAGTATCGTCGCCGTAAGGTGAGCATTACCCCAAAGCCTTTATGGAAACGTATTTGGGCACATTACCCGCTATTTCATGTGGCAGAAGAAATGAATCCTGTGATGGCTACATTTTGGACGCTGATGAATGTGGTGGGCAATGGCTGGAAGAAAATGTGGTATGTGAAGCATGTGTGATATGTGCCGAACATGCAGCCTTTTTGCAGCCTTTTTAACTTTTACGAGAAAAACCGATGATTTTTTTTGATAACTAAGGTATAAAACATACATATATTATTATGACAATGAAATTGCGTAATGTGCCTTTTTCTCCGCCGGATATGACGGAGGCTGAGGCTAATGAGGTGCGTGATGTGATTCTGTCTGGTTGGATTACGACTGGACCACACACAAAGAAGCTGGAAAAAGAAGTTGCAGAATTTGTGGGTGTGAATAAGGCTGTGTGCCTTAATTCACAGACGGCTTGCGCCGAGATGGCTCTGCGACTGCTTGGCATTGGTGAGGGCGACGAGGTGATTGTGCCTGCCTATACCTATACCGCAAGTGCTTCGGTGGTGAAGCATGTGGGTGCTAAGTTGGTGTTTGTTGATGTGCAGAGCGATTGCCTTGAAATGGATTATGATGCCGTGGAGAAGGCTATCACACCGAAGACTAAGGCGATTATCCCAGTGGATTTGGCTGGCATTCCTTGCGATTATGATAGGTTGTTTGCCATTGTAGAGGGTAAGAAAAGCATGTTTTCGCCTAAAACCGACTTGCAGAAGCACATTGGCCGCATAGCCATTTGCTGTGATGCCGCTCATGCTTTTGGCGCTTCACGCAAGGGGCGTATGGTTGGCTCGATTGCCGATTTCTCGTCGTTCTCGTTCCACGCGGTAAAGAATTTCACAACGGCTGAGGGTGGTGCCCTGACTTGGAACTTGCCTTTCGGCAACGATGTGGTGGTGAAAGAGTTGGATAAGAATGCCGACAACACATTCAGCGGAGTGCCCGAAATTGAGGGGGAGACATGGAATGAAAACCTCTATCGCAAGGCTGAGTTGCTGAGCCTACATGGGCAGAATAAGGATGCGTTGGCTAAGACGAAGCTCGGCGCTTGGGAATACGACATCATTGGCCCTTGGTATAAGTGCAATATGACCGACGTGGTGGCTGCCATCGGATTGGTGCAGATGACACGCTACGAGGGTATGCTTAAGCATAGGCGCAAGATGATTGAGCGTTACGATGAGGCTTTTAAGTGTCTGAATGTGGCTGTGCTGAACCACTACGATGCAGTGCATTGCTCATCGGGGCACCTGTATTTGGTGCGTCTTTTGGGCAGGACTCGTGAAGAGGTGAATGGCGTGATAGAGAAGATGGCTGAGCGTGGCATAGCCACTAATGTGCACTATAAACCACTGCCTATGATGACTGCATACAAGAAGCTTGGCTTCGACATCGCCGACTATCCAAATGCTTACCACATGTTTGAAAACGAGATTACACTGCCATTGAACACAAAGATGACAGACGAGGATTTGGAATATGTGATTGAGAATTTCGTGGATATTGTATCTAATTTGTAATACCCAACCACGGCTTGAAGACGATGGCGCAAAATCATTATCTTCAAGCCTTTTTTCTGTTTTAATGGAATGAAAAGATTATTTGATATTTTAGCATCGGGATGTGGGCTGATTGTTTTGAGTCCATTGTTCTTGGTGCTTGCCATTTGGATTAAGCTCGACTCGAAAGGTCCTGTGTTTTACCGCCAAGTGCGTGTGGGGCGTGGAAATAAAGATTTTCGGATTTTCAAGTTCCGCTCTATGCGAATAGGTGCCGATAAGGGTTCGTTGGTGACTATTGGTGAGCGTGATCCTCGCGTCACACGTTCGGGCTACTATATTCGCAAATATAAGTTTGATGAGTTGCCCCAACTAATCAATGTGTTCGTTGGGGATATGAGTTTGGTTGGTCCTCGTCCTGAAGTGCGACATTATGTGGATTATTGGACACCGGAGCAGATGCGAGTGTTGGACGTACGCCCAGGCATCACCGACCCTGCGAGCATCAAATTCCGCAACGAGAATGAGTTGATGGAGAATGCTGAAGACCCGGAAGATTTCTACATCAATGTGATTATGCAGGAGAAGATAAAATTGTATTTGGAATATGTCGACCATAGTTCATTCTGGTATGACATTAAGCTGATTTTCCAAACCTTTAAGGTGATTGTCACCGAACGATAAAAAGGTGATGATGTGCTGTCGGGGGCGGACGGTATGGGGCAGGAACCCCTCTTGGCTTCCTTAAAGGGGGAAGATGTGGCTGCGGGACAGCGGCTGCGTGAGGTGAAACGAGTCCTGCTTGACTCGGCTGCGGGCTGCTATGGCTGTGTGGTTCCGAAGGGCGCGTGGCACACCGTGGATGTGCTGGCACCTTCGGTCATCTACGAGGCAAAAGACGGAAAATACGGCGAAGACGGCAGCGAACCGTGGTAGTCACGCCGTTGCCTGCAATGGTTTTTCACAAGTATTTTCAAGCAGGCAAAAAGGACGAATTTCGCCAAAAATCTACCCTTTTTTCACCTCTCCGATGGCGATTGTCGATTTTTGGACAAATAAATATAGGCTGGATTCCTTGTTTGGGATTCAGCTTTTTTTGTGCCATTTTGGGGTGAATTATCTGCGGCCGAATTTTGCTACGGTATTCGGTTTATTGTTTTGGTTTTGGGGTGAGGGTGTGGGTGAATTGTTGGGCTATTTTGGGGTCGGGGATTCGGATGATGTTTGCTGTGGGGGCGGTGAAGCCGAAAAAGTTGATGTTGCCGTACCACACAATTGAATTGTCGATGATGGCGCATTGTAGCGTTTGCTCTGTGTTGGTGTTCACATATATGCCAGCATTTGTCAGGGCTGCTTCATTGTGTCCATCTTCTTTTATGTGGACGGCTATCTCTAATCCGTTGCGGAGTAGGTTGGTAAGTGTCGTGATGATTGCTGGCTTGTACTTGAATTTTACTTTTGGTACAGCTATTATCACTGAGCGTTTTGCTGTGAGCAGGTCGTCGTGGAATGGCGTTTCGTAGTTGTCGCGCTCGTATATCAGTTCTTTGGAGGCTTGCTCAGAGGTGGTGTTTTCTGAGCTTTTTCCATATCCTGCTGCCGAATATCCTTTAAGGCGTTTGCGATACATGGAGTCGCAGAGTGGCACGTGAAAATCGATGTAATCATATATTTGCACTTCGCTTTTTCCGTCGTATTCACGATGTAAGCGGCCTGCGTATTGTTCAATGTTGCCTTTCCACGCTATTGGCATGGTGAGGAATAGTGTGTCAAGGCGAGGGTAGTCAAATCCCTCTCCAATATATTTTCCTGTCGCCACGATTGCTAGTGATTCCGTTTGTGGAATTGCTTGCAGTTTTTGTAAAGCGATCCGTTTCTCTTTGTTTGAGTCTGCACCAACGAGCTGCACAACATGGTCGGCAAATGGCTGCAACATTTGTGCAAGTGTCCTCACATGGGCTGTGCGAGTGGTTAAAACCAATGGTGTGCGTCTATTTTCAAGTGCGGATTTGATGTCGTCGATAATGAACTCGTTACGTGCACTGTCTTCCGACAGGGCTTGTGTGAGTTGCGTGTAGGTCTTTGTGTCGTCTGTGATGCTGCGGTAAGTGGTGAATCTTGGTACCAATACCCGATTGAACGTCTGCTTTACGATTTGGTCTTTGGCTTTCGAAGCAAATCTGATTTTGCCACACTGCATAAAAATGATAGGTTGATGCCCATCTTTTCTGATGGGAGTTGCTGTTAATCCATAGACATAAGTGGCGGTGACCTGGCGAAGCACTTGCTCAAAACTAACAGATGACACATGGTGGCATTCGTCGACAATCACCATTCCATATTGCTTGACGAAAGGCTTTGCTTCGCCCTCGTTGAGGCAAGACTGTATTAATGCAATGTCGATAATCCCATGAAGAGTGTTTTTCCCAGAATACAGGCAGCCAATGGTTGACGAATCTTTTTTTCTTCCTCGCTTGCCATGGGGCTTATCAATCGCTTCATCTATTTCAAGGAATTGCTCCAATCGCTCATTCCATTGCGCAAGTAGGGCTTTGTTGTGAACGAGGATGAGCGTGTTGACTTTTCGTTTTGCTATCATGGCTATGGCAAACACCGTCTTGCCGAAAGCAGTGGTGGCTGACAGTGTGCCGGTTCGGTGCGCAATCATGGCATCCATTGCCATTTGTTGCTCTTCGCGAAGTTCGCCTTTGAACGTAACGCTGATGCTGTGGCCGTGATTCGTTTTATCGGAAATGGACGTGTTTACGGCATGGCGTGATAGGATGTCTGACACAGCATCTTCGCACCCACGAGGCAGTGCAAGGTAATGGTCTGACAATTCTGAGCAGGAAATGATTCGGGGTACATTATAAGTGGAAAGGCGCATACCTTGCCTTTCGTAAAACTCTGGATTGCGAAAAGCGGCTATTCGTTTGAACGCATTCACGCATCGGGCAGACAAGCCTGCTAATGGGATGTATAGCATATTTGCCCTCGTTAGAGCTATTTGTTTCGGGAAGTCGCTGGCTTCAATAAGTTCAGCATTTGGAGTTTCCCAAGGTTTTGCATCGCTTGTCGTAGAAAGGTTCCCTAAAGAGGGGACGATATGCTTTTGTAGCAGTAGATCGATGTCGGCTTGCGGCATTTTTTGTATATTGGCCAACACATTCCATTGATTGGAATATGCATTGAAATGCTCATCAACAAACACACTATTGCCTTGGCGTCGCGCCATTCCTTGCAACGGCAAGGCCACAAGATTTCCTAACCCACCCTCTGGCAAAGTGTCTTGATTTGGAAAGAAGCGGTCGTAAGACTTGAAAGACAGGCGCATTTCTTTGTTCATCGCCTCGGTAAGAATGGTATTGCCCAATTTTCGCGCTTTTGATGCCGGGATAGGTGTTTGGAAAAATATCCACACATGGGCACCATTTCCAGAGCGTGAACGCTCGATGTAACAAGGTACTTTCCATGCCTTGCAAACATTCACGAAGGCAAGCACATCATTTTTATAGCCATGCTCACAGCTCTTGTCATCAAAATCGGCGCACAGGAAACTGCAAGTGTTATCTTTCCGAATTGGGTAAAGTCCAATTACATCACGCCCCCACTTGTCTTTTCCTGCAAGATGATTGAACAGATGGCTGTAAGACAATGGTGCGAACTGGCGGTTTGGGCAATCGGCGCATTTATATTTCCGTTTGTCGCAAAAATCGGGATTCCATTCCCTTTCGCACACAGGCTGATAGCCCGACTTTTTACTCGTTTCACTATACCATCGTTTAGCAAACACATCGCTCCGACCTAGGAACAGACCTTGAAAAATGGCAACTTTTTCTTCCAAACTATAAGTGACAACTGGGGCAGTGACCACGTTTTCTTGGAGGTTATTATCTTTGAAGGTGTACGATATGCCATTTTTGTCGAGAATCGCTCTCAACCGGGAATTTTCCTTTTCTAATTCTTGAATCCTGCAGGTCAATGCAGTGATATCTGTTAAGCCCATAGCGTTTGTTTTTGCCATTGTATATCGATTTTGCCAATAAATTTGAATACTATTGTGTCATTTTTCCTTCTGCTCTTAACCGTCTCTTTATGGCAATCTTTATACATTCGGCTATCGTGTGATTTTTTTGCCTCTGTACTTCTTTTTCTTCGTATGATAGATCAGAAACCTCAATTTGTGCCTTATTCGCTTTTTCAATACATTCTACAGCCCCATCCACCACGCTCGCAGAAACTTTTAATCCAGAATTAACTGCATCACGAAGTGCCAAAAAATCATCAATTCTGATTACAGATTCGGCAAACGCAACATTTTGAGGTGGTACATTAAAATGTTGAGCAAAAAAATCAATCCACAGGTCAGCTGTTATCAGTTGAGCAGGATTTAATTGAGGCTTGTTTCTCATGTCCTTTTCCATATTTCCTAATTATTTATAACAAAGATACAAGGGGAGTGGTGCCAAGAATGGCTATTTAGCATAAAGTCTCTCAGTACCAGTTATCACCTATGGCAAAATTAGGAAATTCCGCACAAACAACCAACACGTTTTAGAAAGAAATTTTAAGAAGCCACTCTCAACCGGTAAGAAGTCATTCTCATACATAGAACATAAGAAATTAAATAAAAAAAGTCCTGTAAATCTTTCGATTTACAGGACTTTGCGGAGAGAGAGGGATTCGAACCCCCGGAACCTCTCAGTTCAACGGTTTTCAAGACCGCCGCGATCGACCACTCCGCCATCTCTCCAATGTCATTTGGCGACTGTGTTATCGTTTGACGGGTGCAAAGTTAGACATTTTTATTTAACCCACCAAATTTTTCCGTAACAAAAATTTTTGTTTTTTTCAGATAGAAATCGTGTTTGAGTGGTTAATTAAATGATAGTCAAAGAGGTGTGGCGAAAATAAAAAATTATCAAAAAATCCAAACTACGGGGCGCTGTAAGGGTATTTTGAGGTTTTTGTGAGAAAATGGGCGATTTTTTGTAATTTTGTTACTGATATAATTATGATTGGGTATGGCTTGGAAATTTGTAATCACGAGTAAAGGATATTTGAGAATGGGCGATGTGAAATTGCATCGCGATTTGTTGTGGCCCGACGATTGGTGTCTGGGTGGCGGGTTTTATCGTTTCGACTATGTGAACAAGCAGGTGATTCTTGACAGAGAATCGTATGACTATGGCAGGCCGCAATGGAGCAAACTGGCGGCAGCAGGCACCAGATTGCGTGTGCCGAAGGAGTATGAGGGTTTCGCTTTCGTATGGCAAGAGGGGAGTGGACGTATTCAATCGGTGAATCTTTCTGATTGGTTAGGCATCGATTGGGTGACCTCTCCCCACGAATAATATGAACCTTTCCTGTACCTCACATTCATTTATTACGGATTTGTGAATTTCTATTCTTCGCAAAAAAATGGGAATTTTGTGGGGAAAAATTGTTAAATTTGTGGAATGTGTATTTTGGTTTGTGTGTTTGAATTACGGAAAATATACATTGAATTACGGAAAAGAAACTTTGATTATGAAAAAGATATTGTTTTTGAGCGTGTTGGCTTCGGTGCTGAGTGCTTGTTGCCAGAGTCCTGAACAACTGTATGATGAGCAGAAGTCGGGTGTGGTGATGGTGATTAATAAATATTACTATGAGATGAAGTTGCCATCTGGCTACACGCTGTATTTTACCGGGCTTGATGAAGACGGGAATATACAGAACTTTACTGAAGATGTGAAGGAAGTGAAGAAGAATCCGGCTGTGAGTTTCGGTACAGCGTTCTTTATTGACGAGAAGGGCGGGCTCCTCACCAATAGGCATGTGGCTTCGCCTCCAATCGACAGGGATTTGGTGAAGAAGAATTTCACTGCCATCATGTCGGCTTTGCAACAGCGTGCTGGCGCATATATGGAGGAACTTCGCAATGCGTATGCGCAAGCCGAGGCAGAAGCAAATTCGATTGTGGGATATGATGAATATGGCGACTTGGTGACTACCGACGAAGAGCGCCTGCAAGAGCTTGTGGCTGCCGCCAAGCAGATGGAGCAGGAATACGAAGAGGCGCAAAATACAGTGGAAATGCTTGAGCAAATCAAAGACCCACGTGGAATTGAGATCAACCCTGTGTGTGAGTTGGGCATTGCGTTGGAGGGCTCGAGCCCGAAAAGCGAGAGTGAATTCTTGAAGAGGCACCCATGTCGGGTGGTGCGCACGGCTGGCGCTGAGGAAGTGGACTTGGCTTTGCTGAAACTCACCCATGAAGTTACGCCATCGGGTGCTTATGTGTTTAATCCGTTTGAGGCAGAAGATAACTTGGCGATTGGCGATGTGCTTTATATGATTGGCTACAACGCTGGCGTGGAATTGGGATATACGAAAAAGGGCATTCTTTCGCAACTCACTAAGGGTGCTGTGACTCAGCAGCCCGACGGCGAACGAGTGCTGTATGATATTGCCACGGTGCAAGGTTCGAGTGGTAGCCCCGTGCTTAATGCCAAGGGCGAACTCGTGGCTGTTAATTTTGCAAAATACGCTCGAAGCGACAATTTCAACTTAGGCATTCCGCTGAAAGCCATTCGTGCTTTTTTGAAAAATTAGATGTCTGATGCCTGTGGTGGGGTATGTTTGACTTTGGCGAAAAACATAGTCACTTTTGTCGGACGGCTCGCGGGTGGATGTGGCCTCTTTGATTGGAAAGTGGGGCGGTTTGGTCGGTGATTCGGAAAAAAGTGTTATCTTTGTGCCGATAAAACAGTATGGTGGTCTGTCGCTCGTGTTTCCTTGCTTCGGCGGGGAATATCGAGAGGAAAGTCCGGGCAACATAGAGCATCACACTTCTTAACGGGAAGCTGGGGGTGACTTTGGGGTTAAGGTGACAGAAAACAACCGCCCGCATTTCGGTGTGGGTAAGGGTGAAAAGGTGAGGTAAGAGCTCACCGGGCACTGTGGTGACATGGTGTGCCGCACTACCTGTGAGTTGCAAGGTCAAGTATATCGGCATTCAAGGGTTGCTCGCCCATTGTCGAGGGGTAGACTGCTATATCGGCATGGCAACATGTCGGACAGATAAATGACAGACGGTCGCTTTATTGCGACTACATAACCCGGCTTATAGCCGTACTGTTTTTTCCTTTTAAAAATATACTCCTAAGATATGAAAAAGAAAGTGTCAGCTAAGAATGCTCCGAAAGAGATTGGGGCTTACAGTAACGCCATCAAGGTTGGCAATATGGTATTTGTTTCTGGTCAGCTGCCTGTGAATCCCGAAACTGGTTTGATTCCAGAGGGTATTCAAGCGCAGACCATGCAGGTGATTGAGAATGTGCGCAACATTCTTGCCGATGCTGGCGCCACACTCGATAATGTGGTGAAAACCACCGTAATCCTTTCTGAAATGTATCTGTTTAGCGAGATGAACGAAATCTATGCCAGAGAGTTTAAGGAACCATATCCTGCACGCACAAGTATGGCAGTGAAGGAGATTCCACAAAACACGCTCATTCAATTCGATGTGATTGCGGTGCTGGATTAAGCCGCCGCTCCATTTTAATATACACACAGCCCTCGCAGAAAGCGCATTAGTCTTCAGCGAGGGCTGATTTTTGCTTTTCTGTGAGAGGTTATTTTAGGGCTTCGGCGAGGATGTACATGCTGCCTCCGATGTAGATGAGGTCGGTGGTGGAGGCAGCGGTGATGGCGGCGCTTTTGGCTTCAGCCACAGTGGGGTAGGACTTGCCGTGCAAGCCGTGTGAGGCGGCTTTCTGAAGCAGTTCGTCGGCGGTCATTGCGCGTGGCGAATCGGCTTGCGTGAAATAGTAGATGGCATCTTTGGGCAGCATTGCCAACACATGATCCACATCTTTATCAGCCATGAAGCCCATCACCATGTGCAGGGTGTCGTAATTCTCGTTTTGCAGTTGGTGGGTGATTTGTGTGAAAGCTCCCACATTATGCCCTGAATCGCAGATGATACGCGGATTGGTGCTGATGGTTTGCCATCTGCCTATCAGTCCAGTGTTTTCAATCACATGGGCAAATCCTGTTTTCACGGCATCGTCGCTGATTTGGATACCACCGTCTTTCAGCGCTTGAAGTGCGGTGAGCACAGTGGCGCTGTTTTTGATTTGGTATTCACCGCCCAGTTCGTTGATAAGTGTGCCGTATGGCCGCGAATTGATGTGGCAGTGGCCATTTTCGCAATACGCATTTAGTATGGTGGAGCAGTCGGTGGCGAATGTGATAGGGGCATTTTCCGCCTTCGCCTTATTCTCAAATGTGGCGCGAACTTCGCCTTCAGCCTCGCCAATCACCACAGGAACACCCTCTTTGATAATGCCTGCTTTTTCCGAAGCGATTTGTGCAGGAGTGCTGCCCAAAAATTGCGTGTGGTCGATTGAAATGTTGGTGATAATGCTCAGAATGGGAGTGATGATATTGGTGCTATCGAGCCTGCCGCCCAGTCCCACCTCAATAATGGCGTAATCCACATGCTGCATTTTGAAGTATTCAAACGCCATGGTGGAGGTGAGTTCGAAAAAAGAGGGGTGGCCATGATAGCCCGACTTCAGAAAACGCTCGGTGAAATCGACCACAGCCTCCTGGCTGATTTTCTCGCCGTTCACACGGATTCGTTCCCTAAAATCCACAATGTGCGGAGAGGTGTATAATCCCACTTTGTAGCCCTGCTCCTGCAGAATGCTCGCCAAAAGGTGGCTCGTGGAGCCCTTGCCGTTGGTGCCAGCCACGTGGATGCACTTGTAGGAGCGGTGAGGGTTGCCCACCATATCGTCTAAGTCGCGGCTTGTTTGAAGTCCGGGTTTGTAGCCAGCCCCACCTTGACGTTCAAAAGCAGGCAGCTGACAGAATAGAAAATTGATTGTATCGTTGTAGTTCATGAAAAAATCTAAAAAATGAAATAGCCGATAATTCCAGCCACAACAATGACCAGAATCGGGTGAATCTTTGTGAAATAAACAGTGCCGAGCGAAGCCAAGCAGATAGCCACGCTTTTAACCACATCGATAGTGGTGTCACCAAAGTTTTCCTTGTTCATTAGGAGCAGCGCAGCCGAGGCAATCAATCCCACCACCACGGGGCGAAGCCCCATAAACGACCCCTTGATGATGGCACTCTCCTGATGGCGTGCGATGAAGTGGCTGGCATACAGTACCAAAATGAAAGGAGGAAGCACCACCGTGAAAGTGGCAACGATAGACCCCAGCACGCTGCCTGTGGCCACATAGCCAATGTAGGTGGCACTGTTGATGCCAATCGGTCCAGGTGTCATTTGCGAGATAGCCACGATGTCGGTGAAGGTTTGTGTGGTGATTTGTGGGCACCAGTCTTTTCCCACAACCAGCCCTTGAATGAGCGACAGCATCGCATATCCGCCACCAAAGCCGAACAAACCGATTTGAAGATATGCCCAAATGAGGCGGAGGTAAGTGGAGATCATGCCTTTTCCTCCTTTCTTTTCTGCATTTGAGTGTGGGTGAAATAGAGGTAACCACCTATGGCACCAATGAAAATGAAAATCACCGGATTGGAAATGATGGGCAAGCCCGAATAAATGAGCAAAGCCACAGCCACAGGAATGAACACCGTCTTGAGATTGATGCCCGCCGATTTAGCCGTGGTAATCACTGGTGCAATAATAAGCGCCACCACCGCAGGACGTATGCCCTTGAATATGGCGGTGAGGGTAGGGTTGTTTTTAATAGCGTCGGGAGTGAGGAAAATGGCAATCATCAGAATGATGATAAAAGAGGGGAGAATGGTGCCCAACGCCGCAGCCAGACTGCCCTTCACGCCTTTCAACCTGTCGCCAATTACCGTGCTGATATTCACAGCAAGAATGCCGGGCATCGACTGCGCGATGGCCAGCAAATCGAGGAATTCCTCTTGCTTAATCCAATGGTGCTTCTCCACCACCTCGCGCTGGATAATGGAAATCATAGCCCAACCACCGCCAAAGGTGAAGCTTCCGATTTTGAAAAAAGTGGAAAACAGTTGAAAATAAGTGTTGTCTTTTAATTTCATAGATGTAGAAAACAAAACGAAATACAAAATTACGGATAAATTTTCTTATTTTGCTTTTTCTGAAAGGTTGTTGATGATTTTTGCCTTAAAAATTCTTATCTTTG
>ENA-UERK01002116-UERK01002116.1-human-gut-metagenome-genome-assembly--contig:-NODE-2116-length-13386-cov-5.475543_pt1 | contig 13386 bp, 11 predicted proteins | sample MGYA00242957_ERZ507957 | MGnify/ENA primary metagenome ERZ507957 (study PRJEB26167, sample SAMN06115538) | human gut metagenome | host: Homo sapiens | place: China:Heilongjiang | collected 2015-11-06... | reverse complement strand
GGTGGGGTCCTTGCCGGAGAAGGCGCCGCCGCCGTGAGGGGCGCTGCCGCCGTAGGTGTCCACGATGATCTTGCGGCCGGTCAGGCCGGTATCGGCGGCGGGGCCGCCGTTGACGAAGCGGCCGGTGGGGTTGACGTAGATCTTGGTCTCATCGTCCAGCAGGTCGGCGGGAACGGTGGGCTTGATGACCAGCTCGATCATGTCCTTGCGGATCTGCTCCAGAGACACGTCGGGGCTGTGCTGCGTGGACAGGACCACGGTGTCCACGCGGATGGGGGCGCCGTCGTCACCGTACTCCACGGTGATCTGGGTCTTGCCGTCGGGACGCAGGTAGTCCACCAGACCCTGCTTGCGCACGTCGGTCAGGCGCTTGGCCATCTTCTGGGCGATGGAGATCGCCAGAGGCATCAGCTCCGGCGTTTCGTCGCAGGCGTAGCCGAACATCATGCCCTGGTCGCCGGCGCCGTTGTCCAGTTCGCTCTCGCCCCTGGCCTTGGCCTCGTAGCTCTTGTCCACGCCCAGCGCGATGTCGCCGGACTGCTCGTCGATGTTGGTGATAACGGCGCAGGTGTTGCCGTCAAAGCCGTACTGGGAGCGGTCGTAGCCGATGTCCAGCACCACCTGACGGGCGATCTTGGGGATATCCACGTAGCAGCTGGTGGTGATCTCGCCCATGATGTGGATCAGGCCGGTGGAGGCGCAGGTCTCGCAGGCCACGCGGCCGTTGGGGTCCTGCTCAAAGATCGCGTCCAGCACCGCGTCGGAGATCTGGTCGCAGATCTTATCGGGATGCCCCTCGGTAACGGATTCGGAAGTAAACAGATGTCTTGCCATGATAAATTTCTCCTTTCTTTTGGGAACACGCAATAAAAAAGCGCTCTGTCCGAACCGACAGAGTGCTGAAGCTTTCTTGCCTTCCCTCATCTTTCGATTCGTTCGCCGGATTTGGCACCTTGAAAAAACAGGTTGCCGTGGCTTCATCGGGCCGGTCCCTCCGCCACTCTTGATAAGGTATTCACTTGTATACGTATCATAGCACATTTTTCGCGGTTGTCAATAGATTTCCCGCAAAAACCGCAAATTATCCACTTTCCGGAAACTTTTTTATTGTTCAAAAAAATGACATGACTTTTTTCGTCCTATGCGCTACAATAGGCGTTACTTGAATTGATACAGGAGGACGTTCCCCTTGAAAAAGCTCTATGACGGGGTGCAGCGCTTCTGCGCCGCCCACCCCCGCTTTGGTATTCCCAATCTGATGCGCGTCATCGTCATCGGCAACGCGGCGGTGTATATCCTGTCCATGCTGACAATGTACACCAATCCCGCCGCGCTGGACTTTCTCAAATTCAACCTGAACGGTCTGCTCCACGGCGAGATCTGGCGCATCGTGACATTCATCTTCTATCCCAGCGCCAGCTCCCCGCTGATGCTCATCATCAGCCTGTACTTTTACTACTGGATCGGCTCCACACTGGAGCAGCAGTGGGGCACCGCCAAGTTCAATCTCTACTACTTCAGCGGTATGCTCCTGACGGTGATCGGCGCCATTCTGGCCAGCCTTATCACCGGCAACAGCTTCATCAGCGTGGCGGGCACCACCTACGTGAACCTGTCCATGTTCTTCGCCTTCGCCATGCTGTTCCCCGACACCACGGTGCTGTTCATGTTCTTCCTGCCCGTGAAGATGAAGTGGCTGGCGTATCTGGACGGCGCGCTGTTCGCCTTCGACATCATCCGCGCCATTGGCCAGCACAACTGGGCAGGCGTGGTGCTGCCGGTGGTGGCGCTGCTGAACTTCGCCGTGTTCATCTGGCCGGAGGTACACTATCTGGCCAGCCGCACCAGGCAGCAGTACAGCCCCAGGACCGTGCAGTTCAAGCAGGCGGTAAAGCAGCAGGAGAAGGAAAAGGGCTATCACCACAAGTGCGCCGTGTGCGGCCGCACCGACACCGACTACCCCGATCTGCAGTTCCGCTATTGCAGCAAGTGCGCGGGCTACCACTGCTTCTGTCAGGATCACATCTTCAACCACGTACACTTCACCGAGGAGTGAGTGCAAAGCACCCTCCGGCCTGTTGGCCGGAGGGCGCTTTTTTGTTTATTTACGCTCCGCCGCGCCGCTGACGATGTGGTAGTAGGCATTGGAGGTCAGCTTATAGGCCAGCGTATACAGCAGGGCGAAGGCCACGTAGCAGACGACGGTGGTGCCGATGAGCAGCGAGGTGTTGCTGAGGTTGAACAGCAGCAGGAGCTTGTGGATGAAGGGGAAGGCGAAGCACAGGTGGACGCCGGACAGGGCCATGGGCAGGAAAAACACGGTGAGCAGCTGGGAGTTGATGCTGCGGCGGATGTCCTGCTTCGTCATGCCCACCTTCTGCATGATGGCGAAGCGGCTCTGGTCCTCGTAGCCCTCGCAGACCTGCTTGTAGTAGATGATGGACACGGCGGCCAGCGAGAACACCGCGCTGAGCATGATGCCCAGGTAGAACAGGCCGCCGTAGGCGCCGTAGAAGTCGCTGCGGTTGGCCGCCAGAGACTCCACCTCCCAGCCGGTGGTGAGTCCGGTCTCCGCGTTGACGTTGTACAGGGCCAATTGCAGCGCGTCCGTCAGGTTCGCAGGCACGCCGTCCGTCCCATAGGAGGCGGAGCCGCTGTGCTGCGCGTCGTCAGGCAGGTCACTGTCGAACTGGTAGTACCAACGAAGCTGGACGGACAGGTCGCTGTTGGCGGACAGATCCAGCAGCAGCCGGGCGGCGCTGTCGAAGTCGGGCACCACCACGTAGAGGGACGGCGTGACATCGGCGGCGGCGCCATTGACGGTGCAGCGGTCCAGCAGGGACTTCACGCGCCATGTGGTATCGCCCACGGTGAACTGCGGGGCCGTGTAGGTCATGCGGTGGCCGTAGACATAGACCTCATCACCCGACAGCGTCAGCTCTGTGCCTGTGAGGGTGTTGTAGTCCGACAGAGGCAGCAGGGTCACGCGGGTCGGCTCCGCAATCAGGCCGCCGCTGTCGCTGACGCTGCGTAATGCGCCATCCGGCGTCAGTATGCCGTAGAGCCATGCGGCGCGGTAATCCTGCACATTGTCGCGGGAGGAGCCCATGGCGTCCGCGGCATCCGCCACGGCGGCACGGAGAATGTCCAGATGCGCCTCGTCCATCTGGTCCAGCCGGTCGCCGAAATAGCACTCCACGCCGATGTCACGGGGGTAGCGCTGGCGCAGGGCGTCCTCCACGCCGTAGTACATGCAGGTGGTGGAGGAGAGCATCACCAGCACCATGGTGGCCAGCACGCAGATGCTGGCAAGACCCGCGCCGTTGCGCTTCATGCGATAGGCCATGGAGGAGACGGACACGAAGTGGCGGGGCTGATAGTAGTAGCGAGGGTTCTTCTGGAGCATGCGGCACAGGGCCACGGAGCCGGCGATGAACAGCAGGTACGTGCCCACGATGACCATGATGACCGCCACGAAGAACCAGGTCAGTGCCTCCAGCGGCTCGCGGATGGACACGGCCAGCCAGTACGCGCCGCCCAGCAGGGCGATGCCCAGCACGGCCAGCGCCCACCTGGCGCGAGGCGGCTTCTCGCCTACGGACTCGCTGCGCAGCAGGGCCACGGCGCTGACGCGGTGCAGCTCCCACAGGGAGCGCAGGAAGATCAGGGCGTGGATGGCGGCGAACAGGCCCAGCGTCAGAAGCAGCGAGGGAATGCTGACGGTGAAGGTGTAGGCGATCTGAAGATGAAGGAGATTCAGCAGGGCCACCTCCGCCAGCTTGGACAGCAGGATGCCCAGCGCCAGACCGATGAGGGTGGTGGCGCCGCAGGAGAGCAGCGTCTCCCACAGCAGGATGCGGGCGATGTTGCCCTTGCCCATACCCAGCACGTTGTACAGGCCGAACTCCCGGCTGCGGCGGCGAATCAGGAACGAATGGGTGTAAAAGAGGAAGATCAGGGCGAAAAAAGCGATGACCACGCTGCCGAGGCTCATGATCAGGGCCGTGCTGCGGCCGCCGGACATCTGAGGCAGTACAGAGGATACCGACAGGCCCATGAGGATGTAGAACATGGCGGTGACGCCGGTGCAGGTCAGCAGGTACGGCAGGTACAGCCGGCGGTTCTGCTTCATGCCCGTCCACGCCAGACGGGGGTAAAATCCGCGGTTCATCGTGCGTCACCGCCTGCCTGCAGCATGGTCAGGGTGTCGGAGATGACCTGATAGAAGCCGGCGTCGCTGCTGTCGCCGCGGTAGACCTGATGGAATACCTCGCCGTCCTTGATGAACAGCACGCGGCCGGCGCGGCTGGCCGCCTTGACGGAGTGGGTGACCATGAGGATGGTCTGGCCCCGACGGTTCACATCGCCGAACAGCGTCAGGAGCTCATCGGTGGCCCGGGAGTCCAGTGCGCCGGTGGGCTCGTCCGCCAGCAGCAGGCGGGGCTGGGTGATAAGTGCGCGGGCCACGGCGGCGCGCTGCTTCTGGCCGCCGGACACCTCGTAGGGGTACTTTTTCAGCAGGTCCGCGATGCCCAGCTGGTCCGCCAGAGGACGCAGGCGGTCACGCATCTCGCTGTACGGGCGGCCCGCCAGCACCAGCGGCAGATAGATGTTGTCCTCCAGCGAGAAGGTATCCAGCAGGTTGAACTCCTGAAACACGAAGCCCAGATGGTCACGGCGGAAGGCGGCGGCATCCGCCTCCTTCACGGCGGACAGGTCACGTCCGTCCAGACGCACCGTGCCGGCGGTAGGGGTATCCAGCGCCGCCAGAATGTTCAGCAGCGTGGTCTTGCCGGAGCCGGATTCGCCCATGATGGCCACATATTCGCCCTGCTCCACCGTGAACTCCACGTTGTGCAGGGCCTCCACGCGGCTGCCGCCGAAGCGGGTGGTATACACCTTGCGCAGACCGCTGACTTCCAGAATCGACATAAAAACGACCTCCTTTTGTTTGCAGGTCACAGTATAGCAGGGGCGGGAAACGGCTGCCATAGCGTTGGCTTACATTTCCCGCCCGTATTCTAACAGAATTGTAAGATTTCAGACGCTCACTCCAGAGGGCCGGTGCGGCGGCTCAGGTCCAGACGCAGCACGGTGCCCTCCCCTGCCGCAGACGATGCGGTGATGGTATGCCCCAGGTCGCGGCAGATGCGGCGGCAGAGGTACAGGCCGATACCGCTGGCCTGCCGGTAGGTGCGGCCGTTGCGGCCCGTGTAGCCGCGATCGAAGATGCGGGGCAGATCCTCCGCCGTGATGCCGATACCGGTGTCGCGGATGCAGAGAGTGGCAGGGGCCTCCGCGTCGATGGTGATGCTGCCGCCCTCCGGCGTGTATTTCAGGGCGTTGGACAGCACCTGCTCCACCACGAAGCCCAGCCACTTCTCGTCTGTCACCACCGACAGATGCAGCGGCTCATAGTGCAGGGTGAGCCTACGGTCGATGAATTCCCCCGCGAATTTCCGCAGGCTCTGGCGGATGATGCCGTCCAGATCGCAGGCGCGGATCACATAGTCGCTGGTCCCCTCGTCCAGGCGCAGGTACATCAGCACCATGTCCACGTACTGCTCGATGCGCAGCAGCTGGCTCATGAGCCGGCGGGCATTGGGGGTGTCGTCCGGCTGGAGGGTCAGGCGCATGGCGGCGATGGGGGTCTTGATCTGATGGACCCAGGCGGTGTAGTAGTCCACCATCTCCCGATAACGGGCGGCGTCGGCCGTCTCCCGCTCCGATGCGGCGCGGCGCAAGGCAGCGATGGCGGCCATGCAGTCGCCCTCCCCAATGGAGGCGGGTTCCGGCAAGTCCATGAGCTGGGCGTTAGCCGCCGTCCGGAGCTCCGAGAGCTTCCGGTGGCGGCGGAGGGTACGGGTATAGTCCCAGACTGCGGCGGCCAGACACAGCAGCAGGCTCAATAACGCAGGATAGGCCACTGCCGCCAGCGGCAGGCCATACAGAGCAAAGCTGGCCGCCAGCAGGCCCCAGCTCAGGATGAACAGTAATATCGCCAGACGGTGCTGGCGGAGATATCGTCCGAAAAATTTCATAGGTCTCCTTATGTCAGTCCTGCGCCACCAGATAGCCCACGCCGTGGCGGGTGGTGATGAAATCCTCCAGCCCCGAGGCGGCCAGCTTCCTGCGCAGGCGGTTGACGTTGACCGTCAGGGTATTCTCGTCCACGAAGCTGTCCGTCTCCCACAGGGTCTGCATCAGCTTTTCACGGCTGACCACCTGTCCCGCCCGCTCCATAAGGCACAGCAGGATGCGGTACTCGTTTTTCGTCAGGTCGACGGACGCGCCGCCGTACTCCAGCTTCTGCACGTCCGTGCGCAGGCGGGCCCCGCGGCACACCGGCACCGGCGGCTGCACCGCAAAGTCGTAGGTGCGGCGCAGCAGGGCCTGCACCTTGGCCATCAGCACGTTCCGGTCAAAGGGCTTGGCGATGAAATCGTCGGCGCCCATGTTCATGGCCATGACGATGTTCATATTGTCCGCCGCCGAGGACAGGAAGATGATGGGCACGCGGCTGGTGCGGCGGATCTGGCGGCACCAGTGGTAGCCGTCGAAAAACGGCAGAGAGATGTCCAGCAGAATGAGGTGCGGGCCGTAGGCCGCGGCCTCCTCCGCCACGCGGCGGAAATCCGAGACGCAGCGGGCCTCCAGCGCCCAGGACTCCGCCTGCTCACAGACGGCCTGTGCGATGGCGGCGTCGTCCTCCACGATGAAAATACGGTACATGGCGCTCCCCTCCCCTGCTTCTTCGCTGCCAGTTTATTATACCCGACAGGAGGGCCGGTGGCAAGCCGCCGGAGCTTACGACTTTTTTAATTTTTGGGGTTGACAGCAAACTGTATTGCACGTATAATACAGTTGACGACTGTATTATACGACTAACACAGTTTCGCAGAAAGGAGGCGAGGCGCGTGATCTCATTTCAGGACTTCCGACAAACGGACGGCACCCCCATCTATCTCCAGATCGTCCGATACATCCAGCAGGGGCTGGCGGCAGGCACCATACAGGACGGCGACGAGCTGCCGTCGCGGCGGGTGGTGTCGGCACTGCTGGCAGTGAATCCTAACACCGTGCAGAAGGCTTTCAAGCTGCTGGAGGACGAGGGGCTGGCCACATCCCGTGCCGGAGCCAAGAGCTGTATCCAGGCGTCGCCGCAGCAGATCGAAGCCCTGCGGCAGGCGATGCTGGAGACGGAGATGCAGGCCATGGTGGACGCGGCACGGCGCATGGGGCTGAGCCGCGAGGAGGCCCACCGCCTGCTGGACGCACTGTATGACAAGGAGGGAGCGGAGGTATGAGAAAGCATTTATCCGTACTGGGGCTGGCGGCCCGAGGCGCGGTGGGCCGCGTACTGCTCATCACGGTGCTGACGGCGGCACTGGCAGGCGCGCTGCTGTATCTGGTGCCGGCGCAGACGCCCAGCCAGTCCACGGTATACCCCGACGGGGAGGTCGTGGAGACATATGCTCCCAGCGACTACTGTTATCTGCCATCCCGCACCGGCGCCACGGTGGTGTGCGCCGTGGGACTGGTGGGTGTGATGGCGGTGCTGAGTCTCAACGGCTGCGGCTACGGGACAAAGACGGATCTGACCATGCGGCGGCTGCGCATCGGCGAGGGTGCGGCCAACCTGTGGTGGATGGTGCTGAACGCCGTGTGCCTGCTGTTCTACTGGGCGGTGATGGCGGCGGTGACGGTGCTGGTATTGCAGCTGCGCATCCGGAACATCGTACCGGACAACGCATTATACACGCCCGGACGGCAGACGCTGCTGCTGGCGGTGTATGCCAGCAGCTTCCTGCACCATCTGATGCCCGTGCGGGACACGCTGGTGTGGGCGGAGGACGGACTGCTGCTGGCGCTGTGCGCCGCGGCGGCGGCGCGGTTCTCCCAGGCCCAGCGCCGGGGGAAATTCAGCATCGCGCCTATTGCGGCGCTGGCACTGACCATCGGCGGCTTCTTCCCACGGATGGGAGCTGCCTCCACATTCATATGGGCTTTTGTGGCCGCAGCGGGCGCGGGACTCTGCGTGGTGCTGCTGCAGAAAGGAGAGACGGAGGATGCCGAAAAACAGGACTTCCGCGTGCGGCAGGATGCTTGAGCACGTCCTGCCCCCCAACGTACCGGCGGACACCATGCAGGGCATCATCGTCGGCAGTCTGGCCATCGGCGCACTGACGGCTGCCATCGACTTCACCGTGCATTACGCCGCGACCTACCGCGGCATGTTCTACTGGGACGGACGGCTGATGGACACGGCGCTGATGGGCCCCTTCTCCGCCTATGTGGAGCCGGTGGTCATCGTGTTCGGCGTGGTGGTGCTGCTGGCGCTGCTGTCCGCCGTGATGCTGTACAGCTCCTATTATCTGGGCGGGCGCAGCATCTACCTGATGCGCCGTCTGCCCGATGGGCGGCAGACCCTGCGGCGGCAGGTGTGGACCGCGCCGCTGGTCTGGGCGGTGTGCGCCGTGGCCGCGGCGGCGGTGGTGCTGGGGCTGTGCTATCTGGCGTGGCGGTTCATCACGCCGGAGCAGTGCATTCCCACGGCGGAGAATATCCAGCGGGTCATGAACGCCATTGCCGCGTCGCCCTATTCGCACTACTACGGTTAAGGAGGGATCACATATGCTTGAGATCAGCCATATCAGCAAGAAATACGGTTCCAAGGAGGCGCTGCACGATGTATCCCTGACGCTGCCACAGGGGCAGATCGTGGGGCTGTTCGGGGAGAACGGCGCGGGCAAGACCACGCTGATGAAGTGCGTGCTGGGTCTTGTGCGGCACGAGGGCACCGTGACGCTGGACGGCGCCGCCATCGACCGCACCAACATCGACCGGCTCAGCTTTGCCACCTGCGAGCACTCGTTTTTCCCCGGGCTGACGGCGGCGGCCCACCGGGACTTCTACGCCGCCCACTTTCCCCGCTTCAACGACAAGCGGTTCCATGGGCTGATGGAGTTTTTCGATCTGCCCATGGACAAGAAGCTGCGCAGCTTCTCCGCCGGTATGCAGAACCAGTTCGAGGTCATCATGGCGCTGTCGCAGGGCGCGGACTACATCCTGATGGATGAGCCCTTCGCCGGAAACGACATCTTCAACCGCGAGGACTTCTACAAGGTGCTGCTGGGTATCCTGACGGAGCGGGAGACGGTGCTTTTGAGCACCCACCTCATCGAGGAGGTGAAGGACTGCATCTCCCGGGCCGTACTCATCCGCGAGGGCGGCATCGTGGGGGACTGCTCCGCCGAGGAGCTGGAGGAGTCCGGCAGGGACCTGATGGGCTATATCAAGGAGACATATCACTACCGGCCGGAGCGTGTCAGTCAGGCGCTGGATGCCCTGACGGACGGAGAGGAGGGCGAGGACGCATGAAACAGAGCCTTGCGGCTGCGGCGGCCATGCTGGTGCTGGCGGCGGCGGTACTGACGGCGGCCAATACGGCGCTGGACGCCACCGCCGTGCCGACGCCCTACACCGCCGTTCTCTCCCACGGCGACGCCGCAGCGGCGGAGGGCCTGCGCTTCCGCACCGCCGCGCGGTTCGGCAGCTGCCTGCGGTGGGACACGGTGTACGACGTGGGGGCCAATACGTGGGAGTCGGAGGAGTCCTTTGCCATGCGGGTCTACAACAACGCCTACACCCAGTATGACGATGTAACGGATCGTCCATCGTGGGAGAGCTTCAACACGCGGTACATCAATGCGGCGATCCGGCGGGAGGATGCGCTGGGTGCGCACCTGCGGCAGGCCGCGGAGGCCCGGAATCGTGAGAACGGCTACGAAAGCAGCTACACCGAGCGGGTAATGCTGCGGGACTACTATGAGACGTATCCCCTGTACCTGGCGTCCGATGCGCACAGCGTGGGGCAGCTGTTTGACGACTACAGCGACTACGATGAGCTGACGTTCCCCATGTTCGACAGGCTGCGCATCCCGGTGGGGGATGCGGACTGGATGGAGCCCAGCGTCGTTACCGGCTCCTCCGGAGAGATGTATCTCACGGGTGATACGCGGCTGCGCACCCAGAACCGGTTCACGCCGCTGTCGCTGGGGTGCGAGAGCGGTACGCTGGTGACGGTGGGCTTTTCCCCCGACGCGGAACCCAAGGCGGAATGGGCGCCGGAGGGCTTCGGGCTGTGGTACATCCCGTTCATCAAGGAGAGCGGCACCAGCCGGGCCGGAGGCGGCTACACCTACACGCGGGTGGATGCGGACAACGCGCAGCTGGTGTGTGAGCTGGACATCGCCGCGCAGCGGGTGGTGGGCTTGCAGTACAGCGGCGACCGGTCAGAGGTGCTGCTGACCACCGCAGAGGACGGGCAGTACGTGCTGCGCATTCTGGACGCGGCGGACTTCCGCTGCAAGCAGATCGTCCCGCTGGTGGAGGTGGGCGAGCTGCTGCACTGGGAGGGCACCGTTGGCACCGGGGCCGGCTTTGCCTATCAGGAGAGCCGGTCGGACTACCCCACCGTGACCTATCACAGCGAGGACGACCTGCTGGTGGCCGCTGCGGGCAAGACGCTGGTGGTGCTGCTGCCGGAGGGCGGCGGCTGGGCCGTGGAGTTCACCACGCCGCTGCTGTGGCCCACATGGCAGGACGATGGAACGCTGGACTGGGGCGCGGCCATGCTGACGGATGCCGCGGAAGCGTGGTACTACGGCAGCTCCACCATCGATCTGACGGACGAGGTGGACCGCATGCCCATGTGCTGGCAGGACGGGAAGCTGGCGCTGGCCGCCAACGACTACAGCGGCGAGCAGACGCTGGTGGAGGTCTACGACCGGACGGGGCTGCGGTACGGTGCGCTGCTGGACGCGGGGCTAAGTGCGCAGGAGCGCTCCAGCTTCGGCTTCAGCGCGGCGCGGGAGTATCCCGAGCTGGTCTGGGAATAAACAAAAAAGCAGCCCTCCGGCATTTCGGAAGTGCCGGAGGGCTGCTTTTTCTGCTGATCTCGGGGCGTTATTCCACGGTGACGCTTTTGGCCAGATTGCGGGGCTTGTCGATGTCGCAGCCACGGGCCAGGGCGATGTAGTAGGCCAGCAGCTGCAGGGGCACCACGCCCAGCTGGGGCAGGAGCATGGTCTCCGTCTCCGGCACGGTGAGGACGCGGGCCACGCGGCTGTGCATCCGCTCCGCGCCGGTCTCGGTGGTCAGGGCCAGCACCCGGGCGCCCCGGGCCTGCACCTCCACCACGTTGCTCATGGCCTTGTCGAACAGAGGCATATACGTGGCGGCGGCGATCACCGGCGTGCCCTCCTCAATAAGGGAGATGGTACCGTGCTTCAGCTCGCCGGAGGCGTAGGCCTCGGAGTGGATATACGAAATTTCCTTCAGCTTCAGGCTGCCCTCCAGCGATAGAGCGTAGTCCAGATTGCGGCCGATGAAGAAGATCTGCTCATGGCCCGCCAGCTCCTGAGCGGCGGCCTGTATCTCCGCGGTGTCGGAGAGGATATGTGCCATCTGGGCGGGCAGGGCCTCGATGCCCTGCACCATGGCGGTGTAGGTGTCGAAGTCCACGGTGCCTAAAATATCGCCGAAGTACAGGCCCAGCAGGTTCAGCACCACCATCTGGGTGCTGTACGCCTTGGTGGTGGCCACGGCGATCTCCGGCCCCGCCCAGGTATACAGCACGTCGTGGGACTCCCGGGCGATGGAGGAGCCCACCACGTTGACGATGGACAAAATGCGGGCGCCGCGCTTCCTGGCCTCCCGCAGGGCGGCCATGGAGTCCAGCGTCTCGCCGGACTGGCTGATGACGATGACCAGATCGCCCTTGCCCACGATGGGGTCGCTGTAACGGAACTCGGAGGCCAGACTCACCTCTACGGGGCGGCGAAGCAGGCGCTCCAGCACGTACTTGCCCACCATGCCCACATGGTAGCTGGAGCCGCAGGCCACGATGCACACACGGCCCAGCTCCCGTATCTCACGATCCGTCATGGTCAGGTCGCTGAGCACCACGCGGCCGTCCCGGATGCGGCCGGTGATGGCGCGGGCGATGGCGTCGGGCTGCTCGTAGATCTCTTTGAGCATGAAGTGGTCGTAGCCGCCTTTTTCCGCGGCGTCCACATCCCAGTCGATGTGGTGATGCTCCTTTTCGATGGGGCGGCGGCGCTCGTCATAGATGCGGATGCCGCCACGGGTGACGACGGCCAGTTCTCCGTCGTCCATGTACACGATATCCCGTGTGTGGCGCAGCAGCGCCGTCACGTCGGAGGCGATGAAGTTTTCCCCGTCGCCGTAGCCCAGCAGCAGCGGCGCGTCCTTGCGGGCGGCAATGAGACGATCCGGCGCGTCGGCGCAGACGATGCCCAGCGCGTAGGCGCCCTCCACGGCGGAGAGCATGCTGTTCACCGCCTCGAACACGTCGCGGCTGGCGGCGTAATAGTAGTCCAGCAGCTGGGCTACCACCTCCGTGTCCGTCTCGGAGCGGAAGGCGTAGCCCTTGGCGGTGAGCTGGGCGCGGAGCAGGGCGTAGTTCTCGATGATGCCGTTGTGGACAACGGCGAACAGGCCGCTCTGGCTGACCTGGGGATGGGCGTTGATGTCGTTAGGCTCGCCATGGGTGGCCCAGCGGGTATGGCCCACGCCCAGCGTACCGGTGAGGGTGCGGCCCTCCTCCGTCAAATCGGCCAGCGCCTGCAGGCGGCCTCTGGTCTTGCAGACCTGCAAGCCCTCGGGGCCGCAGACAGCCATGCCCGCCGAGTCGTAGCCGCGGTACTCCAGACGGCGCAGGCCGTCCAACAGGATAGGAGCCGCCTGTTGGGCGCCCACATATCCGACAATGCCACACATATATTGTTGTTCCTCCCGAAAGAAAAGATATCCGCCGTCCCCGTCCGGCATAGTTTCGCCCCACGGGGACATACTGAAAAAAATACCCTATGGAAAGGGCGTGTATCTCTTGGCGACCGCTTTTTTGCGCACCGTCTCGCTGCACAGTGCCAGAATGCAGTCCGGGGTCTCCTTTTCCTTTATCAGGTACCGCACCGCGCCCTCGTTGGTCTGGGTCGTGTACTTCGGGTTTTTCGGGCTCATATATAAAAGTAAAACATCGCGTCCCATCTTATCCGTCCTCCTGTTCCGTTTTCATCTGCACCAGTTTTTGCTGCCATGTTTTGCGCCGCTGCGACACCGCCGCCCGGCTCACACCAAGAAATTCTGCCACGGTCTTATCCTGCGCCGGGTTGCGCTCCGGGTCCAGCAGGGCGTGGAGCGCGGCGCATTCCAGCGCTTTGGGCGCATAGGGCGGCTGAACGGTAAACGCCACATACTTATGCAGCAGCAGGATGTCCCACAGACAGTTGTCCTGTTCCAGCGGACGCAGATCATCGCAGTTTGCCAGCCGCGCGGGGGTATCCTCTGCCGGGGGCAGCA
>ENA-UERK01002111-UERK01002111.1-human-gut-metagenome-genome-assembly--contig:-NODE-2111-length-13412-cov-6.840795_pt1 | contig 13412 bp, 12 predicted proteins | sample MGYA00242957_ERZ507957 | MGnify/ENA primary metagenome ERZ507957 (study PRJEB26167, sample SAMN06115538) | human gut metagenome | host: Homo sapiens | place: China:Heilongjiang | collected 2015-11-06... | reverse complement strand
TGTGCGCTTTGCGTCATTGGAAACGAGTTTCCATGCCGCCAACCACACAATCCCTCCGCCACCCTCTTACGAGGGCTGTCCACTTTGCCCCAAGGATAAAAACCGCTCGCCGTTTCACGGCGAAAAACCCCTGATGATAAAATGAATTCTTGAAAAGAGGTTGTATCAATCTCCCAAACGATTTTGCATGGTAGGGACGCGATACTTCGCGTCCGCGCCAAATGACTGATATTCAATATGGTATCACAATTTTGGGCGGACGTGAAGTATCACGTCCCTACCGGAATTGATTTTTCGCCGAAGGCGAGTGGTTTTTGTTTCCGTGCCCTCCAGTATTTATCCACTGAACCGCGCAGAGAGTTCCCTATGGTTATTTGTTTGGTTTGGTGATGAGGCAGCTGCCGTTGTGGTAATTGAGGGTGATGACGTTCATTTCCAGCAGCTTCACGATGGCATCTTCGGCGGCGAAGCGAGAAATGTGTGCCAATTTTGAGAAGCCCGACAAGGTGATGCCTCCATGGAGGTCTAAATACTCCAACAACTCACGCTCTTTTTCCGAGAAATTGAGCAATGCACCGTCTTCATCGCAGTTTTTGTGTTTCAAGGCTTTCACATGCACGCCACTTGCGAGCACATTCTCGTCAGCCACACGGTAATACACTTTCCAATGCCCGTTCTCGTCGGGGGCTTGCACAGGCTTCACTTGGGCCTCTGCCACCTCAGCAAGCAGCACACTCTTGCCCTCCACTTTGAAAAGCTGGAAATTCATTTGCTGCTCTGGTCGGCAATACATTGTGGCGGCTTGCTCTATCATATAGATTTCCTCGTCGCTTTTCACGCCAGCGATGTGGCCGTTGTCCTTCACGCCCACCAGCAAGCGTCCGCCTGAATTGTTGGCAAATGCCGAAATGCTGCGAGCAATCTTCTTGGCATCGCTGATTTGATACTTGAAATCCTGATGCTCGTGCTCGCCTTCGTCGATTAATTGCAGTATGTAATCTTTAGTCTTCAATTCAAAGTGTAAGTTAAAAGTGTGTATGATTTAGAAATTGTTCATGGCCCACCGCATTGCGTGGCGAACCATGAACAGTTATGTTTTTTTAGAGTAGCTTTATTCGTTTGCCAAAGTTTGGCAACAAACCGCTTTGTTACTTGATTTCTTGATATGGTTTATTCACCTTATCTTGGAATGGAACAGGCTTGCCGTCCATAATTGCCTTCAAGTATGGTTTAAGCTTTTGGGCATACCAGTAGAAACCAATGTCGGTGAGGTGAATGCCATCTACGGTGCCTTCGTTGTCAGGTCCCCACAGGTTCTCGCAATCCACATAGTAGAGGTTCTTTGGATTCTCAGCACGGAGCTTCAAATAATTCTTGTGGAACTCGTAGTTCTTTTGTGGAAGATATTTGCCGTAGAACGAGCTGTATTTTGCGTAAGAATATATAGGGCCCTCCACCATGATAATAGGCACATTGGGGCGAGCCTGGCGCAGAATGTTCACAAATCCGTAAGTGAGCGAATCGCACATGTTTTTGGTGCAGTTTGGAATTGGGTCGATGATGAATGCCTCCACATCGGGAATTTCAGCCAAAGCCCTTGCCATATAGGTATCCATTTTGCCTTCACCGCTGATAGCCACATTCACGCACTCGATGTTCAGGTCGCGCTGGAGAATACTGGTCGCGACCATGCCCGGACGGCAAGCGCAGCCACCTTGCATGATGCTTGTGCCGTAGAACACGAATTTCTTGCCCTTGCGAGGGTTATTCATCTTTGGCATCTCAATTTTTGCGCCTTTCTCCACGCCAATCTCAAACCAGTTCACACCATCGTAAAGAGGCAGATAAATCATATATTCGTGCATCTTGCCGTCGAGTTTATCCACATACACCTTGGTCTGAATAGAATCCTTGCGAGGTGTGCCTGGCTTCCAAGAATAGTCGCGAACTGGGCGGTTGCAGTTCACGAATTGCCATTTCTGGTCGTCTTCGTCCCAAATATAGAGGTCGGAGCCCTTGATACCGGTGTCGGCCATGTGCGCCATGTGCATATTGGTGAGCAGATTGTAGCGGGCTGCCACACATCTTGAATTGGTGCGGAAGCGGAAGCCTTCGCCAGAGGTGCATCTGAGGCGCTCATAGAGCGTAGTGCGACAGCTGTCCTTTAAGTAGGCAGGAACTCGGAAATATGGAGTCTCAGAGTTGTTCCACCCTTTGTTAATCATTCTAAACTGGAGGGCATCGTAAAATTTAAGTGTATCCACACTGGTGAAATCTTGTGCAAAGGAGTTTTGCGCACACATTGCCATCGCCAGCAGCAACAATGCTTTTGAAATCGATTGAATAAATCTCATAATGTATGTTTAGGTTAAAAGTTATTTTAGTCGGTGCAAAATTAATGATTTTTCCACTTTCTAACAAAAATTATTAGCACACACACAAAGAAACTGGAGCCCGCACTTTAGAGGGCTCCAGCTATCATGCGCCACACTTTCTGTGGTCACATTATGATTTTGGCATCTTATTGGAGAGTGCCGTCGGCAGCTTGCTTCACCATAGTTTCGTTAGCGGTGATGTAGATTTCCACACGGCGGTTTTGAGCACGGCCAGCTTCAGTGTTGTTGCTTGCCACTGGGTTGTCCCATGCCATACCCTTGCTTTGCATACGAGTGCTGCTCACACCACTTTGGTTCAAGTAGGTTTTCACATTAGCGGCGCGTTGGGTCGAAACCTTTTCGTTAGCAGCGCGAGTACCCACATTGTCGGTGTAACCGAGGATTGTAACGTCGGTTTCTGGGTTGTTGCGCAATGAAGAAGCAAATTGAGAGAGCGACTTCTTAGCGCTTTCGCTCAAGTTGGTCTTGTTGAAGCCAAAGAGAATACCGCTGTCGAAGGTCACGCGAATACCGGTCAAATTGTTTTGGTCGGTGATAGTGTCAACCTGTGCGCCATTGATTTGAGCCAATTCCTTAGCTTGCTTATCCATCTTCTTGCCGATAAGCACACCTGCAGTACCACCAGCAGCAGCACCCACAGCAGCACCGATAGCAGCACCCTTGCCATGACCAATCAAACCACCAATGATAGCGCCAATTGCTGCGCCACCACCTGCACCACCAAGACCCATCTTGGTAGTGTTGTTCATTGAACCACATCCCGACAAACCAAGTACCATTGCGGCACTCAGAAATAAACTCATGATTTTTTTCATATTCGTCTGTTTTTTATTTTTGTGATATAATTAATTACATACCTTATAGACTAACAAATTGAAGCAAAGGTTTAACCCCTTCAACTAATTATCCTCACACGACCTAACGACCGATTTGGGATTTTCCTAAATACAAAATTAAATATTTCTCACGAAAATCCCAAAAACCCTCCTTACATTTTAAAACTACTTCACATTTATTGCTAATGAAAATGCACATCTGCTCCCATTGCGCGTGCTATTGAAGCAGTATCGCCGTTGCTGACCTATTTATCATTTTTGGCATGGTGCGCCCCACTGGCGCGTTGATATAGGTTGGGTCGGCTATGGTGAATCGCTCGCCATTCACTTGCAGATAGTCGCCATTTACTGCGTCGGTGAAATGCACAGCGGCTGCCAAATGACCTGGGTAATACACCAAAGCGCATTTCAGCCCCACAAGGTTTCTCACCAATCGGGTGAACAAAATGGCACGGTCTTCGCAATCGCAATATGGATAATAGAGCGTTTCTTCGGCAAAGAAAGCACGGTCTTCACCCCACACTTTATCGTCGTACTCATACACAAAACCAGTCTGCACCCAGTTGAGAATCATTTCCACCTGATCCAGTTGTGATTTGCCGGCTAAGAGAGGGCGCATTTGCTCCGAAATTGCCTCGGCGGTACTTTCTTGAAGCGGCGCATTAGCAAGGAGTGCCCAGCGTGTTAATAAGTTGTCGTCTTTATACGACGACAGATAATCATTATAATAGTTAATCAAATTCTTGTTCACGCTCACATTCACCGCCAACTCATGATAGCGGCTTGATTTCAGCGTTCTCACACCCGACTCTTCGTTGGCAAATCTGATGGGTTGGGTGATTTCAAGCAAAAGTGGCTGCTCACCGGGGAACGCCACATCACACGCCGTGATGCGTGAATTGAAGTCCTCGCCTTTGCGCTTCAGCAAATAGAAACCCTCGCCGTCCATCACGAAGTATGGCAAATCATAAATCACATGTTTAGTGCCGAAAAGCAGCAGCAGTCTGCCATCAGCATTGCCCAAGCGCATCTGATAGCCACTTTGGCAAAAGAGCCATGCCGTGAGGACGGTGGCGGCATTACACTCCCCACCAAAATAACTCTCACCCAGCGAGCGGAGCATCAGCAAATAGGCATAATCGTCGAGCTGGTGCTGGGTGCGAATCGCGATACAGTCGCGCACGGCATTGTCGTAGGCTTGCGAAGAAAGTGCGCTCCACGCTACCGACACATCTTTATTTGTGAAATTGCCGTTCAGCACCGTGAGTTGAGCGTCGGGCTGCTGTGGAAGTCGCACATCACCTCGTGTGCCATAAAATGTGAAGTGGTGTACGAATGGTGCCACAGTGGGCACATCTTTGATGGGCGAAACTGGTGTGGGCTGCACCACGGTAATGGGCGTGGGAGCCACCACCTTATCGAGCAAAATAGGACGAACCGTCACAGGCTTCCGTTTGTCGTTTTCTGGCAAAACCACAGGTGGCACCGTCTCATCCTTTGGCTTTTTCACCACAGGCATTTGCTCATACCACTCCCATGCGCCTTTCAAAAACTCACAATATTTGGCATTCGCCTCTGCCCGAAAATCGTTGTAGGTCTGAGTGGCTTTTTGCTTGAATTGCTCGTATTTCTCACGGAAATCCTGGGCATCAGCCACCATTGCAGCCAATGCCAGCATCATTGTCAATGCCCCGATTCGCTTCCTCATTGTCAATCAAAATTTATTATCTCAGTTTCATACTGCGCCATTCGCTTGCCACAGTTGCCGATGGCACCACGGTAGGCGTTTGGCTCTTGCTGTTCTCCACAATGGAGCATTGGCGCACCTTGCTGTTGATATAGTCGCCCAGTTCGCCGAGGGTGGCATCACCGTTGGTCTCTTGCAGCTTTTTCAGCAAGAAGTAGGTGAACATGCCGTGCGACTGCCCCTTGTAAGGATAGGCGGTTTCGTCGCCTTGCGAAGCAGAGAACACCACCATTTTTCCCTTTGGCGTGTCTTGGCGAGCCTTGATAGCCACACCGCGCGCCGATGCCATCATTTCGCCACTTCGCTTTGCGCCAGAGAAGCAAGCGTCCATAAAGGCGACCACGCTTTGCGCTTGCAGCGACGACAGTTCCTCATATAGTTTACTGATAGGATAACCAGTGTTATAGTCCCTTCCTGTGCCATCTACAGGCAAAAGATATGCCTGACTGGTGGCTTCGTTTGGAATGCCGTGCCCTGAATAGTAGAACACCACTTTAGCCTGCCCATTATAGGCATCGCTCACTTCTTTAATCCATCCCAGTGCGGCACGGATATTGTTGAGGGTGGCATTCTCCACCAAGCGCACATTCTTTTCGGGCATTCCAAGGGTCTGCGTGCAGTATTGCTTCATCATTTCGCCATCATGCTTGGCAAATTCCACAGCCGACTCATATTGGTAATTCTCGTTGGCGATAATCACGGCAAAGGTATTGGTGTTGTCGCTGGCGTTGAATGGAATGTTCTTATCCACATCGCTGCTCAGCGATGCCAAGGTGATAGCCTTGCGGTCGTTCACGATTTCGTCAACCGAAATCTTGTTGCTGGCAAAGGTTTGGTTGAAAGCCAAATTGATGGTCTTGTCTTCTGCATATCTTCCGTATTTCTCTTTGATATGCACTGTCACCGGTATGCTGGTGCCACTATAATTGTTGTTGGCAATCAGGCTATACACAAGCGATTTGGTTTTACCACCGTCGAGATTGCCGATATTGGCGTATTCTTCGCCATCTATCAGCATCACATTATCAGGAATATCAATGCTCACAGTCACGTTTTGTGCCTCGCCATATTTGGTGTTTTGGAGCAGCACCTGAAGGTCGAACGGACGCTTTTTCTGCAAACTATTGCCCGAAACGCCTGTCACCGTGTAGTCAGCCACTTGCAGATATGGGGCATCAAACGCACGAGTGTTCACCGAAATATACTGTGGGTCGGTACCAAAGCCATTAGGTTCATCCACCATCACCTCAAACCACACCTTGCCGTCGGCGGTGTTGATGCCTGTAGTCACAGGAATAGACACATCCATCGTGCCACCTTGCTTGATTACATCAAGTGAAGAATTTGAGTAGCGCACATCATTGGTGGTGCCTGTGGCTTTCACCACAGCCCGACAAGCGTATCCATCGCCCATGCCGGTGTTTTGGATTTTAAACTTGATATAGCAAGTCTCGTTGGCATCAATAGCGTTATTGCCTGTGGCATCAACAAATTGGAGAGAGCCTGGCACAATGTCGAGCACCGGAGGCTTCACCTCTTTCACCACGTTAAACGCCTTTGGCTTACTCACATTGCTCTGCCCCACAGCCACCAAGGCAGGGCAAAGTGCCAATACTACAATTAATCGATTCATATCTAGATTGTTTTTAAATTTTATTCATTATTATAACAATTCTGTGCCAATCCCGTGGGAGCTTAGAACAAAGAACCCGGCTATGTGAGGCAATGTGGATTTCTGCCAACAAGGACAGTTTGGTTGCAAACTCAAAGGGCCAACCGCAAGCCAAGGTAGTAGTCGCGGCCCGTCGGGCCGTAGCTGTCACGAAACGACGAGCGACAGATCCTGACGATGTAGTTCCAACTACCGCCACGGCACACACGGTTCGACCCACTTCCAGGTCCTTTTGGATTAGTCTGAGCATCACTGCTATAATCCCCATACCAGTCGCTGCACCATCCCCACACATTGCCACTCATATCATAGATGCCTAACTCGTTGGGCGACTTCGTAGCCACGGGGTGAGTGTTAACCCTTGAGTTATCCGTGTACCAAGCCACATTGTCAATGTAATTGCTGCCGCTGAATATATAGCCACGGCTGTTGTTACCACCACGGCAAGCAAACTCCCATTCAGCCTCGGTAGGGAGGCGGAAATTGCGACCAGTAAGACTGTTCAGTTTTTGAATAAACTCCTGACAGTCGTCCCAGCTGACACACTCCACAGGAAGGTCTGCACCTTTATAATATGATGGATTGCTACCCATCACGGCTTGCCAAAGTGCTTGTGTAACCTCGGTCTTGCCAATATAGTAGCTGCTCAAAGTAACAGAGTGAACTGGTTTCTCATCGCTATAGGCATCATCTTCCTGTTCGGAGGTGGCACCCATGCGGAATGTGCCACCCTCCACACGCACCATTTCAAACGACACGCCATTTACCGTGAATCTGCCAGAGTTAACCTCCACTTTGAAGCAAATATTGGCACCAGCGAGCTTTTCTCGCTCGGAAAGCACATCCCACACGACCCGGTGACTACCTGCTGACACTTGCTTATTGACATCGCCTGTCACTTGCTTTAGTGGCTCACCCCATGTGCGACCGCCATCGGTGGAGCAAAACACATCACCCACGCTACCAGCCTTATCCGTTTCGTAAGTGATAATGATGTTTTTGCCCTCTTGATAGGCATCAACATTGCTCACCGTCTGCCCAAAAGAGCAAACAGCAGTAAACACAGATAGTAAAAGAAAAAATACCAGTTTTATCATATCCAAAATATATATTCAAAAAATAACCATATTCTCAACAACACAAGGGTTGTTTGGGCGTTAAAGTGCCAACCGCAAGCCCATATCGCTGTCGCAATCATTAGGGTCGTCGTTGTCGCGACTGGTGGAGGTGCAAGCGTCTCTGAAATCGTCGATACTGCCGCCACGAATAATACGCCCCGGCCCCGTAGTTGGCCCCTGTGGGTTGGTTTGTGGCTCATCGGTGTAGATACCATACCAGTCGCTGCACCACTCATACACATTGCCAGTCATATCATAGATGCCCAATTCGTTGGGTTGCTTTGATGCCACAGGATGGGTGATTTCCTCACCATTAATGTCGTACCACGCCACATCATCAATACTGTCACTTCCAGCATACTTGTAGCCTCGGCTTTTGTTGCCTCCTCGTGCCGCATATTCCCATTCTGCCTCAGTGGGCAACCGAAACTTCTTATTAGTCAATACATTCAGCTTGCCAATAAACTCTTGGCAATCTTTCCAACTCACATTCTCCACTGGCAGATTATCTCCTTTGAAGTTAGATGGATTGGTGCCCATCACGGCTTGCCACAAGGCTTGTGTCACTTCCGTTTTGCCAATATAGTAGCCGTCTAAGGTCACGCTGTGGGCAGGACTTTCGTTTGTGACTGCCTTCTTATCGAATCCTTTATCCAATCCCATATTGAATATTCCCCCGTCCACACGCACCATGTCGAAACTCACGCCATTCACCTTGACGGTGATTACACTCGCCATCTTTTCTTCCACCTTGAAGCAGATATTGTCTCCCTTGAGGTCGTAGGCCTCTGTCAGCACATTCCATGTGATGCGGTGCTTGCCAGCCTTCACTGCCTTGTGGACATCGCCAGTAACCTGCGTTAGTGGTGCGCCCCAAGTGCGTCCGCCATCGGTGGAGCAAAACACATCACCCACACTACCAGCCTTATCCGTTTCGTAAGTGATAATGATGTTTTTGCCCTCCTGATAGGCATCAACATTGCTCACCGTCTGTCCAAAAGAGCAAACAGCAGTGAAGCAAACAAGTGATAGAAATAAAGTATAAATTCGTTTCATATTATTTGTTCGTAAGGGCGCGAGGGCTAAATTTGCGAATCATAACGTAGGGACATGCCTATGGCATGTTTCAAACGCGTTGATACATTGCTGATTGCCATCGAAACATGCCAAAGGCATGTCCCTACGCTATGGCGTTTATTTTTAATTTACACTACCTTGTGATGGTGAGAGGAATTTTCTTGAGCTGGAGGTTGAGGTCGTGTAAGCGGCTGCTACCGAGCCATTTCAAAAAATCCGCTTCACTGAGCGAGCGAGGCAAGGAGTGCTCCATGCTTGAATCGGACGCCTTATAAAACGGCTGCTTGGAGAACAGCACATACAGCACATTATGCTCCACGGCACGAGAGGCAGTAAGCACATACTCGTCAACCAACGCCTTTTCAGCTTGCGGTGCCTTTTCCACGGAAAAGAACACATAATCGCAATTGGCTTTCACCTGCTGCACCCCCGACTGCGCACGCTGATAGGGCAAAAGGCAAAAAGCCTCGCCATCGCCAGGCAAAAGATACACAGCCACATAGCCATCAATGGGCGAACGGAAATAGAGGTAAAGGTCGTTGCCGTCTTTAAATTCGGTAGCCATATCGGCACGCTCAGGATGGTTGCGGAGCGGCTCGGCAATGAAATTCACCTGCGCCGAAATCAATTCGCGCGCTTTACCTTTCACCGTCACCGTCACTACCATCATGCCATCTGTGAACTCAATATTGCATTGAGGTTTGCCTATGGTTTCCAGCCACTCGCCTTTCACATCCGATGCGCTGTAGGAGAAAAAAGAGGTTTGCGATTTTGACTCCTGCCCCTCAGCGGTGTTCTCCAACCGAGTGGTGTTTTCTTGCGAAATCAGTGTGCCAAACTCATCGGCAATGGCTTGAAGCTTGGCACGCTCAAGAGCCACCTTCATCGCCTCGTCGGGACTTTGGTTGCTCGGCGCATGATACACATAGGTGGCCTCAACCGTTTTAACCTTTGCGGCAAAAGCGCTTGAAGCCAATAAAACTGTGAACGCAAATATCAGATACTTAATGGGCATATCATTTTGCAAAGCCGAGCGCCTTGTCGAGCTGCTCATGCAAATCTTTTCCTTTTTGTTGCAAATCTTCGCGAATGGCTTGACGAGCAGCCTCTTTAGCCATTCCTAAATTATAAGCAAGACGCAAAAGCACTTCCTTGTTTTTGTTTGGCAATGTGCGGTAAAGCTCTACCACGGTGATGGTTTTACCAATCTTTTGGGAAATGAGATTCTTGCTTGCCAACACACTCTCGGTGATGGAGGCTGCTTCCTCTTTGCCAAGTTGCTTATTGGCTACGGTGTTTTCAATCAAAGCGGTAACCTCGGTCTGAATTTGACCTGCGAGATTCTGCTTGGCAAGTTCATAAGCCTGTGCCTTAGCCGCATCATAAGTTTCGCCAATCGACATCGCCTCGCTCATCAAGAATTTTGGATAGCCCAATTCATCTTCCTCTTGCTGCTTGAGATAGCTGCGGTCGAGCTGCTTTTCAAGTGGGAGAGCGCCAGGGGCTGCCTTCCACCCTTCTTTTTCCAACTTCTTTGCTTCTTTACGGGCAGTTTTCGATGATTTTGAGTCGAGTTCTTTCTTTGCAGCCTTTTGATTGTCGGCATTCATAGTAAGTGGAGCTGCCATCAGCATAAATGCTCCAATGATTGCGATGATTTTCTTCATTTTTTCCGGTTTTTAATATGTTATTATTTGTTTTTTCTAAATAAAAAGAGGTTGAATGTTTTCAACCTCCAAATTTAGTGAAAATCGCGCAACTATCCCACGCTTTCCGACAAAAATTTCACACCCAAATCGGCCGATTTGAGTTAAATCGTGGCTAAATGCGCCATTTTGAGTATTTCAGCAGTTGTGGTTAGAGGGCGAGGCGGAAGCCGAGGAACATGTAGGGTTCGGGGCGATAGGTGGCACCACGGGCTGATGCACGGTTAAACCATTCGGAGTTGTTAAAAGCACCTCCGCGGCGCACGCCGTATCGTCCTGAATCAGGGCCAGTTGGGTTAGTGTGATCCTTGGTTAATTCATAATAGCCATACCAGTCGGAGCACCACTCCCACACGTTGCCACTCATGTCATAAATGCCCAGTTCGTTTGGGGCTTTGGTGGCGACGGGGTGGGTTTGACTGCCACTGTTGTCACGATACCACGCCACAACGTCAGGGTCGTTGCTGCCGCTGTATTTGCAGGAACGGCTATTCACACCGCCACGGCATGCATATTCCCATTCCGACTCGGTGGGCAAACGGAATTTCTGGCCGGTAAGCTGATTGAGTTTTTTGATAAAATCCAGACAGTCGTGGTAGCAAACACGCTCCACAGGACGTTCGTCGCCAACGAAATACGATGGATTGTCGCCCATCACTGCCTGCCAAAGCGCTTGCGTTACCTCGGTCTGACCAATTAAGAAGTTGGACAACGTAACTGTGTGAACCTGAACCTCGTCGCGGCCTGGGTTGCTGCCCATGTTTGGTGTGGCACCCATTTTAAAAGTGCCGCCTTCCACTTGCACCATCACAAACTTCACACCATTCACAGTGAAAGTTTCCTTCAAAACCGCTTTCTGCTTTGGTTTCGCCGCTTTGCTGACCGTTTTCGATGATTTAGCACGAACGGCTTTTCTTGCAGCACGTTGTGAGCTGGCGTTCATGGCAAGAGGAGCCGACATCAATAGAAATGCGCCCATCAGAGCGAACATCTTGTTTATCTTCATATCGTTATTAGTATTTAAAAATTATGATTCTTTTTAAAAAGTATCTTCAAAATTACAAAAAGTAACGCACCTGACCAAGCCATTGAGCGATTATAAATTAAAGGCATATAAAATTGCGCAAAACAAGTGTGAGATATTTGAACAATTAATAATCCCAAATCGGTCATTAGGCCGTGTAAGGATTTTATAGATTATTTCTTGCGTTCTTTCGGCTTTTATAAGATGCCTTTCGCTTGTTTTTAATTCGTAATAGCTCGCTATCACTCATTAAAAGACAAGCAAAATTCATTCTTCTAAAACTCCGAAATACCACAAGCCCTAATGACCGATTTGGGATAATATGTGTGGAAAGATTTTGAGTATCAAAGCAAATTTTGTAATTTTGTTAGCGATAACACTAATTAAAACTCTTATGAAACATTTATTTTTAGCCATTTTGGCAGCCGGCATGGCATTCAGCGCAGCAGCCGACGACAAGGTAGTGATTCCCGACAGCACAGGCTTTAAGTTCACTGATGTGAAGGTAATTAAGAGCACACCTGTGAAGGATCAAAACAAATCAGGCACTTGCTGGTGCTATTCTACCAACTCATTTTTTGAAAACGAAATCCTCCGCAAGACCGGTAAGGAAGTACACTTGAGCGAAGGCTTTGTGGTATGGCACTGCTATTTCGACAAGGCACAAAAATTCATTCGCATGGACGGCAAAATCAACTTCGCCGAAGGTGGCGCAGCCGAAGATGTGCCTTACGTTTGGAATCTCTACGGTATGATGCCTAACGAAGCATACACCGGTATGACTCACGGCGACAAGAAATTCAACACCGCCGAACTCACCGCTGTGCTCTCAGGATTCCTTGATGTGGTGAACAGCAAGAAGCTGAAAAAACTCACTCCATCATGGCTTGAAGGTTTCCAGGGCGTGCTCAACGCTTATATGGGCAAAATTCCTGAAAACTTCACCTACGAAGGCAAGAACTATACTCCACAAACATTCGCAGCATCGCTCGGCATCAATATGGACGACTACATTTCTATCGCATCGTTCACACACCACCCATTCTATAAGCCATTCACCCTTGAAGTGGCTGACAACTGGACTTGGGCTCAATATCAAAACGTGCCTGTTGACGAATTGCTCGAAGTGGCTAACTACGCTATCGACCACGGCTACACCATCGCATGGGGTGCCGACGTGAGCGAACCTTGCTTCAAGTGGCGCAAGGGCTACGCTGTGCTTCCTGTTGACCACGAAGTGCCCGACTTGAAGGGTAGCGACATGGACCGCTGGACTCAACTCAGCACCAAAGACCAAGAAAGCGAAAAGTGGGACATCAAGGGTCCGGTTGAAGAAATGGTTGTAACACAAGAAAACCGCCAAGAAATGTTCGACAACAAGGAAACTACCGACGACCACGGTATGGTAATTGTTGGTAAGGCAGTTGACCAAAAAGGCAACAAGTATTTCAAGGTGCAAAACAGCTGGAACACCAACCAGCTCTACCACGGTTTCTTCTATGTGAGCGAAGCATATTTCAAGGCTAAGACCATGAACATCTTCCTCAACAAGGAAGCCGTTCCAAGCAAGATTGCAAAGAAAATGGGTTTGAAATAATCAGAAAATACACATCTCTACAAGGAGGCACCCAAATGCGGGTGCTTCCTTTTTATTTCATATAATGAAGGGTTAATTGGCTCAGTGGAAATTTAGTATGAGTTAGGCATATATTTTGGTAAACCTATATCAAGAAATTCCATAAATATCAACCGTACAAAAAATTGAAGCTACAGGCATCGGAGATGCCGCATCATGCGAAACACCATGCAAGCTCAATCGCTCCGATTGAGCGCAGC
>ENA-UERK01002110-UERK01002110.1-human-gut-metagenome-genome-assembly--contig:-NODE-2110-length-13418-cov-4.113860_pt1 | contig 13418 bp, 12 predicted proteins | sample MGYA00242957_ERZ507957 | MGnify/ENA primary metagenome ERZ507957 (study PRJEB26167, sample SAMN06115538) | human gut metagenome | host: Homo sapiens | place: China:Heilongjiang | collected 2015-11-06... | reverse complement strand
TTGCAGAATTTAATTAAAGATCCATCGGGAATTGCTTCACAGACCCCAGAACATTTGGCTTTCACGATCCAATTTGCCGGAATCAACGAGTCCTCTTCTTTGGCATTTAGTTTTCGTGATCTTGCTGCTAATGTTGCTCGCCTTTCGGATAATCGAGAGTTGCTGAATAAGGCGATAACATGGGCATTGGAGGCAATTACGTTATTTGGCAATTTTACTTGCTATGAAACGTTGGCCGAGGTGTTGTACAAGATGGGGTATCAGAAAGAGGCTCTTTGGCAAATGGAAAAAGCGTTGGATAAAATGCCGGCGGGTAATGATGCTATTGCTGCACGTATTCATGGGAAGTTGGATAAAATTAAAAATAATAAATGACTTATTAGACTTTAATGATGAAGAAATAAGAAGTTATATTCATGCAGTTATATTCTGGGGATTTACCCAAAATGTAGAAGTTTATATGGAATGATATATATTGTTGTACTTCTTACAATAGCGGCATTAATGAAAAAGCAGGTACCGGATAATAATGAAAATATGCTGCTTTCAGTGCTTGCAAGTGTAGCTGCGGGGGCTTTTGGTGGATTTTTCAGTCCGTGATGTTAATAAATTATATTTTTTAAGATAAAAATGTGAAAAATTTTAAAAAATAAAAAAGGAAAATCAAAAGTTTTGTTGAATAAATAAGTTGTGAGCGTTAAAATTAGTGTTTCGGTGCGGGAGGCACATGCAGATGAACATAAGAGAGGAACAGGAAAAAAGGGAACATCTGATACTCAGTCCATATGCCAGTTTTTCTGACCAGTCGCGTGGGCGTGACAGGGAGGAAGAACAGTGTCCGATGAGGACTATTTATCAGAGAGACAGAGACAGGATTATTCATTGTAAGGCATTCAGAAGATTAAAGCATAAGACGCAGGTATTCCTTGCGCCAGAAGGTGATCATTACAGAACAAGACTGACTCATACCTTAGAGGTTGCCCAGATTGCGAGAAGTATCGCAAGGGCGCTTAATCTTAATGAAGATCTGACAGAGGCAATAGCATTGGGACATGATTTAGGACATACACCATTTGGACATGCAGGTGAGAGAACACTTAATTCATTATGCCCTATGGGATTCGCGCACTATAAGCAGAGTATAAGAGTTGTGGAATTGCTTGAAAAAGATGGAAAAGGTCTTAACCTCACATGGGAGGTAAGAGATGGTATAGTTAATCACAGAACATCAGGTAATCCGTCAACGCTGGAGGGAAAAGCTGTAAGACTTTCAGATAAAATAGCATACATTAATCATGATATAGATGATGGCATAAGAGCAGGTATATTAAAGGAAAGCGACATACCTTCTGAATACACATATGTTCTTGGCAATTCAACTAAGGAAAGACTTAACACCATGATTAGTGATATTGTAGTAAACAGTCTTGGAAAGAATGATATTGTTATGTCAGAGCCGGTGCATAAGGCAATGACGGATTTAAGAAAATTTATGTTTGAAAGTCTGTATCTTAATCCTACAGCAAAGAGTGAGGAAGCGAAAGCAGATAAGCTGATAACAGAATTGTACAGATACTATGTTGCGAACACAGATAAACTGCCGGATACATATAAGAGATTCATAACAGAATTTGATGAAAGACCGGAGCAGGTTGTGTGTGATTATATAGCTGGCATGAGCGACCAGTATTCAATAAGTAAGTTTCAGGAAATCTTTGTACCAAAGGCCTGGAAGGGATGAAGTAATGTATTCGAGAGAAGTAATAGATGAAGTAATATCCCGGAATGATATTGTTGATGTTATATCCGGGTATGTCAAATTGAAAAAGAATGGAAGTTCATATACCGGACTATGTCCGTTTCATAATGAGAAATCACCATCATTTTCGGTTTCAGGACAGCGGCAGTTATATCATTGTTTTGGATGCGGAGTTGGTGGTAATGTCATAACATTTGTAATGGAATATGAGAATATGACATTCTTAGAGGCAGTTAAGATGCTGGGAGAGAGAGCCGGAGTTGCACTGCCGCAGACGTCTATGTCAGAAGAAGACCGCAAAGAAAGAGGGATAAGAGACAGGCTTTTAGAGATTAATAAGATTGCTGCCACATATTATTACAGGCAGCTCAGAAGTGAGAATGGGAAAGCCGGACTTGATTATCTTAAGAAGCGTGAATTGTCTGACAGTACGATTAACAGCTTTGGACTGGGGTATGCAACACAGTCAACAGGTAATCTGTACAAGCTGTTGAAGGACAAAGGTTATGATGATGATATTCTGAAGGAATCAGGACTTTTTACTTATGAGAGAGGCATTCATGAAAAGTTCTGGAACAGAGTAATTTTTCCAATTATGGATATTAATAATAAGGTCATCGGATTTGGTGGAAGAGTTATGGGCGATGCGAAGCCTAAGTATCTTAATTCACCGGAGACAAGGCTGTTTGATAAAAGCCGTAATCTGTATGGTCTTAATATAGCAAGAACATCAAGAAAACCTAACATGATAATATGCGAGGGTTATATGGATGTTATATCAATGCATCAGGCAGGCTTTAATCAGGCTGTTGCATCACTTGGAACGGCACTTACGCCGGGACATGCAAGACTGCTTAAGCGATATACTGATAATGTGCTTATAACCTATGATAGTGATGAGGCAGGAGTTAAGGCGGCACTTCGTGCGATACCTCTTCTTAAAGAAGCAGGACTTTCAACGAAGGTAATTAATATGAGGCCGTATAAGGATCCTGATGAATTCATCAAGGCTATGGGCGCAGAGGCTTTTCAGGAAAGAATTGATAATGCTGAGAACAGCTTTATGTATGAGATAGGAACTATGTTGAAGAATTACGATAGAGGTGATCCGGAAAGCGAGACAGCATTTGAAAGAGAGGTTGCGGCAAAGCTCGTCACATTTAAAGAAAAGCTCGAAAGAGATAATTATCTGAAAGCAGTGTGCAGGCAGTTCATGATACCGGAGGATGGAATGAGGCAGATGGTATCAAGGCTTGGCAATCAGGAGGGAATTATCTCAAGAAACAGTAATGTCGGAAGTACACAGCCAGCTGTTGAGCGTAAGCCGAAGAAGAAGCGAGAGGATGGCTTAAGACAGGCTGAGAAAATGCTTCTTACATGGCTAATAAGTGACAGGGATATATTTGATAAGGTAGTCGGATATATTAAACCGGAAGATTTTATCGACCCGTTATTTTCAGGTGTGGCTAAGAAAGTATATGAGCAGTATGAGACAGGCAGTATAAGTCCGGCTGCAATTATAGCTGATTATGCAACAACGGACGAGCATACGGAGGTTGCCGCAATGTTTTCAGCAGACCTTGATGTGAGTCTTAATAATCTGGAAAGAGAGAAGACTCTTAATGATATTGTTATAAGAATTAAGGCAAACAGCCTTAATGATGAACTTAATAAGACTGTAGACCCGAAGCGGATGCAGGAAATAATACTTGAGCAGCAGAAGCTGAACCAGATTCATATTAAGTTATAAATATATAGAGCGTGTTACGCGAAGAAGAATGGAGAAGAGAAATGGCTAAGAAAATGGTAGAAACATTAGAAGAGAATGTTAAGGAGACTAAGGAAGAAAAGACAACAGAAAAGAAGACTCCTGCAAAAAAAGCAGCAGCAAAGAAGACAACTAAGAAAGATGAGATTAAAGAAGAAGTAAAAGAAGAGACAGAAAACAGTGACGCAGATGATGCAGAAGCACAGGAAGCTAAATTCTGGGAGAAGATAGAGGGTATTCTTGCAATAGCCAAGAAGAAAAAGAATGTACTTGATTATCAGGAAATTATGACATATTTTCAGGATACAGATTTTGAAGCTGACAGAATGGAGAAGGTATTTGAAATTCTTGAGCTAAAAAAAGTAGATGTAAGAATGAACGATGTACCTGATGAAGATGAGGATATTATTCTTGATGATGAAGATGAGATTGATATTGAGAAGATAGATCTTTCTGTTCCTGATGGAATCGGTCTTGATGATCCGGTAAGAATGTATCTGAAGGAGATAGGTAAAGTACCTCTTCTTAGTGCTGATGAAGAGATTGAGTATGCCAAGAGAATGGAAGAAGGAGATGAGGAAGCCAAGAAAAGACTTGCAGAAGCTAACTTAAGACTTGTTGTAAGTATTGCAAAACGTTATGTTGGACGTGGTATGCAGTTCCTTGATCTTATTCAGGAAGGTAACTTAGGTCTTATAAAGGCTGTTGAGAAATACGATTACAGAAAAGGATTCAAGTTCAGTACATACGCTACATGGTGGATCAGACAGGCTATTACAAGAGCTATAGCTGACCAGGCCCGTACTATAAGAATTCCTGTTCATATGGTAGAGACAATTAACAAGCTTGTAAGAGTACAGAGACAGCTGCTTCAGGAACTTGGAAGAGAACCATCACCAGAGGAGATTGCAGAGAATATGGATATTCCTGTAGAGAGAGTAAGAGAGATTCAGAAGATTTCGCAGGAACCGGTATCTTTAGAGACACCTATTGGTGAAGAGGAAGACAGCCATCTTGGAGATTTCATTCAGGATGATAATGTCCCTGTTCCGGCAGAGGCAGCAGCTTCTACACTTCTTAAGGAACAGCTTGTTGAAGTACTTGGAACTCTTACAGAAAGAGAGCAGAAGGTATTAAGATTAAGATTTGGTATGGATGATGGAAGAGCAAGAACTCTTGAGGAAGTTGGTAAAGAATTCAATGTAACAAGAGAACGTATCAGACAGATTGAAGCCAAGGCATTAAGAAAGTTAAGACACCCAAGCCGCAGCCGTAAGTTAAGAGATTATCTTGATTAGGATTAAGCTATGGTAAGAATATCGGACAGATTAAGAACAGTTGCACATATGTGTAATAAGGGCGCAGTCGTGGCTGACATAGGTACAGACCACGGCTATCTTCCTATATATCTTGTGCAGGAAGGAATAGCTCTGTCTGCTATTGCGATGGATTTAAGAAAAGGTCCGCTCGAAAAAGCAAAGAAGCATATATGTGATAATTGTTTAGAGGACAGAATACAGACAAGACTTTCAGACGGATTGGAAAAGCTTTCAGCGAATGAAGCTGATATTATAACCATATGTGGTATGGGTGGCAGGCTTATAGCTGATATTGTAACTAAGGGAATGAATGTTATTACCCGGAATACAACACTTATAGTATCACCGCAGTCAGAAGTAGGAGATTTCAGACATTTTCTTGTTTCACAGAGATTGGTTGTTGATGATGAGAAGATGCTTAAGGAAGACGGTAAGTATTATTTTATTATCAAATGCAGAAAGTCAGACGAAAATGTTTATTCTGAATACAGTGAGACGCAATATCAGTATGGATGGAAGCTTTTAGAGAACAAAGATAAGACTCTTTATGAATATCTTATAAAAGAGAAAGAAACTAATGATGGGATAAGTAACAGTCTTAAGAAAGATGAAAGTAATCCTACGGTTAAGTTAAGATTACAGCAGCTTTTGCAGAAGAATAATATAATTATGGATGCATTGTCATATTATGACTGATGCGTAAGAGGAGGATGCTATGGGAATGACACTGGCACAGCTTGCAGCAGAGAAGCAGAACGAATATAAGGATAAGATTATACTCGCTAATGTTAATGGTAAGCTTAAAGAACTTGGAGAAGAATATATCCCTGACAGTGATATTACGTTTGTTACAACTTCAACATCAATAGGTAACGAGACATATAGAAGAAGCGTGGTTCTTCTTATGCTTGCAGCCATAGATAAGACAGACAGGAATATTGACAGAGTTGTTGTTGAATACTCTTTAAGTAAGGGTCTGTACTGCACATTTGATGGAGACTTCAGACCTGACAAAGAGTTTATAGATGAAGTTAAGTCAGTTATGCACAGTATGGTTGAGAAGGATCTTCCAATCAAGAAAGAGCTGATGAAGATATCTGATGCTATGAATCTTTTTAAAGAAAAAGGAATGACAGATAAGACATCATTGTTTAAGTACAGAAGAAGTTCATTTGTTAATGTGTATGACCTGAATGGCTACAAAGATTATTTCTACGGATATATGGCATCTTCTACAGGCATGCTTGGGGTATTTGACATATTCCTGTATGACGAGGGAATAGTGTTACAGCTTCCGGTTAAGAATGCACCTCTTGAAGTTCCTGAATTTAATCCACAAACAAAGCTGTTTAATGTGTTAAAGGAAAGCACAAGCTGGGCAAAGATGCTTGGCATGTCTACGGTTGGAGAACTTAATGACCATATAACTAATGGGGATATGACTTCTTTTATGCTTACGCAGGAGGCACTTCAGGAACAGAAAATTGTTGAGATAGTTGATGAGATAAAGAAAAGACCGCATATTAAATTCATCATGATAGCCGGTCCATCTTCTTCAGGAAAGACAACATTTTCACATAGATTATCAATTCAGCTTATGGCTAATGGATATAAGCCACACCCAATTGCTGTCGATAATTACTTTGTTGAAAGAGAGCAGACACCTATTGATGAGAATGGTGATTACAATTATGAAGACCTTCATGCAGTAGACATTGAACTTTTTAATCAGCATATGACCAGACTTCTTAACGGAGAAAAAGTGGAGCTGCCGGAATTTAACTTTAAGTTCGGAAGAAAGGAATATAACGGTAATTTCTTACAGTTAGGGGAAGAGGATGTTCTTGTAATAGAAGGAATCCATTGCCTTAATGATGAATTATCATATTCACTTCCAATAGACAGTAAGTTCAAGATATATATCAGTGCACTTACACAGCTTAATGTAGACGAACATAACAGGGTATCAACTACAGATGGAAGACTTTTAAGAAGGCTTGTAAGAGATTACAGGACAAGAGGAGCATCTGCAAAGAAGACTCTTTCAATGTGGGAGTCTGTAAGAAGAGGCGAAGAGAAGAACATCTTCCCATTCCAGGAGCAGGCGGATGTTATGTTTAACTCAGCAATGCCATATGAACCATGTGTATTAAAACCATTCGTTGAGCCTATACTTTTCCAGGTAACAGAAGCTGACCCTGAATATCAGGAAGCAAACAGGCTGCTTAAGTTCATGAACTATTTCCTTCCATGCGGCTACGAGAACGTACCAATCGATTCTATATTACGGGAATTCGTAGGCGGAGGATGTTTCAAGGTGTGATGAGGACAGTTATTATATGAAATACACCATTGGAGCTGCCTGTCTGTGGCACAAAATTTCAGTATGACTGCGCTTAGCAGGAGTAAATGTCGCTATCTACAAAGTCTTTTACAGTGCCCAAAAGCAAACGCACTATGTTTGAACGAGCTTTTGGGCACTGAACTTATGTATATAGCGACATTAACTCCTGCACAGCTCGCCATAATTCAATTTTGTGCCACAGACAGGCAGCTCCAACGGTGTATATGATATATTTTAGCCTGGTATAAATTGGACTTTAAAGTAGTGATAGGTACAGAGGAAGTCCAAAAGAGATGCAATTTAATACTGGATAAACACAAACACCCAGGGCATCAATGCTCTGGGTGTCTGCTTTCCAAGGAATTCCTGTATTCTCTTGACATCTCGAAAAGACTGGCGACATAGCCTGGTGTCTTTTTGTCAATGTTATCTTTGATTGTTTCAAGCATTTCAATATACTGTTCAAGAATGTTGCTGATTGCAGAGCTGTTAGTCAAACATATCTGTTCCCACATTTCAGGAGAAGAAGCTGCAACTCTTGACATGTCACGAAAGCAGCCTGCGGCAAGTAACTGCATATGCTTTTCTTCGTCATCATTATCTGATACTACATGAACGAGTGCAGTTGATAAAAGATGTGGAACATGGCTTATGGCGGCTACTGATTTATCGTGTACATGATAGTCCATGACAATAGGGTTCATGCCAACATCTGATGCAAATTGTTTCATGAATTCGATTTTTTCAGGCTTGGTTTCTTTGGTCGGTGTGATTATGTACCTTGCACCTTTTATAATTGATGAACTTGAATTTTCATAACCTGTTTTTTCGGAGCCAGCCATAGGATGTCCACCAATAAAGCGGTCATTAAGTCCTAATGAATCTGCTGCTTCATGTATGATAGTCTTGACACTCCCAACGTCAGTAATTATGCAGTCCGGATTGGCAATGGCTTTTAATTTTGTAAGATATTCTGTGATAGTAATTACAGGTGTGCATAACAGGATTATGTCACATTGTGCAAATGTTTCGTCTACCGCAGGAGCAGCGACATCAACAATACCATCAGCAACCGCAGCGATTACTGGTTCTAAATGTCTGCTTGTGGCAGTTATATGATAATCCCTGCCACTTTCTTTAAGGGCATGGGCTAAGGCTCCTGCAATGAGTCCGAAACCTATGAATCCAACCTTTGTCTTCATATGTTATAACCTCCATGTAAGAAATATTAATATTCATGTGAATAGTGGTATTTTAACACTTTAAAGCGATAATGTAAAGGCGGCTATTTAATTGACAAATTAAAGTGATGTGTGTAGAATGTTTTTATGCGTTTTTAAGGAGGAATGTGTTATGTCGGCAGTATATAACCACAAAACAGTTGAAAAGAAGTGGCAGCAGGTATGGCAGGATGAAAAAGCTTTTGCTGCAACTAATGATTATTCAAAACCAAAGTATTATGCACTTGTAGAGTTTCCATATCCATCAGGACAGGGACTTCATGTAGGTCATCCAAGACCATATACAGCGCTTGATATTGTAGCAAGAAAGAGAAGAATGCAGGGATATAATGTCTTATATCCAATGGGATGGGATGCGTTTGGCCTTCCAACAGAGAACTATGCTATTAAGAACAAGATTCACCCTAAGATAGTTACTAAGAATAATATAGATCATTTTAAGGAACAGCTTCAGTCAATTGGTTATTCATTTGACTGGGACAGAGAGATTAATACTACAGATCCTGATTATTATAAGTGGACTCAGTGGATTTTCCTTAAGCTTTTTAAGGCCGGACTTGCATATAAGCAGGAGATGCCTATCAACTGGTGTACTTCATGTAAGGTAGGTCTTGCTAATGAAGAAGTAGTTAATGGTGTATGTGAAAGATGTGGTTCACCTGTTGTCCGTAAGGTCAAGAGTGAGTGGATGCTTAAGATTACTGATTATGCAGATAAGCTTATAGAAGGACTTGACCATGTCGATTATATCGAGAGAGTTAAGACACAGCAGAAGAACTGGATTGGACGTTCTACAGGTGCTGAGGTTGATTTTGCAATTGCTGGTAAGGAAGATAAGTTAAGAATATATACAACAAGATGTGATACACTTTTTGGTGTTACTTATATGGTTGTATCACCAGAGCATCCATATCTTGATAAGTATAAGGACGAGATTAAGAACTGGGATGAGATAGAAAGCTATAGAGAGCAGGCTTCAAGAAAGTCAGATTTCGAGAGAGCAGAGCTTGCAAAGGATAAGACAGGTGTAGAGATTGACGGACTTAAGGCAGTTAATCCGGTTAATGGCAAGGAAGTTCCAATCTGGGTATCAGATTATGTACTTATGAGTTATGGTACAGGTGCTATCATGGCTGTTCCTGCTCACGATGAAAGAGACTGGGAGTTTGCCAAGAAATTTAACCTTCCTATCATTCAGGTTGTAGCAAAGAACGGTGAAGAAGTTGATGTTAATGAGGCAGCATTTACAGATGTAGCAACAGGTGTTCTTATTAATTCGGATTTCATTAACGGACTTGAAGTTAAAGAAGCTAAGGAAAAGATGATTGAATTCCTTACAGAAAAGGGAATTGGTAATGCAAAGGTTAATTATAAGCTCCGTGACTGGGTATTCTCTCGTCAGAGATACTGGGGCGAGCCTATTCCAATTGTTCATTGTGACAAATGTGGCTATGTTCCAGTTGATGAGAGCGAACTTCCATTACTTCTTCCAGAGGTAGAAAGTTATATGCCTACAGATAATGGAGAATCACCTCTTGCAGCCATGACAGACTGGGTAAATACAACATGCCCATGCTGTGGCGGACCTGCTAAGAGAGAGACTGATACAATGCCTCAGTGGGCTGGATCATCATGGTATTTCTTAAGATATACAGATCCACATAACACAGAGACACTCGCAAGTCAGGAAGCACTTAAGTACTGGCTTCCGGTAGACTGGTATAACGGAGGAATGGAGCATACAACATTACACTTACTCTATTCAAGATTCTGGCACAGATTCCTTTACGACCAGAAGGTTGTACCTTGCCCAGAGCCATATCAGAAGAGAACATCCCACGGTATGATTCTTGGTGAGAACGGCGAGAAGATGAGTAAGTCAAGAGGCAATGTTGTTAATCCTGATGATATCGTAAGAGATTATGGTGCAGATACATTAAGAACATACGAGATGTTTATCGGTGCATTTGACGCAGCAGCTTCATGGTCAGAGGATGGCGTTAAGGGCTGCCGCAGATTCTTAGACAGAGTATGGAAGCTTCAGGATATAATGACTGATGAGGAAGGTTTCTCTAAGGAATTTGAGACAAAGATGCATCAGACAATTAAGAAAGTTTCATTTGATTATGAGAATCTGAAATACAATACAGCTATTGCACAGCTCATGACTATGCTCAATGATTTCAGCAAGGCAGGTAAGATTACTAAGGGAGAACTCAAGACATACCTTATCTTACTTAATCCGGTTGCTCCACACATTACAGAAGAGATGTGGGAAGCAATCGGCGAGAACGGAAGAGTATATCAGCAGACATGGCCTGAATACGATGAAGCTAAGACAGTTGAGTCAACGGTTGAGATAGCAGTCCAGATTAATGGAAAGACTAAGGCTACTATCAATATCGCCAAGGATGCTGACAAGGACGGTGTAATTGCTGCAGCTAAGGAAGCACTTGGAAGCAGGCTTTCTGGTAACATTATTAAAGAAATATATGTACCGGGAAGAATTGTTAATATTGTTGCAAAGTAATTAAGAATAATAAAACATTAATTCATATTAAGAAGAGAGAGAAGCTCAGGCAGAAGCCTGAGCTCTTTTTCGCTTAGCTGCCCAGACATACTGTTGATGACTAACTGACAATCTTCTTTTGTGAAGGTTATACCGGATTTCTTAGCTTTATCATTGATTGCAAACAGAAGAGGGATGATTTCATCATTTTTCTTTCCCTGGGATAAAGTCTTGAATTCGTTGAGAAGAAGCTGCTTTCTAAAATCTAATTCTGACATAAAGTCCTCCAAATATTAAAGATTAAGATTGTTTAACTGTTCTGTATAAGCTTCATACATTTTTTGCTGGGCAGGATTAAGAAAACTATTACTGCCATTCTGATCACGATTTAAAATGTTGAACAAATCGGACATTTTATTATAGTTCTTAAAATTACTAAGAATATTCCGGAGATTGTCTGGACAGTAAGTGAGAATAATATTCATGATATTTTCATCTGAAAGTATATCCTGTATTGGACTGTTTAATGAAAGGTGGGGCTTTGCAGAACATGCCGCAATACGAAGGCTTTCAGGGCGGCTGTAATAGTTCATTGTACATGAAAATTCATATGCGCGGAGCAGAGGACTAAGTGTCTGCTGGGTATTAAATTCCATAAAAGGAAGAATTGCTTTGGCAAGCTGTATGAATTGTGGCAGTGTCTGCATATCAAATTCTGTTATGGGAAGTTCTTTCATGTGATCTCTCGGCGGAATATTTTATTCTATATATATTAGGTTATATGTCTTAATTATGCCTGTAAGTCTTAGCAATTAATAAATAAGTCCATATAATATATAAAAAAGGAATTATGATATGGTAATTAATATGGATGTTCAGGACAATGGCAATATACTTGTTGAAGAAGAAAATACCATATATGAAATAGATGGAAAATGTATGATGGAACGAAATAATAATTAATATATAAGGGCTGCCGTTTAAGGCAGCCCCATATTAAATAATTACTGGCATCCGCATCCACTGTTGCATCCACATCCGCTGTTGCATCCGCAACCAAAGCCATTGAGGAAGTTAGTTCCATTGCCACAGCCACAGCATAAGCAGAGGAGAATTATAATCCAGAAGGAATTGCATCCATTTCCGCATCCATTGTTGCATCCACATCCGTTATTGCCATCAAAGAGGAGAAGGAGAATGATAATCCATACAATTGAATTGCAGTTATCTCCACATCCACCGCATCCTCCGCAGTTTGTTGCTGCTAAATCACTCATGTAAAAGTCCTCCAAAATTAATCTACAATACAATATTATGGCTTACAGCATGACCCTGTTACACAGTATATGAAAATTTTATTGCAATCTTTAGAAAATTATTATATTCTAAATACAGTGCGTTTAAATGGAAAAGCACTATAAATATTAGCAAAGAGTGGGATGAATATTATGAAAGTATCGGTTATTATACCTTCACTGAATCCTGATAATAAGCTTGTAGCTGTAGTTGATGCTTTACTTGAAGAAGGCTTTAAGGACATCATTATTGTTAATGATGGAAGTGATGAGGAACATATGGCTCCTTTTAATGAAGTAGCAGCACATAGTGAATGTACAATTCTTACACATGAAGTTAACAAGGGAAAAGGAAGAGGCTTGAAGACTGCATTTGAATTCTGCCTTGAGAATAGAAAAGATATTGATGGAGTTGTGACAGTAGATGGTGATAATCAGCATCGTGCCAAAGATATTAAGAAATGCAGTGAAACTATGGTCAGTACAGGAAATGTCGTTTTAGGCGTAAGGGATTTTACTGGTGATGATGTACCGGCAAGAAGTAAATTTGGCAATAATATGACTAGTGGAGTATTTAAAGTGCTTTGCAGATTGAATATTTCGGACACACAGACCGGCTTAAGAGCAATACCTTACAAGTACCTTGAGACATTTGACAAGGTAGAAGGCGAACGATTTGAGTATGAGACTAATATGCTGCTTGCTTTCAAAAAGTATAATATTGGATTTCAGGAAGAATCGATAGAAACTGTGTACATAGAAGATAATTCATCATCACATTTTAATCCTGTCAAAGATTCAATTAAGATATACAAAGTGATATTTAAATATTTATTTAAAAGCACAGGCATGAAATATGTAGGAAGCTCTATTGCTTCGTGGGCTATAGATAATATAATATTTAATGTGCTTGAATTTGTGCTTATAGGGCTTACAGTCAGCTTAAGAATATTCATAAGTACAGCAGCGGCAAGAGTGCTTTCATCAGTTTTCAATTTCTCGCTTAACAGAAATGCAGTATTTAAATCACAGTCAGGTCTTAAACAGACGGTGGTAAGATATTACATTTTATGGTTCTGTCAGCTTGCTTGTTCTTATGTTTTGGTGTATATTGCTACAAAGCTGCTGGCATTAAGCATTGTGCTTTCAGGAATTGCCAAGATAATAATTGATCTTGCATTGT
>ENA-UERK01002109-UERK01002109.1-human-gut-metagenome-genome-assembly--contig:-NODE-2109-length-13423-cov-5.584520_pt1 | contig 13423 bp, 9 predicted proteins | sample MGYA00242957_ERZ507957 | MGnify/ENA primary metagenome ERZ507957 (study PRJEB26167, sample SAMN06115538) | human gut metagenome | host: Homo sapiens | place: China:Heilongjiang | collected 2015-11-06... | reverse complement strand
TAGAAGTATGTCGTAATTATATTTTATGTTGTTTATTTGAACCCTTTATTATTTTTGTAATTGTAAAAAATACTTTATATTATGCCAAACCTTAAAATATCTGATATTCTTTTGTTAGGAATAGGAGAAGTATTAAAAATGTCATACGGATTTCCATTTGAATTAGACGATTTTCAAAAAGAAGCATGCAATATAATTAACGAAGGTAAAAGTGTTGTTGTTTGTGCGCCAACAGGTGCTGGTAAAACGGTAATTGCTCAACACGCAATTCATAGAGCATTAGAAGAAGGCTCTTTCAAATCAAAAATATAACGATTTTGGAGAAAAATATGGCTATGATAAAGTAGGTTTGCTTACGGGGGATACTTCAATTAACCGTAATGCTCAAATTGTTATTATGACAACAGAAGTTTTCAGAAATATGCTTTATGGTACAAACTTAGGCTCAGTTGCTGATAACTTAAAAGATGTTAAATATGTAGTTCTTGACGAAGTTCACTATATGAATGACGAGGACAGAGGCACAGTTTGGGAAGAAAGTATTATTTATTGTCCTACAAATGTACAAATAGTTGCACTTTCGGCAACAGTTGCTAATTGTGAACAACTTACTGCTTGGATTAATTCTGTTCATCCGACTTGTGAATTGGTTAATACGGATTTTAGACCAGTTCCACTTAGATTTTACTATTACGACAGCTCGCAACCTTATAAATTGTTGCCACTTTTAACTCCATCAGGTGCGTTAAATAATAAGATTAAACCTGAACCAAGACCGTTTGGACGTAATCGTAATAAAAAGGCTCAAAGTCCTGTAAAGAATGTTGTACGCAATTTGGCAGAACAAGACATGCTTCCTGCAATTTATTTTACTTTCTCTCGTAAAAAATGCGATGAACAAATGGAGAAATGTGCTAATTTGTGCCTTGTAACGAAAGAAGAACAGGAACAAATTAAAGAAATAGTAGATGAATACATTGCTGAAAATTATTATTTGGCTAAAAATAAGCATATAGATTTCTTGATGTGCGGTGTTGCATCTCACCATGCGGGTTTACTTCCAGGTTGGAAGGTGCTTGTTGAAAAACTTTTTCAAAAAGGGTTAATAAAAGTTGTTTTTGCAACCGAGACGCTTGCCGCTGGGATTAACATGCCAGCTCGCTCAACTGTAATTTCTTCTATTTCAAAAAGAACAGATGCTGGACATAGACAATTAACTGCAAGCGAATTTTTGCAAATGTCAGGTCGTGCAGGTCGTAGAGGTATGGACGAAGTTGGATATGTAACAATAGTCGGTACACCTTATCAATCACCTCAAGATGTTGCAGATTTGGTGTTATCTCCAGCAAATGACCTTGAAAGTAGATTTTCGCCACGTTATTCGATGGTTCTAAACCTTCTTCAAAGATTTAACTTAGATGAAGCAAAACAACTTATTTTAAAGAGTTTTGGCTATTTTTCATCAAATACAAGACTTGCGCCATTGTTGTTACAAAAGGAAAAAAATCAAGAAACTATTGATGAATTGAATTCTTTTAAATGTTATTGTGGCTTGACGAATGCTGATTTACTTGAATATAACAAGGTTAAAAACATGTATGTCGCAAATAGGCAAACTTGTAAAACTATAAGAAAACAAGAAAAACATAAAAAACGTGGACTTGATGAAGGCTTTTTAGCTTTTGAAAAGACTACAAAAGATTTGTTACATCGTATGCAAGAATTTACATGCGATAGATGTAAATTATATAAAAAACATATTAAAGATATTGAAGTTTTAGAACGCTATATAGCGAAACAACGTAAACTTGAAAAGGATATAGAGGTTCAAAAAGATGTTTTTTGGAACAAGTTTATGAGTCATAGAGGCGCATTAATTGACATGGGTTATATTGTAGACGATTACCCAACAGAACGTGGCATTACAGTCTCTCAAATTCGCTCTGAAAATGAATTATATTTAGCAGAAATTATTTTCTCAGGAGTTCTTGAAGAACTTACTCCAGCAGAACTTTCAGCTGTTATTTGTTCTGTAACAACTGAGGACATGCGCTTTGATAATTATGCGCAAATTCCTCTATCACCTAAAGTTAGAAAGACTTTGAACAAGATTAGAGATATAAGACGTAAGGTGGACAAGGTTCAAAAGAATAACAATGTTGATGAACCTATGTATATCAACTCTTTCTATGCACCATTAATTGAAATGTGGGTAAACGGTGCGGAATGGCAATCAATTATTGATGAGGTTGATATCGGAGAAGGCGATATTGTGCGTGTATTCAAGCGTACAGTCGATGTGTTAAGGCAACTTTGTACAATTGATAATATTCCAGAAGCGCTTGTCTTTATTGCTCGTGAAGCAATAGATGGAATCTTAAAAGAGCCAATAGATGTTGATTAGACTTAATTGTAAACTTTTGTTTAGAAACATGTAACTCAACTAGCAACTTTTTTTTACTTTGATACTTTATATAGTTGTGTTAGTGAAATAAAGGAATGTATCTATTATGGCAATTAATCCAGTAGGAGCAATGCAAAAAGCCGCTCAACCGCAATTTACAGGCGTGGTTGATACAGTAGTTGGCTCAAAAGCATTTGAAAAAGTTGCTGAATTTGCAGGTTCAAACTCTGCAACATTTAACGCAGCTTCATCATTAGTTATGGCAGGTGTCTTGCGTCCTTTGACAATTATGGCATTGCCTGCTAAAAACGAACAAGAACAAAAGAACAAAGGTAATGCAGCAGCTCACGCTATTGCATCAGCCGTAATTGGTTTCGCAATTACATCTACAGTTATGAAACCAATCTCAGCAGGTTTGAAAAAGGTAATGGGTAATACAGATAAGTATTTACCAAAATTATCTGAAAAAATGAAAGCTAATCCAACATTAGAAAAGAATGTAAACAAAGTATTATCATTCGGTCCTGACATCTTGTTAGCAGTTCCAAGAGCTTTGTTAACATCTAAATTATCAGGATATGTAAACAAAGCATTATTCGGTAAGAAAAAAGATGCAGCTCCTGCACCAGCTCAACAAGCTCCAGTAGTTGCTCAAGCTCAAGAATCTCAACGTCCCGTTTTAGATAGCTTCAAAGGAGGTACAAAATAATGAACGTATCAGCAATTAACAGTGTAGCTCCAAAAGCACAAAACGTAAAATTCACAGGCGCAATGGATAAAATGACAAATGCCGTTGCAACAGGATTAGGAAAAGTTGGTAATACAGATGCTTTCGTAAAAGGTATGGAAAAAATTGGTGACTCACCAAACTTGATGGCTCACTTATCAACAGCAAGTTCAGCAGTTACAACAGGTTTATACATCTACAAAAACTTAACAGACAAAAAGAAATCTAAAAACGAACGTATCACAATGGCTATTAACCAAGCATTAACATTCGCAGTTTCAACAGCTATTACTTACACAGCAATCGGTGCATTGAACAAAGTTTCTAAAAATATCTGTGGTAAATTTGGCGAAGCCGTAGCAAAACGTGGTTATGATGCTAAGAAAGTTGACACATTGAAAACAGGTGCTAAAGCTGCAATCGACTTAGTAGTATGTTCTTCAATCAACAGATACATCTCTCCAGTAGCAGTTACTCCAGTAGCTAACAAATTAGGTGCTAAATTAACTGATTACTTAGACAAAAAAGATGCTGCAAAAGCTGCAAAAGCTTAAGCATAATTTTAAATAAAAACTTTAAAGTAACTAACTAAAAACGACTTACTCAAAAGAGTAAGTCGTTTTTTATTCCAATTTGAATTTTGTCCGTATTAATACGTACGTATTTTTACGTACGTGTATGACCTACAAGCTCTAGTTAAAGTCACTCTGTAATTGATATTTGACTTGAAAAAAGCTGTTTTGACAGTAATAATAAATCATAAGCCAGTCTTAAATTTATGTATTGTAGGCTAGAATTGAATATTAGACTATCTTAAAATAATGCCGTTCTTTTGACAGTAGCGTCGTAATTCAGTGTTTGCGGTCATTACAGTACTTACTAATAAGCTATTATGTAGTGTTTGCGCAAGATTTACAGCTTTGTCGTACATCTTGAAGGCGCTAACAGCATAATCTCGTTGGGATTCAGACTGAATAGTAGATAATTCTTGTAAGTATTTACCGTATAAGAAATACAATTCAGACAATGTATCAAGCAAGTCAAATTGGCGTGCGATGCCAATTGCGCTTTCAATATAGGCTTTTGCTGAGTCGTAATCCTGTAATGCAAGGTACGCTTCGCCGATAATCTTATTGAATTGAGTGATAAAATAGAAGTTTTGAATTTTTGGACTTTGCGCAATATCAAGGGCTTTAAGCGAGTATTCAAGCGACTTTTCAGGTCCTGCAGTAAGAAGTGTAACCTCTGAAATAAAGTACCACGCAATAAGTACGCCCAAAGCATTCTTTTCTTTCGCAAAGTATGAAACTTGTTCTGAGTAAATTGCAAGTGCTTGTTTGAATTTGCCTTTTTCCTTAAGAACCTTACCTAGCAACAGTTTCAAGATGTTTTTGCTTAATGGGTCGTTGTTGTTGTTTACAAAGGTTACGATTTGGAACAATTCGTCTTGAATGCCTTCTAATTGGTTTCTAGAGATACTATTGATAACGCTTATCAAATTCCATATAGTAACCGCTTGTGCGTCCATTATATCGTTATTTTTGTATTGTTTTAATGTTTCTTCTAATATAACTTCTGATTCTTGAATGTCGCCTTTTAACGTATTTGCAAGGGCTAGAGTCAATTTTACCTTACAAATATATAAGTCATTTTGAATGTGGTTCTTTTCAATAATTTCAAAAATAGTACTTACAACGCCAATTGAACGGTTATCACCTTGTAATACAAGGGCATTTGCAAGTATCAAGTATGTTTCAAGCCATGCTTCAAATAAGTCTTCAATCTTAATATTTTTATGAGCTCTTGTTGTGTCTAAATTTTGCTCAAAAATAGGTAAAATCTCAGCATCAACAAGGCTTACAACCTCACCAAGATTACCGATTGTTAGCAATGAATTTAATTTTCTTGATTTTAACATTGCAATCTCTAAGTCGTAAGTCTGGTCTACGTTTGCGACTGCACTATCTATACATTCAATTACGCCAAAGTGGTTACCAACTTTATGACAACATTGCGCCAAATAACCTGTTAATTCAAATTCTTTTAAGTTATCGTCAAGTTTTCTAACGTGCTCAATTACACGTGGCAAGTATTCAATAGCAGCTTTTGGGTTGCCAAATGACATAACTTTACCAAGTCTTTCGTAGATGTTATTTTTAATTAATGAGCTGTTTACACCTTGAAGTTTATCAACAAGTACTAGGGAGTACTTTTGAGCCATTATGTAGATGTTTTCATCTCCAATTGCAGCGGTTTGACGTACAACTTCAGACCAAGCGTTAAGTGCGCTTAAATTTTCTTTTAAGTTAGTTGCAAGAAGCGCTAATGACGAGTGCGAAGATAGCGTAAAACCTGACAAAATGACAAATAATTTTTCATTGACTGTCATAAAGTTTTTGTCTTTTCTTGCAATTTCTAAAATTGATTTCCATAAACGAGTACTTTTAAATTCGTATGCTGACTCATTTACAGGCGTAATATAGTTCAAATCTAGCAAGCTAGAGAATAAGGCTACAAATTCTTTATCATCAACTTTAAATAGTTGATTTAGCACTACTGGATAGAATTTTAAGCCTAAAACTGCCGCAGCAATTAATAATGTCTAATCTTCTTTTTACAACGGCATCAAAAGAGTCAGGTAGACTGAACGAGATGTAATTTCTGCTTGAATCAGTAACTAGATTTAAAATTTGTTCAATGTATGCGGGATTTCCTTCTGTTTGCTTATGGATAGTATCTCTTAGCGCTTGAGATGTACCAATAAACAGAGGGTTGTACTGATTTATGAATGTATCAGTTTGGCTGTCATTAAACGCAATTAATGAAATATCAGCATATTGTTCTTCCATTAAAGACTTGTCAAACAAGTATGTTTTAGCTGAGCGAGGTTCATTGTAAGTTAGTATGAATTTTGTGTTTTGTAAGCCTGTTTCACCGTTTATAAGTGTCTTTAAGAATTCATAAGACATGTTATCAACATGTTCAAAGTTGTCAAATACAAACACAGTTTGCATTCTTGATGAAATAGTCTCAAAAACTTTTCTTAAAATACTAAAAGTTCTAGCTTTATTTTTGAAAATTGTTTCATAATATGCTGATTTTTCAGGGTATAAAAAGTTTACTAAATCGTCAATTTCATCAATCTTTAGGCTTGGAAATTCAGTTTTAAAGAATTTCAGAGAATCCTTCTTTAACTTAGCTGTGTTAATACAGAAATTTGGAACATTAAAGAAAGTTAGCAAGATATCTTGGAATAAGCCACAAGGCGTAATTTGGCTAAGCGGAGTGGCTTTACCAATTAACCATACAAATTGATTGTCTTTAAGTTCTTCAATTGTCGCTCTAAGCACAATGTTTTTGCCGATACCGCTTGCGCCACTAAGTGAAATAACTTTAACAGAAGTATTTAGCAAGGTGTTAACCAAAATGTTTTTTGCACTTTGCTGAGTAAATAAATTTGGCGAATAAGACATCTCATTGCCCGTATTCATTGCGTGTGGTTTAACTTGATGTTGTTCTTCATTGGCTTTAGGTTCTGTTATCCTAAATTGTCTGTTAGCTGCTTCTGAAAGAATGTTTTTAGGTTGTGTAACTTTTCTTGGATTTGGTATAACATTATGTCTATTTGGCAAAATGTTAGATTTTAAGGGTAATACACCTTTTCGTAAGTTTGAATTTCTCATTTGAGGTGTTACACCATTTATAGGTCTTTGAACCTTTTTGTTAGTTTGTTGAGGCGCTTTGCTCTTTGGCAAAACACTTTTTTGATTAGATTTTGGTTTTTCTTTTATGATTTCTTGTTGTTCTTCCTCAATCTTAGTTTCTTCGGCTTTAATTTCTTGTTGCTGAAGTTTCATAGCATTAAGTTGTTGTGGAAGAGTGCTTAGTTGCTCTTGTAGCCCTGTTAATTGAGATTGTAAAGAGTTTAATTGATTTTGTAGAACTTCATTTTCAGGGGTTGCAGTTTTTTTCTTTAATTTTTTGATTGCTTTTTTCTTTGCTGATTGAAGTCTAGACGCATTAGACATTTTTGTAGCAGAATGGTTGCCTGAAAGCATTCTCTGACCACCTTGTAACATTTCTTTTTCTGGTATCAATGGCGAATCTGAAGGAGTATGCTTAGGCAAGTTTACGTTAATAATGTTCTTGTTTTGAACAGGTTTTGGCATCGGCGCCATAACGGTTTTTGTCTTTTTGCGCTTAGGCGTTTTGTTTGAAATTGCAGGCAAAACGAATTGTCTAGGTGGTTCAAGTCCACTTCTTTTGTTAGTTGCTTGTTTTGATTTTTTAAATGAATAACCACATTTTCGGCATGCTGATGCATTAGGAAAGTTTGCTGATTTACAATGCGGACAGAATTTTACAAGTTCTGTGCCACATTCTACGCAAGATTTGTTATAGATTAAATTATATGCACCACAATGCTTACAAACTGTGCCAATTTTGACGTTACAATGTGGACAGTTTATAGTTCCATTTGGTATTTGTTTTTTACATCTTGGACAAATCATTCTTTAATATTTTTCCTAAAATGTTCCGTGGTGTTTGTTAGTTAATTGATTTTTTGACCGCTTCCATCAGTTCAAATAATCTTTTTGATACTTGAGATTGAGAAATGTTCATATCTCTAGCAATTTCAGCTTGTTTCTTCCCTTCAACATAGCGTAATTCGTATAGTTGCAGATATTGTTTTTCGACATTTTGGCTATGCGCAATAACAACAGAGTCGTAAACAGATTGTAAAAGTTCCTTTTCTACGACAATCTCTTCAGGATTCTTTGGTATTGTAATAAAATTATAGTTAACAGCGATGTTGTCAATGTTAGCAGTATCCTTCATTTCGACAGGTTGCGCTTCTATATCTCGTGTCGAAACGTAGTTTTGATGAGTTCTTCTAACTCGACCCATGTTCTTAAGCACAACAACAATAGCGGTTGATGCAATCTTTCTGATATAAGCCTCTAGAGCTTCTTCATCATCAATCGTTTCAATTATGGACAAGGAACGCTTACAGGTTTCGTTAAAAAAATCATCAAACAAGTCTTCGTTGTTTTGGAATTTTTTGTCCGCCTTAATTATTCGCTTGATTAACTCTAAGTGTTCTTGCGCTAATTCCAATTTTTAAACTTTCATCAAAATCTGCTAACTAACACTTATATCATATCACAACTTAGAAATTAATTATAAGAGAAAAATCATAACTATCCTTTGTAAATTCCGAAGTTGGCGCTTTTACGTATTTTAAGGCTGCCTTAACACTTTGTAACACAATTGCGTCAATCTGTTTTGATCCGCTTGAAACTGTTACATTTGTACTTGTTAATTCTCCAGACTTATTAATTTGTACATCAACAATCATTTTTGATGAGTATGGTAATTCAGATGCGTTTAACAAGTCGGATTGAATAGCAAATTTCATTGCTCTGCCTGTAATCTTCAAGTATTTTACAACTGCATCATTGTAGGTAAGCTCTTGTGGAACTTCCCAATATAGTTTTTTAATTTGATTTGTATATAATGGCGCTTGTGGTTTGCTTGGTAATGTTGTTAAATTTTTGTCAGCAAGTCTTTCTTTACCTTGGTTAAGGCTTGCGTTCATGCTTGCAACATCTTGTGGACCACCTGCTTCTCCAGGTATAGCACCAATAGGTTGTTTGCTATCTTCTTCCTCATTTTCAGGAGTTGTATCGTTCAACATTTGAGCATCTTCTTTATCTTCTTGTGTTTCACCTTCAATTGGCATATTTTGGTCTTGTTGTGTTTGAATACCTTTATTAGCATTAATTTTTTCCATAATTAAGTCTTTTTTGGTGTAGCCAAATGCAACAAGTAAAACTATTAATAAAATACCTAATAGTGGTGAAGGTTTTTTAGCTTTTGTTTTTTGTGGTGGCATTTGATAATTATTCATGTTCACATTATTTTGATTTAATGTGTTATCCATAGCATCATTACCCATTTGCCCTTGTTGTTGAGTGTTATCATACAAAGTTTCTATTGTATTTTGGTCATTTGCAGCAAAATTTGGGTCATAATTATCTGCACCTTGCTGAATATTGTTAATCTCGTCAGGATTAAATTGCATATCATCATAATTTTGTTGTACAGTCATATCTGGAATATCATTTAAGCCTGTTTCTTGTGAAATTTCAGGTTGAGGTGCTTGTGAACTTTGCATTCCTGTGTTGAAATCTTCGTCTGAAAAATCAAGGTCTACGTTTTGAATATCTGGGTCATTAAGATCTATATCGTCAAGATTAATTTCGCTTAAATCAATATCACTGTTAACAAGATTATCAATTTCAGAGTCTAAATCAATATTGTCTGTATTTATATCAGATTGAGAATTAAGTGCATCATCCGGTATACTATCATCAGAGTCTAAATCGTCTAAAGAGTCTAAATCATCAAGGTTGACGTCATTAAGTGCTGATGATTGAGTCTGTGCCGGTTGTGATGTTGCGTCATCAGATGTCGAAAAATCATTAAATGCACTAAAGGCGTCATTCATCGCATCATCAACAGGAATTTGCGGATTATTTAAGTTTGGATTTGCTTCTTCAACAGCTGCCGCCATATCCATTGTAAATTCTTCAAGTCCGCTCATATCGTCATCATCATTAGAACTATCACTTATTTGTGGTTCTTCTGCTTGTTGTTGATTTTCTTGTGGTTGTTGTTCCATTTCAAAGTCTGACAAATCTACATCTTGTAGTTCTTCGTCGTTTCCTAAATCTTTGAATTGCTGAGGCAAATCTTGAACGTCACTAGATGCTTGATTTTGTGTCTCAGCTTGAACTTCAGGCTCAGAAAAGTTTACATTTTGAGCGATATCATCAAGAGTTTGGGAAACTATATCTTCAAGAGGTGCAACAGGCTCTAATAATTCTAAATTGTCATCTGCAGGCATTTCTGTTACAGCTGAATCTTGAGCTTGGTCTTTGATAGATTGAGTTTCATGTTCTTGAGGTGATTCATCTTCTGTTATTTCTTCAAGGGAAGGTAAATCGTCATCGGGCTCTAATTCAGGAAGAGTTAAATCAATAGGAGTTTCAAATGCTTCTAAATCTGTTAAATCTATTGACTCTGATGGCATATCAAAACCTTCATTTTTAACCGCATCTATTAAACTTGGCTGTTCTTCTTGATTTGTATCAGCTGGAGTTTCAACCTGTTCACTAATTTCAACTGTTTCAAGTGATTCATTTGACTCTGCAGGCTTCATAACTTCTTCATTTTGTGTTGATATTTCAGTTAAATCTTCTAAGTCTGGAATGTTATCGTCATCGACATCTTCAAAGTCAGCGAAATTATCTAAAGAGTTTAGACTTTCATCTGCGTTTAAGTCTTGTAAATCAGGAATATCTTCAAAATCTAAGAAATTGATATCATCATCTTTGGCAATTTCGTCAATTGATTGAAGTTCTTCTGGCTCAGATACATCAGTTTGAGTTTCTTCGTTTGAAGGGTGTTGCTCTTGGTGAGAATTATTATTTTGAGTTAGGTCAGAAAAACCACCAAAGTCAATGCTATCTAAGTCAACACTGTTAGCTGATAAATCATCTAATTCTGCTTGTGACATGTTTGGTTCTAAGCCACCAAAACCTTCAAATGTACCTGTGTTATCCATATTCAAATTAGGAATATTGGAGTTTTCTGAAGGTGTTATGTCGTCAAGAGCGAATGTTTCTTCCTCTTCAACTTGTTCTGGTTCAAAAGTTTCAAAGTTTGCAAGTTCTTCGTCACTTGGTAATTCATCTAATTGTCCAGGTTCTTCTATAATTTCTTCACCTTTTTCTTCAAATTCACCATTTATAATATCATTATTATCTAAATTCATTGTATCTTCCCCTACGTGGTTTTCTTCTATATAATCTTCTACAAAGTCAGCGACTGTTGTATTTGCTATCTCATCTAAATCTACATCTGAGCCAAATTCATCAGATGTGATATCCTCGTTATATAACTGTTGAGCGCCTAAAACGTCTAATACAGAATCGCTTAGAATTTCGTTTGTGTTTGCTAAATCAGTAGAAATTAGCTCAAAATGTTGAAATTGTCTAAACATTTCGCACAACTCACCGCTTTTCATAAGTTGTTCGTATATGAAATGTTTTTCATTATTCATAATGTCGCCATCAATGAAGTTTATGATTAAGGCTTGAGCCTTTATAATGTCATTTTCATTTGTTGGCAAGTTTGATTTTGGTTTTGATTTTTTTAAAGCCTTCTTCAAGCTATTTTCATTGTATAAGGAACCATTATCAACTATATAATAACCATTGACCTCTTTTGACTTGCTTACTTCATCTGGAGCGATTGCACCAACAAAGTTAGCTGTAGAAAGGTCTTCGCTCATTACTAAAAATATGTACAAGTCTGGAGTAGTATTAAATTCGTACTGAGCTTTTGGCACAAATAAAAAGTGTTCATTAGGTACAATTCTAACGTCAACTTTTATGTTATCAATGTTTATATCTGAAATGTCCATGTCTTTTAAGACTGCTGGAATTGTGTACAGGCTATTTTGATTAGTAGCATTAAAGCCTATACTTTTTAAATATTTTATACCAAGTCTTCCACCAATAACGTTAGCGAAGGCTCTTTGTTTTATCCTGTCATCAAGATTACTAGATGAATATACAGCGTCTTTTACGTCATCTTGAGTAATCTCAATAAACTTATTATCATCAAAGATTCCCATAATATTCCTTTCCTCTAATTATAAAGATTACACAAGATATTAGAATATTCCATATTTCATTGCATTATTAAGTTTTGTAACGTAAATTTACAGTTAATTTTTCAAAAAAGCAATTTTTTTAGGCAAAAAAACTTTATATAGGTAAGGAAGAAAATTATAAGGTTATGGAGGTTTTTAACAATGGTTTCAGGTATCAATGCAAATGTAGGTTTTCAAGGTGGAATTAATACAGCGACTAACGCTCGTCCATATATGAATCAACCATATCAATATACAGTAGCACCTCAAGTTGCTGCAGATACAGTAGAAATTGCAGGCAAGAAAAAAGGTAGCGCAGTTAAAAAAGGCATTATTGGTACTGTAATTGGGTTAGCAGTAGCCGCAGCAGCATTATATGCAGGTACTAAATCTGGTAAAATCACAGAAGTAGCAAATGCTACAAAATGGACAGAAAAATTGCAAAATTTAGCATTTAAAGGTGGTAAAGGTGTTGAAGCTGGTGTTGAATATGTAACTAAAAAAGGCGGAGACCTTGTAAATTGGATAAAAGATAAATTTAGTAAAAAAGCTCCAGAGAATGCAGGTGCAACAGTTTTAGCTGAAATTCCAAATACAGCGCCTTCGACTCCAACTTTAGGTCTACCATATTATCCAGCAAAATAAAGATTATAAGATAAAAAAAGACAAGGATTTTATCCTTGTCTTTTTTTTATTTACTAATGTAACATAATGTAAAATAATAACAATTCTACTGTCAAATTTTAGACTAAAATATTTTTAATATAAGTAAGGTAAAATGTGTATAGGAGTAAAATGATGATTTCAGGTGTAAATGCAAATGTAGCATTTCAAGGTGGAGTTGCACCGAAGGCGCAACAATTTCAACAGACAGTAAATACTCAAGTTGCACCAGATACTGCTGAATTTTCGGGTAAGAAAAAAAGTAGCGCTGTTAAAAAAGGTATTATTGGAACAGTTGTTGGTTTAGCAGTTGCTGCGGCAGCACTATATGCAGGTGTAAAATCTGGTAAATTGACAGAAGTAGCAAATGCTACAAAATGGACAGAAAAATTGCAAAATTTAGCATTTAAGGGCGGTAAAGGTGTTGAAGCTGGTGTTAAATACGTTACTACAAAAGGTAAAGACGTAATTGATTGGTGCAAAGAAAAAATGCCTAGCAAAGAAAAAGTTAAAGAAGTTGCAGTAGAGGCTTGGGATACTTATGCTGGTAAAGCAAAAGAAGTTGCCAAAAATGTGACTGAGACGGTAGTAGATGCCTTACCTGATACAAAATTTGATTTAAAATATTAATACAATTTATAAAGAGGGCGGTGATTTTATCACCGCCCTCTTTTGTTAACTTTGTAATAGTTAATTTTACAAAAAAGGCAATTTTTTTCTCGAAAAATACTTTATATAAGTGGTTATTTTATTATTGGTATTTTGGAGGTTTTTAAATGACAAGGATTGTTCCAGAACAACAAGTTGGTTTTACACCACGTATGAACAATGTAGGCTTTAGAGGCGCAAGAGCAGAGGCTCAAGATTATACAAGAAGAAGAGTTGTTGGCCTGTGTGGACAAGCTGA
>ENA-UERK01002105-UERK01002105.1-human-gut-metagenome-genome-assembly--contig:-NODE-2105-length-13436-cov-7.743394_pt1 | contig 13436 bp, 11 predicted proteins | sample MGYA00242957_ERZ507957 | MGnify/ENA primary metagenome ERZ507957 (study PRJEB26167, sample SAMN06115538) | human gut metagenome | host: Homo sapiens | place: China:Heilongjiang | collected 2015-11-06... | reverse complement strand
CAGCAATACCATCTATGAATTTGCAGCTCAGTTTACTAACGCAAGTTATATGGTTGCAAACAGATATAGCTTCAACCCAACACCTAACAACCAAAAGAAGGGGATACAGGCATGTGTTCTTCCTTTTGCAGCTCTTATACGAAAGCACGGAGAAGTTTTTGGCGGTTTCGCTATTTTCCATCTCCATGGCGAACGAAACATATATCGAAAAAAGATGCTTTTGGAGCTACGGCTAATGCCGATAACTCTATAAATAATCAAAGAAGGAGGGTTTCATTATGAAACACACGTCCAAACTGTTGACAGCTCTGCTGTTGACAATGGCATTTCTTGTTTCCGCATTGCCAACCCATGGCATAAATGCTGGGACGAGAACTGGAACCGTCCCCAAAAAGGCGGAATTGGTGTTTGTAATCGATTCTACCGGGTCAATGGGCGACGCCATCAACAACGTCAAAACAGGGATAACATCCTTTGTCAACTCGCTGGAGACACAAGGGGTAAAATTGCGAATAGGCATTGTTGAATACCGTGACATAGAGGAAGACGGATTGGACTCAACCATTATCCATGAGCTGAATCATTCTCCATGGATGAACAGCACTTCCGAAATGGTCGGAGTACTTGGCGGCATTGCTGCTGATGGTGGCGGGGACATCCCGGAATCGGTAATTGATGGGTTAGGATACCTCGTCGATGGGGAAACAATTCCGTGGAGCAGCGATTCATATAAGTTTGCAGTTGTTTTGACAGATGCAGGTTATAAGGTTGCAAACAGGCATGGATTCAACAGCTTGCAAGAGGTCGCAGATGCGCTTTTGGCAGCCGGTATCAACACTTCTGTTGTCACAGAAGAGAGCGAGTTCTCAACCTATGAAGAACTATACACCACAACGGGAGGCACCAGGGCGAACATTTATTCCGATTTCAGCACTGTCCTTGCGGATTTAGCAAACCAAATCCTCGGTCTTACGGAAAAGGCAAAAAAGGCAATATACGTTTTGCCCGGATACTTGGGTTCCGAACTGTACGATGGTCCTGACGGAACCGCAGGAGGAGACCTTGTTTACGTTTCCATTCCCGGGCTTATACTGAACATGACTAAATTTTTTCAAGACGCTGATAGCAGCGGAACACAGCTGCATGCTGACCAGGAGCGTGATGAGTACGGTACGCGGGATATATACAAAACGCTGGTAGAGCGTTTGAGGAAGGAATTTGTCAATGAGTATGATGTGAGATTCTTTCCGTACAACTGGTTGGAAGACCTGAATGACAGCGTCAAAAAGCTTGAAAGGGACATTCGGAAAAACCATTACGACAGCGTCATCTTTGTAACCCACAGCACAGGCGGATTGTTAGCCTCTGCATTCATAGCGAAGAGCAACGCTAACAAGTTGTTGGTATCCAAAGCCATAATGATAGCTGCTCCATTATTTGGGACATACGCTTCGCTGTTACCCATAGAGAGAGGAGATTCCAGGAAACTTGATTTCAACGAAAGTCTCTCCAATATCGATTGGTATTCACATGGACTCGATGTAATCAGCCCCAATTTATGGGTTCGTGCTTGGGCGAGGAATTCGCCAACTACATACCAGCTGTTGCCAAGCAGCGAATACATTCGTCAAATACCCATGCTTAACTTTAACAGTGATACTTGGTGGAATCCATGGTCGAATTTGGAAGCTATCGGTTCCATTGGTGGTTATTATAGGATCCTCAATGAAAGTAATCGCATAAACCCCAATTTGACGAATGGAACTGAACGTAGCCACAGGTATTTTCGTGAAACTGCGTTAAAGGGGGACGTCATAAGCCAGTGGTCGCTTGCATCCCTGATGGAGGTTGATACCTTGTTAATCTGCACAACATCAGGTCATTCAACAACAAAAACGGCCCGATATAGGAACGGAATTTTCGGCGGAAAAGAGCTGGACGACATAATATACGACATGAAAGGTGATGGCACTGTTCAAGGCGTTAGTGCAACAGGTGCCGTCAATGGGATTGTGAAACTCAGGGTCGCTTTTTACTCAGCTGATCATAGCGGATTGTGTAAGGATTCGGAGGTGCTCAGTCGCATATGCTCCGAAATCAAAGGAATGCGTATCCCTGTTAAGAATCATCATGTAGCAGACACCGCCGGCATTAGTGAATTAATCAAAATCCGCTATAAGGCAGACGTACCGGTTACTGCCACCATCTACGATGCAGAAAACAATGTAGTGGCGCAGGTTTCTTCGGAAGGCATAACCGGTTTTGATGAGAATGATTTTATCTTCGATTCATTCGCAGATGCGGAAGAAGATGGAGAAAGGACTGAAGCCTCGATTTATATGCCGAACGGCGGATACAAAATTCTGTTCACGCATGGAAATTCCGCAGACGTAAGCGTGAATTTCAACGCCTATGTTTCTACTCTGGTTGATGATGGGTGGAAAGACTTCAGCGTGATGACTTCCGTTGCAAGTACATATGACTCAGGACTGATTGCTTCTTTTGACGGAACCACCCAGGTAATTGACAACGATACGATTACCGAAATCGTAGGTGGAACGGCAGAGGACTGGTTTACAGAATGGGAAATTCCTTCCGCAATCAAGGTAAACAAAGGCGATGTGCTGCCAATAGAGATTTCCGGAAGCGAGGCAGGAGCTGTTTCTGACAAAGTGGTTTGGCATTCAGCAGATGAATCGATAGCCCGTGTTTCCGAAAGCGGCGTACTTACGGCAGTAGGATACGGCAAAACCATTATATCCGCAACCGACGGCAATAAAGCCGTAACATCTGAAGTTACAGTCATTCAAAACGCAACCGCTGTGAGCTTTTCCGATGTGGAGATGGTCATTGGCGAAAGAACTCTTATCAGACCGTCATTTGAGCCTGTTTCGGCAACCGAAACCGAGCTGACTTACTCAATGGATAAAGAAGGCATCATTGAGATAAATGAATTCGGCGTTATGCACGCACTTGCCGAAGGAAGCGTTATCGTAACCGGAACCACTGCATACGGCGTGTCGGGACAGTTCACTGTCACCGTTAAGGATGATACGAACTACAGCGTTGAATCCATTGCCCTTCCTGCAACGGCTAAAGTCGGATTGAACAATAAAATCACCTTGGATGTAGCGTTTAATCCCGTGAATGCAACGAACAAAAACATCAAATGGTATGTTGAAGACGACAGCATTATCCGCCTCACTCCGGGCGATGCTCAGGCGGAAATTATCGGCACAAAACTTGGCTCAACGAAAGTGACGGCAGTTTCAGAAGACGGAGGTCATGTAGCCGAATGCATTGTCACGGTTACAGAGAAGGAAGTGGGGCCGCCTGAGACAGGCGCGGTCAGCATGGTAATGACGGGCATTATGCTCGTTGCAGCAGGGGCTGCCGTGACCTTGCGAAAGCGCAGAAGAAGAATTTGACGGCACCGTGTCTTGCTATGGTATCGGGTAAGAGAGGCCACTTTCCTCGGAACGGCTGCAAGTTTCATCGATTGAGATAAGCATCGTTCTGTTGTAAAATCGAATTTTGCACAGGCTTTGTGAAAGAGCCCTTGTAACAATTCGTTTCCCTTGCTTGTTTTGGCTTCCGCATGTAAACAGGGAACAAAGCTCTCCCCGAGTAATGTGAGGTTCCCGACAAACGTGGGTAGCCCAATGTGTTCTGCGTCTCCTCCTTGAACACCGGTTCAACAATAAACGACCTGTTGCCGAAGCGATAGGTCGTTTTCTCATTCAGATCATGTTTTGCTTTTTCGCCGGGTTTTGTCCGCTTTTCCTGCATGGATTTCCTCCTTATGGTTGAATTGAAGCTGTGCAGGCGGTCAGAACTTCATTGGCGAATTAAACCCTCGCCCAATTCGTCGAGTTCCTCATAGGAAAAAATCCTCATGTCTCACAAACACCTCCTATGGGGAGCGGTCAACATACCAGCGCTGACCCTCCCGATACAAATATCTTACCGCACGACCGATTTTGACGGTGTAGCGGACGCCTTCAAACTCATCGTGAGAAGCAGTACAGGTATGAAGCACCTTTGTCACCTCCCACTGTCTGCCGTCATGTCAGCGGATAAGAAGCGGGCGGATCACGCCGTCCGTATCCACCTCCGCGCTGACGGACACATATTTTTTCTGCATGGGCAATACCTCCGTCAAAGGGCTTTGATCACATGGGTGGCCTGCCGGTCATCGTCATATAAGAGCCGCTTCAGCGTGTTCTTGTCCTCGTCGGTGAGGGCAACGACGATCTCCCCGACCTGGGCGGTGTGCTGTTGCCGGATGATAACAAGGTCGCCATCGTCAATCTGCGCCCCCGTCATGGAGCTGCCGGAGGCGCGGAGAGCGTAGAAGTCCCCCTTGCCGAAGAAGGACACGGACAGGGGCAGGTATTCCTCCACCTGGGCTTCCTTTTCCTCAGGCGAGCCGCAGGGGATGGAGCCGACAATGGCGGCGGGGCTAACCGCCGGATTCATCCGCCGGATCTTCGGCGTGGAGAGCGTACCGTTTTCGTAGAAAACCATATCCTTCTCCGCCATTGCCACAAGGTATCTGTGTGCGGAGGAAACCGCGATCCTCATGGCTCCGGCAATCTCCCGAACGGTGGGGGTAGAAGAATACCGCTCGAAGTAGCTTTCGATGTACTCCCGGATGCGGAGCATAAGCTCCTCGCTCTTGCTTCTCATATTGTACTTATCTCCTATCTGGAACAAAAGTTCCCGATAGCTCTATTATACACAAAACGAGCAGAAAATCAAGAGGAAAAAAGAAGGTGTGCAATCAAATGCACACCTTCGGGGAAAAAACTTCATTTTTTAACCTGACAGACGGATATGAGGGGCGTTTCATCGGCTGATTACCGTTCGCTGAAGTTCTCCAGCATCCTTTGAAAGCCGTCTACGGCTTCCTGCGGCGCAGTGATCCTCATCTTCCCGCCGGAGGCGAATACCCAGCCGTAGAAATTGCTGCTGAGATTGACGGTTGTCTCCACGCCGAAATGGTTCTCGTCCACGATCTGCGTGGGAACATCCTCCCCGAAGCGGTCGATGATGCTGTTCATGAGGGTGTTTTCGCACAGCAGCGTGATACAGCAGGTCTTGCCGTTGAGCATGGAAAACTCCTGCGTGAAGAATTCCGATACGTCAAAGCCCTTTGGCTTTTTTACAGCGGTTTCATCCGTAACCTCCATTTGAACGATGCGGTCAACGCGGAACTTTGCGACCCGCTGCCGGTAATCGTGGAAACCAACGAGATAGTATGTATCGTTATTCCAAAGCAGGGCATACGGGGAAACGAAGTATATCCGTCTGTCGTGCCGGTGGACGCGCTCCTTGGCGGGAGAGTAATCGAAGTAGCGGAAGGCGATTTTCCTTCGCTCTGCAATGGCGGTCTGGATGCGGTCTACGCTGATGTAGACGCTCTCGTTGACAGCTTTTACGCGGCTGTCGATGTACAGATGCCGTTCCAGCAGCGCGGCGTCTCCGGGAGCGACAAAGGTCGTCAGCCGTTTGACCAGCTCCTTGCTTTTTCCCGGCGTGATGAACCGCGCAGACTGCACCGCATCGATGAGGAGCTTAACCTCCGGGGCTTCAAAGTGCCGGGTTGCCACATGGTAGAGGTTCTGCACTCTGCGTTCTTTGACTATATCTACGCCGAACTCCACAAGCTGTTCAATGTCGCTGCGGAGCGTGCGCGGGTCGGCGGTGATGCCGTGTTCCTTCAAATGGGCGGAGATATCCGCAAGGGAGACCGGGTGCGCTTCGTCCGTGGTCTCCCAAAAGTATTTGAACAGGATGAGCGTGCGGTTTCTGAGAGCCATACATACCTCCGTTTTGTAATTTGTCATATCTTCTACATATCTTTGGATATCCAGTAAACCTGCTCTTTGATATTTTCTCACACAATCGAAATAGAGTGTCATCGCAGTTCGACTTTTGAAAACATCTCATATTTATTTAATACCACAATGATAAAAAAGATTATTCGCTTATATTAAATAACAATCTTGTATTACTATTCATTGCATTTAACCAAAAGCTGTTCTTGAAACAGGTGCTGGCGTTATGCGAGACGGACTTATGCATATAATATATTTATGCAGTATATACAAATGGTGTTGATTTTATATGTAAATTTATGTATAATATGCGCAACAAGCGAGGCGCAAAACTAACATTTTCTTCGTGTAAGTTATGCCTTTGCGGTTAAATCTATAGAAAGGAGAACGCGTGTTATGAAGGTGAAATTACTTCCTTTGCTGTTAGCCGTTATAATTTGCTTTGTAGCTTTTGCTCCTGTGGCAATGGCTGCAACGGATTATTGTCAACGACTCGTTAACGGCAACCAATGCGGGAAAACGCTATATTGGTATTACACTGGGCGCAGCATATCCTATGATGCTTCCCACAAATATGGTGGTTTTCTTGGAATTGGGCAACAGACATGTAATTATGAGTACTACTATAAGTACTACGATTACAAATGTTCCAGTGGACATGTAGAAAAGACCAGCACGTCAAGGATTGAGACTGGCCATGACTGTGGCAAATAGTCAATCTGGTTGGTATGGTGGTACATTGTTTACGACAGAAACGATTTCTAAGAGGAATGCCAAGGAGTTTTGTTCAACTCGGTTAACAAAAGTTCCTTGGCATTTCTTTGCCTCTAACACGATTACTGTTTAATTGTACTGTTACATTTTTAGGAATGCCGTGTCGTTCCTTTGGATGTTTTTCACTTGTTTTTCTTGTTGTTTTTCTCTTGTTCATGGTTGCAATGCCATTGCAGAGAAATTATAACCTTCTCTGCCGCCAATTGTTATACGGGATTATAATACACCATGGTAAAAACGGTGAGTGGGCGAAACGGAAAGAAGGCAACCAAACACAAGCCTCGTCTACCCGTTCTTATATACTGATTCTCCCATCGCTGATTTCAATCTTTCTTCCGCACAGGTCGGCGTACCGCTGCTCATGCGTCACCAAAAGCACGGTGTTTCCACAGCGGTTGACGGCGAGCAGCAGCTCCATGATCTCGTCCGCCGCCTTCTTATCGAGATTTCCGGTGGGCTCGTCGGCAAGGAGAATCACCGGGGCGTTGATCAGGGCGCGGGCTATGGCCACGCGCTGTTTCTGTCCGCCGGACAACTCACTCGGCAGATGCTTCAGGCGGTTCTCGATGCCCAAAAAGCCCGCCAACTCCCGCAGCTTCGTCTTGTCCGGCTTTTTGCCGTCCAGCAGCAGCGGCATGATGACGTTCTCCTCCGCCGTCAGAATGGGAATCAGGTTGAAGTCCTGAAAGATATAGCCGAGCTTCCGTCTGCGTATTCCGGAAAGCGTCTCGTCATCGGATGAGCAGATGTCCACACCGCCTACCTCCACGCTGCCGGAGGTGGGATGCTCAATACCGCCGATCAGGTTTAGAAGGGTGGTCTTGCCGGAGCCGGACTGCCCCACGATGGCGACCATTTCACCCGGCGCAACGGTGAAGCTGACGTGATCCACGGCGTAGATATCCTCGTCACCCTGCCGGAACACCTTGGTCAGATTTTTTACTGTAACTGCATTCATCAGGAAATCTCCTTTCTGCACGGTCATAGCGGACGTAATACGCGCTTGAGTGAGCGGTGTACGGGATGCCAATAGGTAAACAGCAGCAGCGCCGCCAGAGCCGCATATACTGTGAGCATTCCGCCGTCAAGGTGCAGCGGGGCTTTCTGCCATACGCACAGCAGCGCCGTCAGCGGAAGGCTGATCAGAAACGGCGCGGCAACGGCAGCGGCGGCGGAGATCCCGTCCTGCCGGATATAGGAGCGGTACAGCGTCCGCTTTGACGCGCCCAGCCTGTGAAGGGAGCGGATCAGCGGGCGGCTGCCCTCGATGTAGTCGCAGAGCCGGACATAGAGGATCAGCAGGATGAGCAGGAACAGCGCCGCAAAGATGTACCCCAGCAACAGATACACGCCGGAGGACATCTCCCGCAGGAAATCCGACCCAGATTGGCGGTTGGTGACAGCATACTCCGCGCCTGCAAAGCGCGCCCGCAGGGCGGTCTCCACCTGCGCGTTCATGGCAGGATCGGTCAGGGCGATCTCGATGCCGGTTGCCGGCTCTGAGGCGATGATGTCCGCATACAGTTCATCGCTCACATAGATATCCAGCGCCCATCCGGACGGCTTCGTGTCCGTCAGCGCAGCCACCGTCAGTGCGGTCACATCCTCCGGTGCGGGCTGCTTGATACCCCCGTTTCCATCGTAATACGCTTCCGACCGGCAAAGCCGCAGTACATCCCCGACGCTGCGTTCCGCTTTGCGGCTGACGGCGATCTCATACTTGGAAAGCGTCTGATACGCCGCGCCAAGACCGCTGTACGGTCGAATGCGCAGCGGCGTCTCCACCTCCTCCGGGGACTCCGGCAGCAGGATGTAACCGTCCGGCTCATATATGGGGCGCGTCTGCTTCACACCCACCAGAGAGGAAACATACGCCATATCCTCAGCCGAAAAGCCTTCTCCGTCATAGGAGGAGCGGGAAACCTTCAACTCCCATTCCTCCTCCGCGCCCGTGACCTGCAAGGCAACAGTGAGGATGTTGAACAGAAGCAGAAAAACTGCCATGACGGGAACGGAAACGGCAAGACAGGAGCGGAGGCTGCGGTTCGTGCGGCTGTGCCACAGACCGCAGAGGGTTGCCGCCGGGGTGAAACGCCGTCTGAGGGGCTTTCGTCCGCGCTTGACCTTCGGCATGTTTTCCACATCGTTCAGCAGCGCCCGCGCAGGCTCGCGGCTGTATCGGTGCAGGGTCATGCCCAGCGACAGCCCCAGTGTAACGAAGAAAACCGCCAGATGGAGCAAAATATTCATCGGCTCCACATGAAAGATCAGCCACGCAAGGCTGTCGTGGCGAATCTCAAGAAACGCCGTGAACAGCGCTTTCAGCGATACAACGGAAATAACCACGGCGCAGGCCGCCGCCAGCAGGAACACCGCCGCAAGCTCCGCGGCAAACAGGGCGCTAATCTGACGGCGGCCGGCTCCGCAGGCGCGGAGCGTCCCAACATCAGAGGAAAAGCGCTTCAGGTGACTTTGGTAAGCGGAACGCACCACCGATACCGAGAGCAGAATGACCAGCATATTGACGAGCAGAAGGCTTCGCTGCCCCGAAAGATGGGACGGATCGGTGGAGATCCCGTGGGCGTACTCATAGCTGAACGCAGTCGGGAGCAGGGCTTCGTTTCCAGACGCTTCCATGCGCTTGCGGATCTCGTTCTCAAAAACGGTCACGCTCTCCGAATTTCTCCATTCCTCGTCCGACAGAATATGCAGATAGATGGTACCGTCACGATAAATGGGCGCAGACAGTCCGCGGATACCCTCAAAATAAGGCACATCCGCTTCCGCTGCGTTCCCAATGTGATAGGTTTCACCCGCAGAACGGGCAAGAAGATATTGCCGCGTGCCCCAGGCATTGCTGTCACGATAGATGCAGATCAGCAGCGGCAGCAGAAACGCGCAGGTCAGTACCGCAAACAGGACCGCATGACGGCGGGGACTGCGCGTGAATGAGCGTTTCATATAGAGCAGATAAGACATGAACAAGCCTCCTGTTCAACATGGTTTTATAAAAAGCTGACAGGGCAGCGACCTTGCTGCGCAAAACCACTGCCCTGTGTATATGGCCTGTGGGCATTGCGGTATCAATCGCGCCTACGGGTCAAAATGCGGAGATGTAAACTATCCTTGTTTCATTTTCTTTCTTGCATCCTTTGTGCGCCGATCGGATGGTTTCTCTGTGTTTTTTGGGATCAGCCACATATTCCCAATGCGGGAAACGCCGGGGATGCGATTTTCTCCGCATAGTTTTTGGACTCTGCGATCCGAGACACCCCACTTTTTCGCAGCTTCCGGGCAGGACATATATTCCATTCCGCAATCAACTCCCTTTTGAATTTTATTATATACGAGTACACGAACAAAAGCAAGGCTGGACCTGTAAATATTTTGAGTATTACTTGCGCGTTTGAACTCGAAGCGAAACACTATTTCTTTATACACATCCGTTCAATAATTTGATGATCGCTTACAATGATAGGAGGTTAGGACGTGAAGGAGTTGCAGCTTACTGATGCAGCGAAAATATATTTGCATATAATGCATATTTATGCGATTGCGATGTTGACAGATATTGCCACAATTGTGTACAATAATGGCATGAGAAGGACAGCATATTCGCTGAACATAGTTATTGCTTGACTATGCAGAACGGTTCTTCGCATACTGTTTTCCAAATTAAGAGAGCGCATAAATATACATTTTGCAGTTATGCGCAGTATCCTTCGTAACTCATACCAGAAGCCGTCGTGAACTTGACACAGGACGCGGCTGCGCAGCAACACCATCTATGAATTTGCAGCTCAGTTTACTAACGCAAGTTATATGGTTGCAAACAGATATAGCTTCAAACCAACATCCAACAACCAAAAGGACGGAACGTCAAATGAGAAAAAACATGAACACCAACCAGACAAAAACAAGCATGATCAGCAAATACACTATCGCGGTAAATTGAGAAGAATAGTGGAGCCGTTAGAAGTCGGTGCCTTTCGATACATACACGCAATTCCGCAATGCAAATTACAATAGCGTTGGTCGAGGACACCCATCCTCTTTGAGCCGCCCCTGCTCCGTAGAGATGTGTTGTCCGAAGCCATTCTATAACCTCTTGAGAAGGAGGCTAAACTACCAAATTCATCTTTGAAAGGATTCTCTATGAAACGAAAACTGAAGGCGATTGCCGCTGTTTTGCTGGTACTCGTCATGCTTGGCTCGGCTATGCCAATGCAGCTGGCCGCCGAGGCCATGACCCCTCCCACTACCCGTTATGCAACACCGCACGGATACAACGACCATGATTATCAGAAAATGGTTGCGTTCTTTGAACAGACGGACGAAAACGGTGTCAGGAACGGCGAGAAGCTGAATGAGGATTATGATCCTACGGATCCCAGAACTTGGCGGGGGTATGATGGTGATTATTGCCGAGGGGACATCACATGGACAATTGTTGCCGGCGAGTACCGCCTTTATGAAATTTTCTTTGGCGGTAGAAGCAACGATGCTGAACCATTGGAATTGGTTGGTTTCCTCGATGTCAGTGGGTGCACCGCACTCACAGAAGTACGTTGCGAGTCATTAGGCGATATCCAACTGACCGGGCTGGATGTCAGCGGATGTGCGGCACTTGAAGCGTTGGATTGCGGCGGAAACGAATTGACAGAACTTGATGTCAGCGGTTGTACAGCACTTACGAGCTTGGATTGCTACGAGAATCAGCTTACGGAGCTTGACATCAGCACGAATACAGAACTTGTATGGCTGTATTGCTACTGGAATCAGCTTATGGAGCTTGATGTCAGTGCAAATGCAGCACTTGAAGGTCTGGCTTGCTACGGGAATCAGCTTACAGAGCTTGATATCAGTGCGAATGCAGCACTTGTATGGCTGGATTGCTCCTGGAATCAGCTTACGGAGCTTGACATCAGCACGAATAATACAGAACTTGTACTGCTGTGGTGCTACAAGAATCAGCTTACGGAGCTTGATGTCAGTGCAAATGCAGCACTTGAATGGCTGATTTGCTACGAGAATCAGCTTACGGAGCTTGATGTCAGTGCAAATGCAGCACTTGAACGGCTGATTTGCTACGAGAATCAGCTTACGGAGCTTGATGTCAGTGCGAATACAGAACTGAGGCGTTTGTGGTGCTCCGGGAATCAGCTTACGGAGCTTGATGTCAGCGCGAATGCAGCACTTGAATGGCTGAGCTGCTCCGAAAATCATCTGACGGAATTGGATTTATCGAATAACCCGCGAATCGACATTGACACGATAAGTGCAGAAGGATCCGGCTTTATAGGAGTAGGTACTGATGAAATTGACGACTTCTGCTTTTATATAAAAGCGGCTTCCGTCCCGGGAAACTCATTCTGTGGTTGGTATGCTGTGGATGGTACGTTGCTTTCAACAAACGTAGAAATCAACAGAAATGATTTCGATGGAGTGAATGATTTTATTGCGAAGTTTACCGCCTCAACTCCCGGCGGCATAGGAGATGTGGACGGTGACGGAGCTGTCAGGGTTTCGGATGCTGTTCTGATTATGCGTTATGCTCTCGGCCTGATCGAATTCACTCCTGAGCAGATTCTCTGCGGCGATGTGGACGGCGATGGATTCGTTAAGGTAGCAGATGCAGTTATGGTAATACGTATCGCACTCGGCTTGGTTTGATTATCGACTTCGATCTTGCGCGGTAAACAGGATAGTATTGGTCAAGGTCAACCTCTATTTGATTTCTTTCATTGCTCCGTAGATCTTGTAAACAGGGAACAACGCTCTCCCCGAGTAATGTGAGGTTCCCGACAAACGTGGCAAGCAAGGTCTTTTGGAGCCAAAAGACACCAGGCGGAGACTCTGACGAGTCCCCGCCTTTTGCTTGATGGGGTGCTCCCCATACCCCCTGTAACACAGATTTCATCTGTGGCTGCGCGATGTGCCATCGCTATTTTTCCTCGCGCTGCCGCTCGGTGGTCTGCCGGTTCTGTTCGTCCAGCCCCAGCAGATAGGCGGCGTTCGCCTTGTGGATCAGCAGCTCCCGCATCTGCTCCTGCGCCCGGTGGTACTCGGCGTAGGCCGCCTTTTTCTCTGCCATGAGCTTTGCAAATTCCTCGTTCAGGCTCCTGACCGTGGGCAGCTTTTTCAGACCGAACGCATCAAAGGCTTTCTTCGCCGCCTTGTGGATGAGGATATCCCCCTCATGCTCCGCAAGGTATTTTTTTGAGTACCCCGCCTTGCGGTAGCCGGTGTAAACGCTGCGGGTTCTGGAATAGTTCATGATGTGCGTCCGCAGGGTCTGTATCTCGCTCATACGTGCTTCCGCCGCCTTTATGGCCGCCTTCAAAGCATAGAACCGCTTCTCCGCATCGGCGGCGGCATTGACAAGTGCGTCGAAATCGGCAAAGCCCTTTTCCTCCAGATATATCAGCGTCTTTGCCATCTGCTTGAGCTTTACCACCTTCATCGCCTGATCGTAGCGGTAGCCTTTTCCTGCGTTGAGCTTCGCTTCAATCTCGGAGATAAGCGTGGCGCGCTCTTTGCGCTTCGGATATTTCTTTTTGACGAAGGGCTTGTGCTCTTTGCCTCCCGCAAGTACGGCACGAAGCTCCTGCTCGGAATATCCCGCGCCCAGGGACTCCAGGCGGATGCTCTGTTTCTGGTTTTCGTGCCGCAGCGACAGCCTGCTCTTTCGGGCGACGGAATAGCCGGAATCCTTCAAAAGCGCCAGCAGCGCGTCGAAATCCTTGGGCTGCTTTTCAAGCGCCGCGTCTATCGCCATGCGCAGAAGATCGCGGTTGGAGAGCTTGTCGTGACCGCCGCGCC
>ENA-UERK01002103-UERK01002103.1-human-gut-metagenome-genome-assembly--contig:-NODE-2103-length-13452-cov-8.537869_pt1 | contig 13452 bp, 9 predicted proteins | sample MGYA00242957_ERZ507957 | MGnify/ENA primary metagenome ERZ507957 (study PRJEB26167, sample SAMN06115538) | human gut metagenome | host: Homo sapiens | place: China:Heilongjiang | collected 2015-11-06... | reverse complement strand
CTTGTATATCAATTCCATTGATTATATATCCTTATTTTTATATTCTAATTAGTTATATGACTGATTTTCAAGTGAAAATATATTCTAAATCACGAAAACAAGAAATATTTAAGCACGTTTTTGCACGAAAACAAGATTTTTACAAGACCAAATATGCACGAAAACAAGATTTTTAAGCCATCACCACACATAAGAAAGTGCACCATTTATCAAATAACAACGAAAAACCACTGGTTGTTGCCCCTACTTTAGAAAGAAAATGATTCATTTCTGCCCTACTTTAGAAAAATTAGGGTAATAATATACAGATTGTCCCAGTAACAACGTAGTGATAATTGTAAATAATTCCCAAAAAGAACAGAGGAAATGGGGCTGTTCTTTTGGGGGATTAATTATGGGGGGCTATTCCCTGTGGGGGATTAGTTTTGGATATGCTTGGTGGTGGCGGTGGTGCCGTCGGTGTAGCGGGTGACCACGATGTTCACACCGCTGAATGGGGTGGTGGATTGCACACCGAGGGTGTTGACGTAGGTCACGCTTTCCACAGTTTTGCCTGCCATCACATCGTCAATGCCACTCACTTTCACTTCCACTTCCTCGCTAAATGCGCTGATGGCCTTGTCGTAAACGGCACGGACAGCATACTTCGAGTCGTAGCTTGACGCATAACTGTAGCATGGCTCTACGGTTGTGCCGATAAGGTGGCCATCGCGATACACTTCGTAGCCCTTGAGTTTGAGCACTGGCACGGTGAGGTCGTTGAATGTGAGGTCGTCGACAAAGAGCGCAAACGATTGCTCGCCACCTGGCGAAACACAGTTGATAGCGAAATACTTCGCACCTTCAGGCAGACGGAAACTGTATTCGGTCCACGTTTCGGGAAGTTCGATGTAGTCGCCACGGCTCACTTGCACGAAGTGTGCAGGGTCGGTGTCGGTGGTTGAGTAGAGCACACGCAAACGCTCGGTGGTGCCTTTCTGGGTGGTGAACGCCTTGGCAAAGAACGAAATCACCTGTGAGGTGCCGTTGAGCTGTGGCGAAATCATCCAGTCGTTGTTCACATAACTGATGTTTGCCATAGCCATGAAGAACTTATTGCCAGAGTGTGGAGTGCCTTCAGGCCAAATGTCGATACCCAGACTCTTTGCGTTGCACACTTGGAATGCCTTAGGATCCGACTCGTTAGGATAAGTTTCAAGATCTTTATTGATGCGATAGGTGAAGTCGTAGTCGCGGTCCACCATTGTCCATTCGCCGATATTGTCGATGGCGAAATCTTCGTAGGTCTCGACGCTGTCGGTTACTGCGCCACGTTCGTCGGGAGCCTTCCATTCGAAGTCCAACAAGCCGTCTTCATTGGTTACCTTCAAGCCTGTAGGAACAGGAATCACTGGCTCAACCACATCGGTAGTGGCGGTGGCGGTGTTGTTGTCGGCCTTTTGGTCGCCTTCGCAACTTACTGTGGCAGTCAGTTTCACGGTTGCCACCTTGTCGAATTTCACGCTGAACGAAGCAATTTGCTGCTCACCGCTGGCGATGCTGCCCTTCGATTCGGTAGCCAACTGCTTGCCATCGGCATCGGTCAATGCCACGGTGTAGCTGCCCACAGCCTTACCGCCAAGGTTGGTCACCTTCACGCTGTAAGCGACATTCTCGCCACGAGCGATGCGGCGTGGAGCGGCAAAAGAAGTGACTTCAAGGTCGGTGGTGGTGGCGTTGGCGATAGCCACATTGTCGATATACACATCTTGTCCGCCATCGGTAGTGCCAACGAACGCAATGCGAAGGTTTTTAGCACCCTTCACACCTGCGAGCGACACGGTGTGGCGTTGCCAGCCTGTGGTGCCATTGTCGCGCATCCACTTCGCACCTTCCACCTTCTCAAAGCCGTTGGCACCGTTTTTCACTTCAATCTCGATGCTTTCGGCGGTGTTGATGCTGTCGATGTGTGAGTGATACATCCAGAAACTCAATTCAGGATTTTCGAGGTCGGAAATATCAATCTTTGGAGAACTGAAGCGCGCATGTATGCCCACGCCTTCGCCCACAGAGTGGAACGCGGCGAAACCACCGTCACCGTTTTGGTCGGTGGCAACAGGATTGGCAGCGCTTGATTCGAGCGTCCAACTCTTTTGCATCAGTTTGTCGCTCTCGGTCACCCAAGGATAGTAGTTCATGTCGCTGTTGCGGAATGTTTCGGTGAGTGGAGCCTTGTAGGCCTTACCGAAAATCACAGCCTCGCTCAGCGCATAATCGCCACGCACACCCTCGATGAATGGGAACACCACATAATCAATCAGCGTTTGGCTGGTGGCGTTCACCTTGTCGTCGGTGTAATTGGTCACGGTCAGCGAGTCGGCAAGTTTGGTGTAGTTGTCGTAACGCCAAACTTGGTAATAGAGTTTCGACACATCAATGTAGCCGCCATTGCTGCCCACCTCAGGAGCGTCCCAAGTGAGCACTGCGTTGCCGTCTTGGTCCACAAGTTTCAAATTGCGAGGTGCGCCGGGCTTGTCCACGCCCACGAAAGCCGAAGCCACCACCTCGGCACCGCTACCGGCAGAGTTGGCAGGCACCACACGGTAGGTGTAAACGCCAGCCTTGGTGATAGTGTTGTCGGTCCAAGTGAGGTTTGCGCCAGGGGCTGGATTCACAAAACTATGAGCAGGCGACTGTTCGCCTTCGCGATACACATTCACTGTGGTGAGTTCGCTCAAATTGCCACCCTTGGTGTCGGTGGAAGGAGCGGTCATCATGAGTGTAGCGGTGAGTGCGCCCTTGTCGCCAGCAGTCACCTTAAAGTCGGAAACTGCCGCAGGAGCGTTGTTGTCAAGAATGTCGATAGCCACATCGTCGATGTCGAAACGATACATGTAAGGATTGCTATAAGCATAGATGCCCAAGTGGTAATAGCCATCGGCTGGCACAGTGAATGTTTGTTGAAGTTTCTCGCCTGTGGCATTCTTGTAATCTTCTTGCTTGAGCAGTTCGGTGGTCATAGCAGCAGGATTGGCATCGGTTCCGAGAAGCACCTTGAAGTTTTCTGGATACTTGGCGGAATACACGCGCGCAAACATGCTGTAACGGTAAGTGACACCAGCCTTCAAGGCAATTCGTGGTGAAATCATCCAATCGTCGCCGGGTTTCTTGTCGGGACTTTGGTCGTATTTATAATACACCCTCTTGCTTGTGGCATCGTATTCCCAAGTGGAGCCGCCGTTGAGGTCGAACACCGTCCAGAGGTCGAACGCGTCCTTAGTGTCGAATCCCTCAACGAATGGCACAGCGTAGCCTTCGCCGAAAGTCACCTTATTACTTTGGGCGGCAGGGCTCGCACCCTTAGCGGTGAACGCCGACACCTCATAGTAGTAAGCGTTGTTGCCTACGCCCAATTTCTCGTCGGTGAAAGTGGTAGCCTTGCAGGCATCGCTCACCACCACCTCATCGGGGAAGCGCACAATCTTGTAAGCCACCTCGCTCTTATTGTATTCACCACCGTTCAAGCCCAGTTCGGCAGGCGTCCATGAAAGCACAGCCTTGCCGTCTTGGTTGGTCAGCGTCACATTTGTAGGAGTACCCGGCACATCTTCGCCCACATACACCTTGTGCCATGCCAATTCTCCTTGATATTCAGCATTGGCAGTGGTGAAACTCAGTGTTTGGTAACCAGGAGCGAATGTCACGTTAGGCATGGTGTGGGTGGCACCCGGAGCAATACCAGCCACCACGGTATCGGTACCAGCCTTGTTCACAATCACGCTGATATTGCCAGTGATGTTTGATCCGTCCACATTCTGCGTAGGAGCAGTGAAAGTGATGTCGCCCGAAGTTTCGCCGAATTTAGCGAAATTCACCGAAATGTCGGTCACAGCGCGTGGCGCGGTGAGTGGGGTAGAGTAAGGCATGGCAAACAAACCAGAGAAACTTGCATTGCCGGGCAAATCTTTGATTTTTGTGAGTTTGCCATTGTAGATATTGATTTCGTAAAGCGCCGAAACCCATTTGCGCTTGCCATCTACAACACCTTCGTAGGTGGCAGCCCAATACAGGCGGCCTGTGGCATCGTCGAATGTCATTGAGTTGCGATCCACAGGATATAAGCCGGTGCGTCCGACAGGCACTTGCGCACCTGTTTGTTTGTCGATTTTATAGAACACGCCAGTGCTGCCCACGCCGTAGAGGTCGCCATACTTGTTGCAGGCGATGGCATACACCGAACGGTCGGCATCGGCTATCTTAGTGGCTTCACCCAGAGCGATGCTAAACTCGCAGAAGCGGGTGTAGTCGCCCATCTGCTCGTCGTAGAAATAGCCATACACCTTGTTTGTTGTTGGGTCGAGGGTAAGGTCGGTTGCCACATTCACAGCGTCGATTTCACTACCGCTTCCCTTAAACCAAGTGGAGGTGGAATAGTTGCTGTAATAACTGACTTCGCCCGTAAAGTTTGATGAAAGCACATAGTAGGTGCTGCCAATTTTGATGGCGGAGCGGGTGTACATCCATTCCTTGCTCTCCTTCACACTCTTGATGCTGCCGTTTTCTTTCGCCTCCACGGTGTAGATACCGGCATCGATAGTGGCACCATCAGTTGTCCAAGCGTCGTCGTACACTTTCACGCCACACAGCACAGTGTTGCTGCCCGGCACTTTCGCCACGGTGGTAGCCGCGGGATTCACATTCGCCACGCTCACGGCTTTTCGAGGATTCGCCTCTGGCACAGCGTTGGCGGCTGGTCGGTTCAGTCTCAACTTCGATTCCGGTCCGTGCTTGGTGGCAAGCACATCAGAGCCGGCATAAGCCGAAGTGGCTGTCAGAAGCAACATTGCTGCCACTGCCGACACACATTTAAATAACTTTCTCATATCGTTAATTAGTTGGAATAGTAATCTAAAAATAGATGGGGATAAAAAACGAAATAGCGTCCCTCCTGTTTTGCCAGAAGAGGATGCTGTTTCGGAGATTTTATTTAGTATCTGTGTATCACTTCATTGCGAAGATTTATTTTGAAATCTTGGCAGAAATGCGTGAACCGTTTACCACGGCATTCACCACATACACACCTGCTGATTTACCATTGAGGTCGATAGATTCACCGCCACGACTTTCAGCCACCTTGCGGCCAAGAATATCGTAAACGGCGATTTCGCTTGCACCGTCGATGCTGAGCACGCCACCTGCAATGTTCATCATCTTCTTAGCGTCGGTCACGTCAATTACGCCGGTAGAGGTCATCTTCTCAATCGAAATCGACTTCACGTGGATTTCGCCAATAGCGTTGGCATGGAAACCAATCACGTTCACGCCAGGAAGCACATTCACCACAGGGGCGGTGCCGCCTTCACCCTCTACGAGAGTTGGCAGTGATTCGTCGGTGACATTGAATTGAATCACATCGGTTTGTGCCTTTGAACTTGATGATGCTGTGGCTGCTGTGGTGATAGTCTTCACTGTTGCCATCTTGGTGTGGTCGAGTGCTTGAGCCACTGCCAAATCCCAAGTTACATCGTTGTCGGCTTGTGATGCGTATGATTCAATGGTCACGGTCAGGTGTGAGCCGTTTTCGAATTGGAGGCGTGGCGACATTGCCCAGTCGTCGCCCTGCACCTTGCCAGAGTTGTAATAGATAGAGTTGCTCGACACTTCCCAAGTGGTAGCATACTTTTCACCGGCGATGGTGCGGAAGTCGTTGTTAGCGTTCACGATAGTCCAATTTCTCCAACTGTCGCTGCCATCGTTCACGTTCACGCTGTAAGGCAATGGCAGACCTCCGCCCACCCAGTCGATAAGCACGCTTGGTGCTGCGTGTTCGCTCTTACCGTTTTCGTTGTAGATTTCCACGCTGTAGGTGTATTGACCAGGAGTCTTGATGGTGTTGTCGGTCCAAGTTGAAATTAAACCAGGTTTCAAACCTTCGGTCACCTCGCCCACATTCTCACCGTTGCGCAAAATCACAGCCTTGGTGATGGTTTCGAGTGCTATACCTTCTATATTGGTCTTGGTTGGGTTCACCCAAGTGAGGGTTGCGCTGAGCGACTGGTCGGAAGCGGCTGTGCCGGTCAATCCTTCTGCCACTTCTGGCACTACTGGAGTGTATTCAATCTTAATGTCTTTGAGATAGAGTTTGTTGGTGCCTGATGAAGAAGCGATGCTGTAGTCCTGGAATGCGAAGTACATCTTTCCGCTTTCTTCAATCTTCACGATGCAAGTGTCGGCTGTGTAGCCATAGTCCTTGATGTAGTCCACATCGCGGAACTGCTTGAAACTGGCTGCTGGATCACTCGCGCTCTTCACTGTACCCACCTTAAACGATGCGCCCTTGCCGTTGTAACTGTAGATGAAGCGATAGTAACCGGGCTTGATATCGAATGGAGGGGTAATCAAATAGTCGTTGCATGAACTGTATTCGGTCATCTTAGAGTGGTCGTTGACAGCACTGCCGCTGCTGTAGCTTGTGCCATTGCTGTAAGTCCAGCTGTAGCCGTCCTTGTTGGCGTCAACCACAGAGTAGAATGCCCATTGGTCAGGGTCGTTGAACTTAAATTCGTATGGCAGAGTTTGGGTGTTGTCGCCTACCCATGCGGTTCTCACGGTAGTAGGTTTGCCCACTGCCACGCCACCTTCGCTGTAAGCAAGCGCTTGATATTCGTAGAAGCCTGAAGAAGGCACATTGTCGGTGTAGTTCATTGAGTCACCCACTGCTGGAGATACAAAAGTCTTCACCACTTCGCCATTGCGCTTCAACTCCACTTTTGTGAGAGCGGCGAGGTCGGTGCCGATGTTGGTCTTGGTTGGGTTGGTCCAAGTGAGGGTCACATTGTTGGTCATGTCGGCGAATGGAACGGCTGCAAGGTCGGTGATTTGTTCGGGAACGATAGCGGTTTTTTCCACGTTCAAGCCATAGAGCTTGTAAGAGCAGCCGTAGGTAGGAACATTCTCGCTGCAAGCGTGCAAACCGAGGTAATACTTGCCACCTTCAGGAATCTGCACATAAATCTCATATTTGCTTCTTGAACTCTTGAATGAGGTGATGGTCTGCACTGGAATGTTCAGTTCTTCGGCAGTTTTGCCCTTACCTAACACTAATTCAAGTTTTTCGCCACCATAGTAGCCCACTTGAAAATCTAAAGTCACCTTATAGGCACCAGCTTCTTCCACGGTGAGTGGTGGAGTAACCAAATACTCGTCTTCCACAAGGTTTTTGGTGGTGGAGAGATTCAAACTGTTGCCAATGTATGATGATGCTTTGAAGTTCCAAACTGCTGTCTGTGTGCTCTTTGGACCGTGATATTGGGTGAACAAGGCTTCAACCTTGTCGGCGCTTGAAAGGTCGGCTGTATAAGGCAGAGCCTGAGGAGCAATCGGACCCACATATTTGGTGGTAACGCTGGTAGCAACACTCTTGGCTGCACCAAGCAGCGCTTTCACATCGTAGGTATGGAAACCGGCAGCCAAGCCTTGAGCCTCGGTGTCTTGCCATGCTGTGGCTGTGCCTTCGAGAGTTTTCACCAAAGTGCCATCGCGATACACTTCCACGCCTGTGAGTGGGGTGGTGAGGTCTTTGCCGTCTTCGTCCTTGGTTGGCAAAGTCCATTTCAAATCCACGGTGATTGCCTCGTTGGCACCTTCAGTGGCGGTAAGGCCAGTAACAGGAGCTGGAGTGGTAATGTTCTCTGCCACAGAGAAAGCCGTTACGAACACATTATATAAGTCTTTCTTACTGTATTCATACAAGCCGAAATAGTAGTCGCCTGATTCTCTGGCCACATACACTACGCTTTTCTTAACGAAAGCCTTTTCTGTGAGTTCTGGGAAATCAAGAAGTGTTTCGCTCTTGGTTGCCATATCTTCAGCGTTGTTGGTGTTTGTCACAGCCAGTCGTAGACTCTCTTTGTAAGAACCGGAGGTTTTCACATAAAACGAAACCTTGTATTCCTTGTCTGCCTCAAGATGAATGGCAGGCGACACCAGCCAGTCGTTGGCATCGGCTTTAGTGTTGTAAACGTATTTTGCCCCGGCGGTCACCTTCACGGCAGTAATACTGCTATAATTACTTGACGAGGCATCGTTGATCCAAGTTTTTTCATCGCCATTGACATTATACACTGTCCAATCGGCATCAAGTTTGCTCGTACCACCAATCTGAGAGAAGTACGGCACACTCTTAGCTTGTGCAAAGCCCAACAAAGGCAACAGCACAGCCAAAAGTAAGAAAAGTCGTCTTTTTAGCATGTTCGTAAGTTTTATATGTTATTATATACAAGGTTATTATATACAAGTTTTCGAGAACGGTAAAAAAAGAAGCATATAGCGAGGCTATTTAGCACAAACGGCACAATATCGTAGCTATCAACACCACTTCTTTTTGCAAAAGTAAACTAATTAATTTATATTTCAAAGAATTATTGATATTTTTTGTATAAAACGCCACTACTATCCAAATAAATCCTAAAAAAAATCCATTTTCCACCCCATTTCCCTTACTATTTGCCACAAGAAGAAATTAGAGGTTAGAAATTAGAAATTAGAATTTGGAGTTTAGAGGCTATAAAAAAATCTAATTTCTAACATCTAACTTCTAATTTCTAACATCTAATTTCTAAAAAAATCCTACATATCCCATTTGATGCCGATGGCGAGGGAAAGGGTTTTGCTCCAAGGGTAACTTTTGTTGGTAATTTTTGAGATAAGGTAGATGTCGCAGGTAGAGATTTCGTAATAGAGCGAAATGGCTTGGTGCATGATGCGCTTGCTGTTCGGAATGTTGTAACGCAATCGCTGCCCGAAGAATATGTTGGAACGCAGTTTGGTGGGCATTCCGTAATACTTCTTCGGATAACGCGATGGCTGATGTCGCCAAAAGTCCTCGCCCGAAATGGTGTTAAAGAAAGCACCGGCGGTGAGCGGCTCGATGGTCCACTGCGGGTGCACATGGCAGCGCCAAGGTATGTAACGCTCCTTCACGGTGAATGTGGCGTGTGCCGAACGACTGTGGTATTTGGGCAAGAAGCCCACCAGCAAATCCGTTTCCCAATGCGCATTTTTTCCATAATGCCAGCCGATGCCGGCGCTTATCAGACCTATGCTGCCAGCGTATTGCAGGGTGGAGTGGCTTGGGATAAGTTTGCTCCAACGCAGCACATACCTGTCGATGCGCCGCTCATAACGTGTGGGGCTTTGCACACTGTCGGTGCTGTCGGCAGATACGGTATCGGTGGGGGCGAGTGTCTGGGCTTGCAGTGGCAGCGCACCAGCGCACAGCACGGTAGCAAGCACCACGCGCAAGGATAACTTCTTAATATCTAACCACTTCATAACTATGTCCTCCGTCTTTTTTTAATGTAAACACCAAATATTCTCTACGCTTGGCTGCGCCACACTCGTAATAACTCACGCCGTCGCCAAAGAGGTCGAGCACCTTGCTGCTGTGGTCGTGTCCGCACAGGCAGAATCGTAGCGTGGGATATTTCATCACTTCCTGCTCGAAGATTTCTGCCACATTGTTGTTAAACTGTTCGGAGTGTGGCATGGCGTGCATCACTGCCACGGTGTGGGTAACGCTGGCTGGAATGTTTTCCCTGTCGGCGCGAATAAACTCAAAATCGGGAATAGGCACGGAATAGTCGTATTCCAGAGCGTTGGTATTGAGGCACACGAAATGCGTGTTGCCGGCGTTGAAACTGAAATTCATGTCGCCGAAAATGTAGCGATACGCATCGGCACCGGTTCCCAAGCAGTCGTGGTTGCCAATTACCACCACATAAGGCACGTTGAGCCTCTGCATAATGTCGCGCTGAAGCACAAACTCCTTGGTGGCACCGAAGTCGCTCATGTCGCCACAGTGCACCACAAAGTCGATGTCGGTGCGCGCGTTGATGCTGTTGACCGCCACCTTCATCTCGTCGTACCAGCGTTGCGTGTCGCTGATTACGGCAAATGTCACCTCGTCGCGATTGGCGCACCGCTCTTCTATCAGGCTGATGTTTTTACTGTTGATGTGGTGTGCGCCGCTAATTTTGGTGTCGTAGGGGTGGTAGTCGATCAGGTCGCACCCCGTGAGCATCGAGCAGCACACGCCCACAGCGCATATCATGGAAAATATATTCTTTTTCATGTCGTCGGTCAATAATTAATGGTGCTAAGTTACTAAAAATAGATGATAAAAATCGGGCGTATCAGCCCCATTTCGGCAATATTCGCCCTTTTGATAAGTAATACAGAAAAAAGGAACACACAAGGATTGGGCACGGAAAATGTAATATCTTTCAACTATTTTCAGTATATTTGTGGCAATGAAACTCAATAGCATTTCCATACTCAATTACAAGAACATCAGCGAAGCCACGCTCACGTTTTCGCCTAAGGTGAACTGCCTGATTGGCAACAATGGCATGGGAAAAACCAACATTCTCGATGCCATCTATTACCTAAGTTTCTGCAAAAGTTCAACAGGGCAAACCGATGCGAGCGTGATTACACATGATGCCGACTTCATGATGCTTCAAGGCAAATACACGCGCCACGATGCCGAAGAAGATGTGTCGATGGGTATGCAGCGTGGAAAGCGGAAAACGGTGCGCCGTGGCGGCAAGGAGTACAAGCGACTGAGCCAACACATAGGGCTGCTGCCGCTGGTGATGGTGTCGCCTGCCGACTGGGACCTTATCAGGGGCGCAGGCGAAGAGCGCCGCAGGCTTATGGATATGATTATCTCGCAGGGCGACAAGGAATATCTGGCTGCCGTGATTGCCTACACCAAGGCTGTGGAGCAGCGAAATGCCATCATCAAAAAGGAGTTTCGCGACCCGCTACTCTACGAAACCGTGGAGCACCAGATGGCTACCCACGCCACCTACATTCATGCGGCACGAAAGCGGTGGATTGAAGCGTTTGAACCAATTTTCATGCGCTACTACAACGCCATTGCCGGCGATGGAGAATGTGTGAGAATGCTCTACAAAAGCCACCTCAACGAGGGGAGTATGCTCGAACACCTCAATGCCACACGCGAGCGCGACTTCATTATAGGCTACACCACAAGAGGTGTGCACCGCGACGACATTGAACTGCTTTTGGGCGAACACTCCATGCGCAAAACCGGCTCGCAAGGCCAGTGCAAAACCTACACCATAGCACTGCGATTGGCACAGTTTGAGTTTCTGAAAGAGCATACGGCATTGACCCCGATTCTGCTGCTCGACGACATTTTCGACAAACTCGACGCTTCGCGCGTGGAGAGCATCATCGAAGTGGTGTCGGACGAACGGTTCGGACAGATTTTCATCACCGACACCAACCGCACGCACCTCGACGAAATCGTGCGTCGCGTGAGTGGCGATTTTGCCATGTTCGGCGTGGAGAATGGCGTTTGCTCACTTATCAACCGTTCGAATCAATAACACCACACGCTTATGAAACGCACAAGTGCCCAATCAGTTGGAGATATTATCAACCAAGTGCTACGCCAGGAGCGACTGGATGTCCGCCTCGACGAACAGCGCGCTTTGGCTATGTGGCCCACCCTCGTGGGGCAGGGCGTGAACCGCTACACCACCGACCGCTCGGTGAAAGACGGTGTGCTCACATTCACCATCAGCAGCGCCCCCCTGCGCAACCAACTTATGCTCACCCGCTCCACCCTCATCGCCCGCATCAACGAATCCCTCGGCCACGAAGTAATCAAAGAAATCATCTTCCGTTAGCAAGTCTACGAGTCTACAAGTCAACGGGTCAACAAGTTGCCAAAGGGACGGTTCTTTTGGTCGCACCAACCATTATTTATCTAATATTAATCTTATGTGTGGGGATTAATTTTGGATTAAAAATCCGTTATGTATATTGTGGAGGATTGGTCAAATCATTAAATTTGCATTAAACTTTAATGTTATATGAAAAATTTTATTGGTTTATTATTTCTGTTGATGGGGGTGTCTGTTTATGGTCAGACATCAAAAATACGTCCGTATAATGAGTGCGAAACCATAGCATTTTGCTCATACGAATCTTACGATCCTTCACAATATGTGGAAAGCGACAATAACTGGGAACTGCTCCACACGCTGCGCACTCCTATGAGTTTCAAAGAGTTGAAAGCAACAGGCGTTCCTGTCACCGAAAGTCAGATTCTGCTTCTACAAATAGGTGGATTGATTGAAAAGGAAAATAATGTATTGAAAACCATCATGCCCATATTTGATGAGGAGCAGACAAAATCAATACGAACTTTAAGTAAAACTATTGCACAATCGGCATACACAATGAGCGAAAAAGAATGGCACGCGTTTTTATCGGAACTGAAGAAAAATAACTTAGAGAAGAACGCATACAGCCTTGTTTTCTCCTACATTCTCGACGGTAAAATTTGGAAAAAACAGTTGCCATCGCCCGACAGCCTCACCAACAATGCCACATGGAAAGGCGCATATTGGGCACTATACGACAAACGCCAAAATGGACTATCCTACGGAACAAATGGCTTTAGTAAATTTGATAAGATTTTTTTTCAAACATGGTCGGACTCTTTATCCTACTGGCTTGGAAGTAAAACGATTTTCAAATTTATCGAAGAATACGGCCAGTATAAAAAAATAGTAAGTGCCGATTTGATAGAAAAGAGCAAGGAGTGGGGACTCGTAAACGAACAGGGCGAGGTGATTATTCCTACCATCAACGAAAGCAGCGATAGCCCCATCGTTAAAATCAGCGACAACATCATAGCCAAACTTGCATCATGCGTGAATCAGCACTCAGCCGATTTTATGACAAAATATCAATTAGCCAACGAAAATTTAGCCAAAGTAATCCTATATCATGAAGTGATGTGGGACATGATGGACATTTTAGTTAGCAAAAAGATAATTACGCAACCCTCCATCCTCAAAGGTTCCACCGACGCCCACAAAAAAGATTTCGGCCAAATCACCTACATCCTCGAATAATCCCCAACCACCAACCAAAGGGACGGTTCTAATGGTATGTATATCAAAAAGACGGTAAAAAATAAGAAAGAATCGTCAGCCACCCTTCTACCCAAAATTTCGTAAAAATCACCATTTTTAAATAAACAACTTCCGAAAAGTGTGCTGTCACTACACTTTTCGGAACTTATTTGTGTAAAACCTCTTTTTTCATCGCTTTTATATTATGTAAAAAAACTATCGTTAATTATTAATGTATTGGAAATATGCCAAAGGCGAAAGAGTGAACATTTGAGCCGTTGGAAACGGCATATTGTGGTTAACTCCATGCAAGCTCGCTGTGCGAGCGCAGCTTGGAGAAAGGTCCAAATATAGTAGCGAGCGTCGGAGACGGTCGGTAGTGATAGCATCAATGGTCTCAACCATAACCGACCCTCTACGAGGCTCACCCTTTCTTTAGCACTATCTCCAAGCTGCGCTCATTCGCTCCTGCGGAGCTTCATTCGCTTGCATGGAGTTAACCATAATCAGCCGTTTC
>ENA-UERK01002096-UERK01002096.1-human-gut-metagenome-genome-assembly--contig:-NODE-2096-length-13511-cov-5.575852_pt1 | contig 13511 bp, 14 predicted proteins | sample MGYA00242957_ERZ507957 | MGnify/ENA primary metagenome ERZ507957 (study PRJEB26167, sample SAMN06115538) | human gut metagenome | host: Homo sapiens | place: China:Heilongjiang | collected 2015-11-06... | reverse complement strand
CGATGTTATGAGCAATCTGTTGGAACGCTATATTGGAGAAGTGAAAAACCTTTTTGGCGGCAGTCTGCGTCAGGTTATTTTATATGGCTCCTATGCAAGGGGAGATTACCGGGAAGATTCTGATGTGGATGTGATGATACTGGTAGATCTTACAGATATGGAAATCAAGGAATATCAGAGAAAACTTTCTGATCTGACTTTTGACTTTAACATGGATAATGATCTGGATATAAAGCCTATCGTAAAGAATGAAGGTCACTTTCTGAAGTGGATACAGAATTATCCTTTTTACTCCAATGTGAAAAGGGAAGGAGTGGTATTGTTTGGAGCAGCATGATAATGGAACCAGAAAAGATCTGGTAAAATATCGGATCAGATCAGCAAAAGAAGATCTGAAATCGGCACAGATATTACTGGAAGCCGGTAGTCTGAAAGCGGCAAATAACAGGGCATATTATGCTATTTTTCGTGCTATCAATGCAGTGCATGCAACAGCGGAATGTTTTGGTAAACTGGTGGAAAAGTATATATTGGAATATAAGAATGAATCTTAATTATGAGGATATACAGTATGAGAATATTCAAGAAAAAATCCACACCATTGCCTTATGATAAAATGAACAAGAAGCCTATCGTTAAAGCCAGCATCTGCAATGGAGAACAGGTGGCAGGCTTTAAAGATATCCATACAGGAAAGATAGAAGAAGTAATGCTGATAAGAAATGAGGCAGACCTTGATACGTTCCGAAAAATGTATGGAATTGAGGGAAAAATAGAAAAGGAATATTAAGCAAAGCATAATAGAAATTCAAGACAGAAAGAAAAGGAGCATAACCATGCAGACAGATATTAACGCAGCATATTTTAAAAGCATCATTGACCAGGATCGTTGTTCCGTTGTGATATGCAATTTAAAGCACGAAATCATTTATATGAATCCAACTGCAGTAAAAAGCTATGAGAAATGGGGCGGTGAAAGCCTTGTTGGAAGAAGCCTTTTAAACTGCCATAATGAAGAATCGCAAAAACGCATCCAGCAGGTAATCGACTGGTTCTCTGCAGATGAAAGCCACAATCTCATCTATACCTCCCATAATGAGAAGCAGAATAAAGATGTGTATATGGTTGCTTTAAGGGATGCCGAGGAAAAGCTGATTGGCTACTATGAGAAGCACGAATTCAGAAATGCGGAAACCATGGAAAAATATGATTTGTGGTAAAATGGAATATAGGAAAATGAGATAGTTTCATATCATAAATAGAGCGGTACATCGACAAAGGTGTATCGCTCTATTTAAATTCAATAATATCATTTGGAGTACAGCCTATAATGGTGCAGAGCTTTTCCAAGGTGAGTACAGTAATATTTTGTTGTGTTTTAATCCATCCAGAGTTTTATTATCAATGCCCATCTTTAGAAGCTGGTATTGGGATATCTTTTTGGACTTCATAGTATTCCACAAATTAGCAGACAGCAAATTATCAAAGAATTTAGAAGTGGAAGCAGGTTTTCCTGATTTTGTTGTGCTGGAAAGGAAGAAAAGTCGAGATGCAGCTAAATATGGGTGCATAGAAGCAAAACGACCGTATGATAATATGGAGATAACAGAGCAGATAGAAGGACACCCTAATTCTTATGGAAAAGTAATTTATACAAATGGACTCATATGGAAATTTTATAAAGTGAAAGAAAAGCCAGTAAAAGAGTTTTGCTTGGGTTGTATAGACCCTGATAATCAGGATCCTGTAATCTGGGAACCGGTAGATAACTGGTATGAATTGATGAGCTTTTTAGAGGACTGGAACTGGAAATCATAAGATAGGGTTGCCATAGAATAAAACACAAAAAGACAGGCATATCACACAACGTATAGCTATTAGTGTGATATGCCTTTTCTAGTCCCCTAGAAATTACTGTCATTCCATCCCCAGTCCTCGGTCGGGAAGTAAGCAACATAGATTCGCTTCTTCGGAATACCAAGCTCATTTTCTAAGAGCGTGCAGACCTTCCTTGTCATAAGATTCATCTGTGGCTTGGTCGGATAGCCGTAGCATTTCACTTCTACATAAGCAATGTCTTTGGTGCTTCCTAGAAAGCAAAGAGAAGCATTCCCCTCGAACCCGGTCATCACCCAGTTTTCACCTTTGCCGAGACAGTCTCTGGTGATGATGCAGAGCTCCTTGGACAGGGCATCTTTTTTTGCAATATCTAAAGTCGCAGTAGTTTTCATGTTAATAAATGGCATTTGAAAATCCTCCTTGCAAATTGATAAGTTAATTGGTTCATTAAATACCTACCTCAAGTCTACTGTACCAGTCCCCATCTGACAAGAAAAAGATTTGTATAATAACAACAAATCATATCAAAAGAACAGAATATAACCACAGTTTATAAAAACTATGAGAAACTATAATGGTAAAATTTATTGAATTCTTCGGATAAATAAGCTATGATATAGGATAATGAGCATTACCATAATCAGTAGTTATGAAATTGGGATGCATGCAATAGGAAAAGAAAGAAGGATTTACCCATGAATTATAATGTTGGAGTAATTGCCGGTGACGGAATCGGACCGGAGATTGTAAGCGAAGCAAGAAAGGTGTTAGATGCCATTGGAGCAAAATTCGGACACACCTTTACATATGACGAGATACTGATGGGCGGTTGTTCTATCGATGCAACCGGTGTACCGCTGACCGATGATGCCATTGCGCATGCAAAAGCGGCAGATGCAGTTCTGATGGGTTCCATCGGAGGAAATACAGCAACATCCCCTTGGTACAAATTAGAGCCATCCCTTCGCCCGGAGGCAGGTCTTTTGAAATTAAGAAAAGCATTGAACCTTTTTGCTAACTTAAGACCGGCATACCTTTATGAAGAATTAAAGGAAGCATGTCCACTGCGTGATGATATTATCGGAGACGGATTTGACATGATGATTATGCGTGAGCTGACCGGCGGACTTTATTTTGGCGAGAGAAAGACAGAAGAAGTGGACGGTGTGATGACAGCAACCGATACTTTGACATATAACGAAAATGAAATCCGCAGAATTGCAAAACGTGGATTTGACATTGCCATGAAACGCCGCAGGAAAGTAACCAGCGTGGATAAGGCAAACGTACTGGATTCCTCCAGACTCTGGAGAAAGATTGTAGAAGAAGTAGCAAAGGATTATCCGGAAGTAACATATGAGCATATGCTGGTAGATAACTGTGCCATGCAGTTGGTAAAAGACCCGAAGCAGTTCGATGTAATTTTAACTGAGAATATGTTTGGAGATATTTTATCGGATGAAGCAAGTATGGTAACCGGTTCCATCGGAATGTTATCCTCTGCAAGCTTAAATGATACGAAATTCGGTCTGTATGAGCCAAGCGGCGGTTCTGCACCGGATATCGCAGGAAAAGGAATTGCAAACCCGATTGCAACCATTTTAAGTGCAGCGATGATGTTAAGATATTCCTTTGATCTCGATAAAGAAGCAGATGCCATTGAAAATGCCGTAAAGAAGGTATTAAAGGCAGGCTATCGTACCATTGACATTATGCCACAGGAAGAAGCAAAGAAAGCAACCGTAACCCAGGTAGGAACAGCCAGAATGGGTGACTTAATCGTAGAGAATCTGTAAGAGATAAGAAATTTTCAGACAGAACAATAAAAAAGAGAGGAAGAACGAAGATGAAGAGTGATAATGTAAAAGCCGGAATGCAGCAGGCTCCGCACAGAAGTCTTTTTAACGCTTTGGGATTTACCGAAGAAGAAATGAAGAAACCAATGGTTGGTATCGTAAGTTCTTATAATGAAATCGTACCGGGCCATATGAATCTGGATAAAATTGTAAACGCTGTAAAATTAGGTGTTGCAGAAGCAGGTGGAGTACCGGTTGTATTCCCTGCAATTGCAGTTTGTGATGGAATTGCCATGGGACATATCGGAATGAAATATTCCCTGGTAACAAGAGACTTGATTGCAGATTCCACAGAGTGTATGGCATTAGCCCATCAGTTTGACGCACTGGTTATGGTACCAAACTGTGATAAGAACGTACCGGGACTTCTGATGGCAGCAGCAAGAATTAATGTCCCTACCGTATTTGTTTCCGGTGGTCCGATGTTAGCAGGTCATGTAAAGGGACGTAAGAGAAGTTTATCTTCCATGTTTGAGGCAGTAGGCTCCTATGCAGCAGGTACAATGACAGAGGAAGAAGTAAGAGAATACGAAGAGAAAGTATGTCCGACCTGTGGTTCCTGTTCCGGTATGTATACCGCAAACTCCATGAACTGTCTGACCGAGGCACTTGGTATGGGCTTACGTGGAAACGGAACCATTCCTGCCGTATATTCCGAGCGTATCAAATTAGCAAAACATGCCGGAATGGCAGTTATGGATATGTATCGGAAAGATATCCGTCCAAGAGATATTATGACAAAGGATGCTATTTTAAATGCACTGACCGTAGATATGGCGTTAGGCTGCTCTACCAACAGTATGCTTCACCTGCCTGCAATCGCACATGAAGTAGGATTTGACTTTGATATTTCCTTTGCAAATCCAATCAGTGAGAAGACTCCGAACCTCTGCCACCTGGCACCGGCAGGCCCGACCTATATGGAAGACTTAAATGAAGCCGGCGGTGTCTATGCTGTCATGAAAGAATTAGCAGATGCAGGACTTTTACATACAGACTGTATGACCGTAACCGGTAAGACCGTAGGCGAGAATATCAAAGATGCAGTCAATAAGAATCCGGAAGTTATCCGTCCACTGGATAATCCATACAGTAAGACCGGTGGTCTTGCCGTATTAAAGGGAAATCTTGCTCCGGACGGTGGTGTTGTAAAACGTTCCGCAGTCGTAGAAGAGATGATGGTTCATGAAGGACCGGCAAGAGTATTTGACTGTGAGGAAGATGCCATTGCAGCAATCAAGGGTGGCAGAATTGTTGCCGGTGATGTAGTCGTGATCCGTTACGAAGGACCAAAAGGTGGCCCTGGTATGCGTGAGATGTTAAATCCGACTTCTGCAATCGCAGGAATGGGACTTGGTTCTTCCGTAGCATTGATTACAGACGGACGTTTCTCCGGCGCAAGCCGTGGAGCATCCATCGGTCATGTTTCACCGGAAGCAGCCGTAGGCGGACCAATCGCATTGGTAGAAGAAGGCGACATCATTAAGATTAACATTCCGGAAATGAAGTTAGAACTTGCAGTATCCGATGAAGAACTGGCAGCCCGTAAAGCAAAATGGCAGCCAAGAGAACCGAAGGTAACAACCGGATATCTGGCACGTTATGCTTCCATGGTTACTTCAGGAAACCGCGGTGCAATTTTACAGATTCCAGGTACCGGGGAAGAAAAATAAGAACCGGTAATCTGTAAATATACAGCAGAAAGATAAGTTGGAAAGAGAGGAAATTTCAATGCTCTTAACAGGTGCTGAAATCGTAATAGAATGTTTGAAAGAGCAGGGCGTGGATACGGTATTTGGTTATCCGGGCGGTGCAATTTTAAATGTATATGATGAGTTATATAAACATAGTAATGAAATAAAACATATTTTAACTTCCCATGAGCAGGGAGCTTCCCATGCGGCAGACGGATATGCAAGAAGTACCGGAAAAGTTGGTGTGTGCTTTGCCACCAGCGGACCGGGTGCAACTAATCTGGTAACCGGAATTGCAACCGCATATATGGATTCTGTTCCAATGGTAGCAATTACCTGTAATGTCAATGTGCCGCTTCTTGGCAAAGACAGTTTCCAGGAAATTGATATTGCAGGAATTACCATGCCGATTACCAAGCACAACTTTATTGTAAAAGATGTCAATGATCTGGCAGATACCATCCGCCGGGCATTCCGCATTGCAAAAAAAGGAAGACCGGGTCCTGTTCTTGTGGATATTCCAAAGGATGTCACTGCTAACAGGGCAGAATATAACGCACAGCGTATTGAACCGGTACTGCGTGTGACAGAAACCATCCGGGAGGAAGATTTAGAAGAAGCAGCAGCTTTGATTCAGAAAGCGAAAAAACCATATATCTTTGTGGGCGGCGGTGCCGTGATTTCCGACTGTTCGGATGAATTGAGAGAATTTGTGGATAAGGTGGATGCACCGGTTTGTGATACCCTGATGGGAAAAGGTGCATTTAACGGAACGGATGAACGTTATACCGGAATGCTTGGAATGCATGGAACCAAGACTTCCAATCTTGGAGTCAGCGAGTGCGATCTTCTGATTGCAGTAGGTGTCCGTTTCTCAGACCGTGTGCTTGGAAATGCTAAGAAATTTGCCCATCATGCAAAAATCTTACAGTTTGATGTGGATGCGGCAGAGATTAATAAAAATATCATGGTAACAAACAGCGTGATTGGTGATTTAAAGAAGATTCTTGCAAGAATCAATCCGATGTTATCTCCGATGGAGCATAAAGAGTGGATGGAGCACATCATGGAATACAAGAAAGAATATCCATTGAGCTATCATCCGGAAGGATTAAGCGGTCCGTTCGTAATCGAAGAAATCTATCGTCAGACCAACGGAGATGCTATCATGGTAACGGAGGTCGGACAGCATCAGATGTGGGCAGCACAGTATTATAAATACAAACAGCCGAGAACACTTCTGACATCCGGCGGACTTGGAACCATGGGTTATGGACTGGGGGCAGCAATCGGTGCGCAGATAGCAAATCCGGATAAACAGGTTATCAATATTGCCGGTGACGGATGTTTCCGTATGAATATGAATGAGATTGCAACAGCAGTCCGTCAGAAGCTTCCGTTAATCGAAGTTATCATTAATAACCATGTGCTTGGAATGGTAAGACAGTGGCAGACACTTTTCTATGAGAAGCATTATTCTGCAACTGTTTTAGACGATGGAGTAGATTTTGTAAAACTGGCAGAAGCCATGGGAGCAACGGGATATCGTGCAGCCAGTCAGGCAGAATTTGTCGATATTTTGAAAAAAGCACTTGCAAGTAGTACACCAGTTGTTATAGACTGTATAATTGATAGTGATGATAAGGTGTGGCCAATGGTAGCACCGGGGGCAGCTATATCTGAGGTGTTTACCGAGGAAGATTTAAAATAATAAGCCATTACATATAGAAAGATATGTGTAAGAAGTGAGGAGGAATTAGAAAATGAGCAGAGTATATAATTTTTCTGCAGGTCCGGCAGTATTACCGGAAGAAGTTTTACAGGAAGCAGCAGATGAGATGTTAGACTACAGAGGATGTGGAATGTCCGTAATGGAGATGAGTCATCGTTCCAAAGTATATGACAACATCATCAAAGAGGCAGAAGCTGATTTAAGAGACTTAATGAATATCCCGGATAATTACAAGGTATTATTCTTACAGGGTGGAGCTTCCCAGCAGTTTGCTGCAATTCCAATGAACCTGATGAAAAATAAGAAAGCTGCATACATTGTAACTGGACAGTGGGCTAAGAAAGCTTACCAGGAAGCAAAAATGTATGGGGATGCAGTAGAAGTAGCATCTTCAGCAGATAAGACCTTCTCTTATATTCCGGATTGTTCAGATCTTGATATTCCGGAAGATGCAGATTATGTATATATCTGTGAAAACAATACGATTTATGGAACCAAGTTCAAAGAACTTCCAAATACCAAAGGACATACACTTGTTGCGGACGTATCTTCCTGCTTCTTATCAGAACCGGTTGATGTAACCAAATACGGAGTAATCTACGGCGGCGTTCAGAAGAACGTTGGACCTGCAGGTGTTGTAATCGTAATCATTCGTGAAGACTTAATTACAGATGATGTTCTTCCGGGAACACCTACCATGTTAAAATACAAGACTCAGGCAGACGCAGATTCTCTTTACAATACACCACCATGCTACGGCATATATATCTGTGGTAAAGTATTCAAATGGTTAAAGAAGATGGGCGGACTTGAAGTTATGAAACAGCGTAACGAAGAGAAAGCTAAGATTCTTTATGATTTCTTAGATCAGAGCAAGTTATTCAAGGGAACTGTAGTTCCAAAAGACCGTTCTCTTATGAACGTACCATTCGTTACCGGTGATGCTGACTTAGATGCAAAATTCGTCAAAGAAGCAACCGAAGCTGGTTTTGTAAACTTAAAAGGACACAGAACCGTTGGCGGTATGCGTGCCAGCATTTATAATGCAATGCCAAAAGAGGGTGTTGAGAAGCTGGTGGCATTTATGAAGAAGTTTGAGGAGGAGAACGCATAATGTTTAACTATACATGTTTAAATCCAATCGCTGGTGTAGGCTTAGACCTTTTGTCAGATGAATATAACAAAGTAGATGATATCAAAGATGCACAGGCAGTCTTAGTAAGAAGTGCAGCAATGCATGATATGGAACTTCCAAAGACTTTGGAAGTTGTTGCAAGAGCCGGTGCAGGTGTAAATAATATCCCATTGGATAAATGTGCAGAAGCAGGTATCGTAGTATTCAATACACCGGGTGCAAACGCCAATGGTGTAAAGGAACTGGTATTTGCAGGAATGTTATTGGCAGCCCGGGACGTAGTCGGTGGAATCGAATGGGTAAAAGGCGAGGAAGGCAATGCAGATGTTGCAAAACTTGCTGAGAAACAGAAGAAGAACTTTGCCGGAAGCGAAATTGCAGGAAAGAAGCTTGGCGTTATCGGACTTGGTGCCATCGGTGTTAAAGTAGCAAATGCTGCGACACATCTTGGTATGGAAGTATACGGATATGACCCATACATTTCTGTAAATGCTGCATGGAGCTTATCACGCAATGTAAATCATGTAAATGCTGTAGAAGAAATTTACAAGAACTGTGATTATATCACAATTCATGTTCCGCTTTTAGATTCTACCAAGAAAATGATTAATGCAGAAGCGATTGCAATGATGAAACCTACCACTGTAGTATTGAACTTTGCAAGAGACTTACTGGTTGATGAAGAGGCAATGGTAGCAGCATTAGAGGAAGGAAAGATTGCAAAATATGTCAGCGACTTCCCAAATCCAACCACAGTTGGAAAGAAAGGCTGTATCGTAACTCCTCATATTGGAGCTTCTACCGAAGAATCCGAAGATAACTGTGCAGTAATGGCAGTAAAAGAGATTCGTGATTGCTTAGGGAATGGAAATATTACACATGCGGTAAACTATCCGGACTGCAATATGGGCGAGTGCAAGAGTGCAGGAAGACTGTTACTGTTACACCGTAACGTAAAGGGAATGATCAGCAGCTATACTTCTATTTTAGGAGATGCAAATATCAACATTTCTGATATGACCAATAAGAGCCGTGGCGATTATGCATGTACACTGCTTGATGTAGATGCACCTGTTACCAAAGAAGTAGAAGAGAAACTTCAGACCTTAGATGGTGTATTAAAGGTTCGTATTGTAAAATAATAAATGCAGGTGAGAAAAAGATAATATATGGACTGCCCGGTTACGCCGCGACAGTCCATTTCTCTTACGCAGGAAACTCACAAAGCGTGTTTTTCGCAATTACGCAGGAAGGAGAAAACAATGGCAGATATCAGACCATTTTTATGTATCAGACCAAGAGAGGATGAGGCGGCAGAGATTGCAGCACTTCCGTATGATGTATATAACAGAGAAGAAGCAAAGAAAGTGGTAGAAGGACATGACAAAAGCTTTCTTCGCATTGACCGTGCCGAGACACAGTTTGATGATTCCGTAGACACTTATGCACCGGAGGTATATAAGAAAGCCCATGACATGCTCTGGGATATGGTAGCAGAAGGTGATTTCGTAAAAGAAGAGAAACCGTGCTATTATATTTACGAACTGACCATGGACGGAAGGGTGCAGACCGGTATTACAGCCTGTGCTTCGATTGATGATTATCAGAATCAGGTCATTAAAAAACATGAGAATACCAGAGCAGATAAAGAGCAGGACAGAATCAACCATGTAAATATCTGTGATGCACAGACCGGACCGATTTTCTTAGCATACCGTTCCAATGATGTCATCAATGCAGTGGTAGAGAAGGTAAAGAAGACAGCACCTCTTTATGATTTTGTGGCAGAGGATGGAATCGGACATCGTGTATACAGAATTGCAGAGGCAGAAGATATTGCGGCTATCGAGGAAGCATTTGCAAAGATAAAAGAAATTTATATCGCAGACGGTCATCACCGTGCAGCATCCGCAGTAAAGGTAGGACTGATGCGGAGAGCAGAGCATCCGGATTATGACGGAACTGAGGAATTTAACTATTTTTTATCCGTATTATTCCCGGATGACCAGCTTATGATTATGGATTATAACCGTGTGGTAAAAGACTTAAATGGAATGACAGAAGAGGAATTCCTTGGAAAGATGAACGACCTGTTTGAAGTGGGAGCACCACAGAAGAAAGCGGTTCATCCGGCTGAAAAAGGAAGTTTCAGCATGTACCTTGGGGATAACTGGTATGCCTGCCGGATGAAAGAGGCGGATTTAAGCAGTGACCCGGTAGATGGGCTGGACGTATCAATTTTACAGAATGTGTTACTGCATCCGGTACTTGGCATTGAAGACCCGAAGACCGATAAGCGGATTGATTTCGTAGGTGGAATTCGTGGACTGGAGGAATTGGAGCGCAGAGTACATAGTGACTGTAAAGTGGCATTTGCCATGTATCCGACCAGCATCGGAGAGTTGTTTGCAGTAGCAGATGCCGGAAGACTGATGCCGCCGAAATCCACCTGGTTTGAGCCAAAACTTCGCAGTGGATTATTTATTCATGCACTTTCATAATAACTTTCATAAATAACTGGAGGATATTAAAATGGGATTTTATCTGACCGCATTAGAGGCCAGCACAGAGGGCATTACAGCGGAAGAAGTCAGCGATGCTATTGAACAGATGAAGAAACCGGGCGTGATACGTACTTACCTGGAGGGGCTGGTGCCGGATTTACTGGCGTTTCTCTTTCAGGTGGTGATTGCCTGCGTGGTATATGCCATTGGCGTAAAGTTAATCAAACTTTTCCGGAAACTCGTCCGGAAATGGCTGGATAAAAAGGATGCTGACAAGGGTGTAAAACAGTTTATGGATGCACTGGTCAAGTGCATTGGATATTTCTTCTTGATTGTAATCATTCTTTCGCTCTTTGGAATTGCAACCACATCTGTAATGGCAATTGCAGGTTCTGCAGGACTGACGGTAGGCCTGGCACTGCAGGGAAGCTTATCCAACTTTGCCGGCGGCGTATTAATACTGATGTTAAAACCGTTTAAAGTGGGGGATTATATTGTAGAAGACAGCCATGGCAACGAAGGAACGGTAACAGAGATTTCGATTTTCTACACCAAGTTAAAGAGTGTTGACAATAAGATTATCGTAATTCCAAATGGAATCTTAGCTAACAGCAGCCTTACCAATGTAACCTACAGTGAGAAACGCAGGATTGACCTGGAAGTAGGGGTGTCCTATTCGGCGGATTTAAAGAAGACGAAGGCTGTGATAGAGCAGTTGCTTCTTTCCGAAGAACGCCGGCTTAAGGATGAGGCGGTGCAGGTCTTTGTATCGGAATTGGGAGACAGCAGTGTTACCATTGGTGCAAGAGTGTGGGTGCCGACTGATTTATACTGGGATATCCGCTGGGCACTGACTGAGGAGATGAAAAATGCTCTGGATGAAAATGGAATCGAAATTCCGTTCCCGCAGCTTGATGTCAACGTAAAGAATCCGGTATAAAATCGGGCAAAAAAGTGAAAAAGTTTGACAAATATTGGAAAATATGCTACTGTTAGCCATGTAGTCGTGCACAATTTTGTGCAACTTTTTAGATTTATTGTGTATTAGGAGGAAAAAGAAATGCAGGGAACTGTAAAATGGTTTAACGCAAAGAAGGGTTATGGATTTATCTCAGATGCAGAAGGAAATGATGTATTCGTTCATTTCTCCGCATTAAATATGGATGGATTCAAAGAGCTTAACGAGGGACAGAAGGTTTCTTTTGATGTAGAGGCAGATCCAAAGGATGCTTCTAAGGAGAGAGCAACAAACGTAACAGTTGTAGCTTAATTAGCTGGCACTGACATGTGGTTGTAAACCATATCATCATATGACTTAAGGTCATAAAAGAAGCCGGAATACAGATGATTCTTTTCATTCTGTATTCCGGCTTCTTTTATTTATGCTTTGCTTCCAAGTGCTTTTTTGCGTGCTCTATATTTTGATCTTATGTATCTACCAGCTACCGACAATTCAGTAGTCTTCCATTTGCTTGTTTTCTTCGTCTTAGAAGAGAGCAGTGAACATGACTCATTCTTGTTGCTAAGACTCCAGCAGAAATAGCTTATATTGTACTTGTTGAGCTTGCCGAGCCACTTGCCCGTGTAGGAGGAGTTTATTCCGCCTCCGCCACCCGCAGCTGACATTCCAAATTCTGTAACCATGACTGCTATGCCCTTCTTTCTTGCATAGTCAAGCTTTGCAGGCAGATATTTATTGTGGCTCCATTCGTTTGCATAAAAATGAAGTGAGTACATAATATTCTTGTATCCCTTTATAGGACTGTTTGCGACCTCATTGTGTGTACCATCAGATCCGAGCTGTGACCATGTCGGCGTTCCAACTACTATTATCGCTTTCTTATCATATTTTCTTATCACTTTAATGACCTGTGTTGCATATGACTTGATCGATGTCCAGCTACAGCCATTCGGCTCATTGCATATCTCATATATGACATTCTTCTGATTCTTGTACTTGTTGGACATCGTAGCAAAGAATTTCTTCGCCTGTGCAAGCTGAGTCATAGGATTGCCATCACTCAATATATGCCAGTCGATTATGACATACATTCCTAGTTCTGTGGCATATTTGACTCCTTTGTATATCTGGTTTCTGAGCTGTGCCTGGTTGCCTCCTGAGCAGTAGCCATTGTACTCTGACGTATACATGGCAAGACGAACGGCATTCGCACCCCAGTCATCGCGAAGTGTCTGGAATGCTGCCTTATTCACGTAAGGATATCCGACATCCCAGTTGATGCCATGTGTGCTGACTCCCCTGAGCTGGAACTTTCTGCCCTTTGCATCCACCAGATCCGCTCCCTTCACAGCAAGCCTGCCATGGGTTGCAAGCGGAGTCTTCGCCGCAGCAAATGCATCTGTGTCCGGTCTGACTGCGGTCACCATGAACACCATGACAATTGTCAGCAGGATCGCAGTGAGTCTGCGCCATACTCCTTTTTTCCTCATATGTATTTACCCCCTTTTCATCACATCGTACTATAGATATATTCATCATATCACAGCAGTGGGGGGATTGATAGATGAATATTTATTTTTCACACGCGGATATAATACATGCTACTATTGTCACCACTGTAACCATCACATATATTACAAATCCCGCAAATATACTGCTCATGGCAAATGCAAACCCGCCTGAATGCATGCACACAAAGTCACATGCAAGCATAGACAGCAGGCACAATATCCGCAGCACTAGGCTGACTGTTATGTTTATCGCCTTGACAAATACCGTAACCAATAGGA
>ENA-UERK01002094-UERK01002094.1-human-gut-metagenome-genome-assembly--contig:-NODE-2094-length-13512-cov-2.975363_pt1 | contig 13512 bp, 9 predicted proteins | sample MGYA00242957_ERZ507957 | MGnify/ENA primary metagenome ERZ507957 (study PRJEB26167, sample SAMN06115538) | human gut metagenome | host: Homo sapiens | place: China:Heilongjiang | collected 2015-11-06... | reverse complement strand
AACCCGGGGAACCCGAGAATGACGCTTGGGTTTGACTCCGGGCGCATTTTGAACGATTTTTTGCGGCGGTTTAATCGGGGCTGAGTGACTTCAAGCTGTTTTACCCACCTCCCGCAATTCAAACCGTCAAAATCTGTTGTGATGAGTATTTGGGAATTGTTTTTGACAGCCGTTGCACTGAGCATGGATGCAATGGCGGTTGCTGTTTCTGCCGGCCTTTCCAATGCGGGCGGCAAAGGAGTCAAATTTCGCGAAGCGGGCCTGATGGGGCTGTTTTTCGGAGTTTTTCAGGCGGTAATGCCTCTTTTGGGGTATTATATCATACCGCTGCTTGCAATGATATTCGGCAGCGGCGTTACGCGCTTTGTTGAAGGAACCGACCACTGGATCGCATTTGTGCTGCTTGTTTTTCTCGGCGGCAAAATGATAATCGAAGCCGTTCGCGCCGAAGAGGAGGCCGAACCGTCAAACCCGTTCGCACTCGGCACACTGTTTGTAATGGCAATTGCCACCAGCATTGATGCGCTTGCAACAGGCATCGTTTTCCGCAGTTTCAGCTTTTCAACCGGCAAGCTGCTGCTTGCTGTCGGCTTCATCGGCAGCGTCACGTTCATTCGGACACTGCTCGGCGCACTCGGCGGCAAAAAACTCGGAGAAAAGTTCCGCAAACATGCGGAGATAATCGGCGGGATCGTCCTTGTTTGCATCGGCGCAAAAATTCTTATTGAGCACCTGTTCTTTTAATTGTGGGCATATCCGCGTTTTGACTCTTTTAAAACAGCAGGGGCACCGAAATTTTTTCAGGAGGTATGCATGATCTGCCCTGTCGTTTCAAAGGAACATTTTCGCAGCATGCGTATAACGCTTGCGTTTTCCGTAATTGCGCTTTCGTTTTGCATTGCTTTTGCCGTGCTGACCTTTGCAGGCATACTCGCACAGTATACCGCACTGTGTGCAGCCTTCTTTGCGCTTGTTTCAAGCGGACTTTTCCTGCTCTACCGTTTCAGCCGCGATATTTCCCTGCGCAAGCTCGAACTTACGGAATCTGAAATTCGGGTGTTCGGCAAAACAGGGAAGCTTCTTAAAACCTTCCCGTATTCCGCCGTGCGCGAATTGCGCGTCGTGACGCTGATGGTGGGCAATTTCGGCGGTATGTACGGCAAACTTAAACCCGAAAACTTCATTTGCCTCAGTCTGGACGGTCAAATCCCCGCTCCCGAAACGCGTCTTACCGAACTTTACGGCAGCTTGGATTGCCTTACCTTCGCCTACACTAAAGAGGCAATGACTTTCCTCAACCAAAAAATTCCGCCGGCAGTTTGATTTTTCCGCTCCGGCTGATGCAAAAAAGGCGGCTTCGGCCGTTTTTATTATTAAGCAAAAATCAAAAAACAAAAATCACACCGCCGCGAACAGAATTGTCCGCGGCGGCATTTTATTCATTCATATTATGTTTTCAGAAATTATCTTCCGGAAACGGGAACATTGCTTTTCAGGATAACGTCATGCGAACCGCCTTCAACTATGCTTGTTGAAGAAACGAGCGTCAGCTTTGCATTTTTGCGCAGGTCCGCAAGGTTCAGCACGCCGCAGTTGCACATTGTTGAACGAACTTTGCCGAGGGTGACTGCAAGATTATCCTTAAGACTGCCCGCATAGGGAACATATGCATCAACGCCTTCTTCAAAGCTGAGCTTTGCCGCGCCGCCCATGTCGTAACGCTGCCAGTTGCGTGCGCGGTTCGAGCCTTCGCCCCAGTATTCCTTATAGTAGTTGCCGTTAATGCGGATTTTCGGAGTGGGGCTTTCGTCGAAGCGGGAGAAATACCTTCCGAGCATCACGAAATCCGCACCCATTGCAAGCGCAAGGGTGATGTGGTAATCGTGAACAATGCCGCCGTCGGAGCAGATGGGAACATAAATGCCCGTTTCCTCATAATACTCATCGCGTGCGCGCGCAACATCGATCATTGCGGTCGCCTGTCCTCTGCCGATGCCCTTCTGTTCGCGGGTAATGCAAATCGAACCGCCGCCGATACCGACCTTTACAAAGTCCGCTCCGCATTCCGCAAGATAGCGGAAACCGTCGCCGTCAACAACGTTGCCCGCACCGACTTTAACGCTGTCACCGTATTTTTCGCGGATGAAGTCAATGGTCAGCTTCTGCCACTCGGTGTATCCCTCGGAGGAGTCTATGCAAAGTGCATCAACGCCTGCTTCAACAAGCGCGGGAACGCGCTCCGCATAGTCGCGGGTGTTGATGCCCGCGCCGACAAGGTAACGCTTGCTGCTGTCGATCGATTCGAGCGGATTAGCCTTGTGGTTGGAATAGTCTTTGCGGAAAACGAAAAACTTAAGATGCCCCCTGTCGTCCACAATGGGAAGGGAGTTGATTTTGTGATCCCAAATGATATCGTTTGCAATCTTAAGGGTAATATCCTCGGTTGCATAAACAAGGCGGCTGAGCGGAGTCATGAACTCGGAAACCTTCATGTCAAGAGGCATTCGGCTGATGCGGTAGTCCTTATCGGTAACAATGCCGACGAGCTTGCCCGTCCCCGTTCCGTCCGCCGTGATTGCAACGCTGGAATGCCCGGTGAGTTCGTGAAGCTCAAGAACGTCTTTAAGAGTTGCATCGGGACGAAGGTTGGAATCGCTCTTCACAAAGCCCGCCTTATGTCCCTTTACGTTGCGCACCATCTGAGCCTGATCCTCAATGGATTGGGAGCCGTAGATGAAAGAAATTCCGCCCTCCTGGGCAAGCGCAATCGCCATCGTATCGTTTGATACGGACTGCATAATTGCGGATACCATGGGAGTGTTGATCGAGACGGCAGGTTCTTCGCCTCTGCGGAATTTAACAAGAGGGGTGCGCAGGCTGACGTTTGCGGGAATGCATTCCTTGGAGGAATATCCTGGAACAAGCAGATATTCGCCGAAGGTGCGTGAAGGTTCGCTGTAGATGAATGCCATAACAGTTTTTTCCTTTCTGTTTATAAGTTTCCGGTTTTGTTCGGCAGTCCTTCCGGGCTTTTTGCGGTCCTTCCGGGCTTGGTATTTTCAGCCCTTTCGGGCTTTTGCTTCAGGAATTTGATTATTCGTTCGATCGACTGCAATGCGGTCGGTAATTTCAGTGATTCGATTACCTTGCATTCCGTGCATTCAGCTCGTGTTCCGCGCAGTCCACAAGGTTCGTCATGAGCATTGCAACGGTCATCGGACCCACACCGCCGACAGCTTTTGTGATATAGCTTGCTTTTTTTGAAACATTTTCAAAGTCAACATCGCCGTAGAGTTTGCCGTCTATATTTGTCTGTCCGATGTCGATAACAACCGCACCGTCCTTGACCATATCCGCCTTGATAAGCCCCGCCGAACCCGCAGCAACGATAAGAATATCGGCATTTTTGGTTATGTCGCCGAGATTCTGAGTCTTTGTGTGGCAAACCGAGACCGTTGCGTTGCGGTTCAGCAGACAGATTGCAATCGGCCTGCCCACCAATACGGATTTTCCGACGACGACCGTGTGTTTGGACATTATGTCTATGCCCGTTTCATCCAGAATACGGATAACAGCGCGCGGGGTGCAGGCAATGACGGCAGGCTCGCCGTTCAAAAGCTTGCCCGCGTTGCAGAAATGCAGACCGTCAATATCCTTTTCGGGGTCAATGGCATCAAGAACGGTTTTTGTGTCCATGCTGTCCGGCAGAGGCATCTGAACCAGGATGCCGTGAACCGATTCATCCGCATTAAGCTTTTGAACAAGCTCTATCACCCGCTGCTGCGAAACATCTTCCACAAGATGATAGGTCACGCATTCCATGCCGAGTCTTATCGCGGCATTTTCTTTCAGTGTGACATAGCGTTTGGTCATTTCCTCCGTGCCCACATGAATGATGGCAACACGCGGAATAACACCCTTCGCCTTAAGCACCGCCACCCGCGTTGTAAGTTCCGAATAGACCTGCGCTGCAATTGCGCGGCCGTCGATTATCTGTGCGCTCATATTTTCCCCTTTCCGTCTGCATTTTCCAATCCGACCGCATTATTCGCGGTTTTGTGCGGATTGAAATTGACTCATTATACACCAAACGGCCAAATAATTAAAGCCTGATTTTTCTGTTTGGTGCATATATTTCCGCAAACCGCGCCTCATTTATGCGAAACGGCGCGATTTGCCCGATTTGCCGTGTTTTCGGAATGTCCCGAACATTTCGGGTTCTTTGCGGGAAGAGGCTTGTGTTTGCCGCGCTTTTCCCGCAAAGTCCGTCTTCGGTCGAAGCGTTTTATGTTACAGTCTGAAGTAATCCACTGCACCGCGGAAGATCGCCGATTCGTCCTTTCCGGGTACGTTTTTATAAAGATTTTTTCCGTATCTTTCGCTGTGTGCCATCTTTCCGAACACTCTTCCGTCCGCAGAAGTGATGCCCTCAACGGCAAGCACGGAGCCGTTCGGATTTATCTCGGTGCGCATGGAGGCTCTGCCGGATGCATCGCAGTAAACCGTTGCGATCTGTCCGTTTTCAACAAGCCTGTTCAGCAGCTCATCGGGGCAAACGAATCTTCCCTCGCCGTGGGACACGGGAACGAGTGAAACTTCACCCGGTTCACGGTACATAAGCCACGGGGACAGGTTGGAAACCGTGCGGGTATGCACAAGGCGCGAACGATGCAGCCCGATCGTGTTATATGTCAGAGTGGGACAGTTTTCATCCGTGTGAATGATTTTTCCGAAAGGCACAAGTCCGAGTTTTATCAACGCCTGGAACCCATTGCAAATGCCGAGAATCAAGCCGTCGCGACGGTTGAGCAGCCGTTCGATCGCCTCCGCCGCACGGGCATTGCGCATGAAGGATTCAATGAGCTTTGCGCTGCCCTCGGGTTCGTCTCCGCCGGAGAAACCGCCGGGAATGAACAAAATTTGTGAATCCTCCAACCTGTTCGCAAATGCGTTGACGGACTCTTCAATGCCCTTTGCGGTGATGTTGTTGATACCAAGCACTTCCGCTTCCGCTCCCGCAAGGCGCATTGCCCGTGCGGAATCCATTTCGCAGTTCGTACCGGGGAAGACCGGAATCAGCACACGCGGGCGTGCATATCTGCCGTTCGGCTTTATCATCGGTGCATTCCTTCGGAAAGAACCGATTTCAACAGGTGTTTCGTCCGTTGTTTTATGTCTGTAAACCGGTTCAAGCTTTTTGTCGTAAATTTCGAACAGCGGAGCAAGTGCAACGTTTTCGTCCCTGTATTCGAACGCAAATTCCGACATTGTTGAGCCGAGTTCGAGCCCGTTCGGGATTTGCTCCGTGCAGCCTTCCGCAATTTCAAGTATAAGCGCGCCGTAATTACGGCAGAACAGTTCTTCCTGTGGGAATTCGGGATTCAGGCGAACGCCGATTCCGTTGCCGAGAGCGGCTTTGAACAGGCCTTCCGCCGCGCCGCCCTTATCGACTGCCCATGCGGAAAGCACGCTGCCGCCGCGTATCAGGCACGTTGCAAGCGCAAAATTGGTGCGAAGAGAGTCCGCTGCGGGAAGACCGTTTTCGTCCGGTTTCGCCGGCAGGAAAACAAGCCTTGAGCCGGGCTTTTTAAATTCCGGAGAGATGATATTCCCTGCCTTATCCGCTGCAATTGCAAACGAAACAAGCGTCGGCGGAACCGTTATGTTTTCGAAAGTGCCGCTCATGGAGTCCTTGCCGCCGATTGCCGCAAGCCTAAGCCCGAGCTGTGCGCGCAGCGCTCCCAACAGCGCGGCAAGGGGTTTGCCCCAGCGCACGGGATCACTGCCGAGCTTTTCAAAATATTCCTGGAATGTCAGCCAGCAGTTTTCTGTTGATGCACCCGCCGCAACAAGCTTGGCAACGGAAGTCACAACCGCGCAGTACGCCGCGCCGAACGGATCTTCCGCCGAATAATGCGGGTCAAAGCCGTATGCCATGACGGAGCAGGTATCCGTTTCGCTTCCGCGAACGGGCAGCTTTGCGGCCATTGCCTGAGTCGGCGTCAGCATATTCTTTCCGCCGAAAGGCATAAGCACCGTTGCCGCGCCGATGGTTGAATCAAACCGCTCCGCAAGCCCCTGCCGAGAGCAGATGTTAATATCCGAAACACATTCCGAGAGCCTTTCCGCAAAGGAAGTTTCGGCTTTTTTTCCCGTTTCGGGACAGTTTTTTCGAGCGAAGCAATCCGAAAGGCCGCACTTTTGAACCTTGGCGCGCATTTGCTTCACCGCACCGTTTGTGTTCAGGAATTCGCGGGAAAGATCGACGATTTTTTCCCCGTTCCAATGCATGACCATGCGCCCGGTATCCGTAACGCGGGCAACAACGGTTGCTTCAAGGTTTTCGCCGTTTGCAAGTGCAAGGAATTTTTCGCAGTCCGCCGCCGCAACAACAACCGCCATGCGTTCCTGAGATTCGCTTATCGCAAGCTCCGTGCCGTCAAGCCCGGCATATTTTTTCGGAACCCTGTCAAGCTCGATATCCAGTCCGTCCGCAAGCTCGCCGATTGCAACGGAAACGCCGCCCGCACCGAAATCGTTGCAGCATTTTATCAATGTTGAAGCTTCCGGGTTCAGGAACAGCCTTTGCAGTTTGCGTTCCTCGGGCGCATTGCCCTTTTGAACCTCCGCTCCGCATGTTTCAAGTGATGCTATGTTGTGTGACTTGCTTGAGCCCGTTGCACCGCCGCAGCCGTCGCGTCCCGTTCTTCCGCCGAGAAGGATAACGGCATCGCCCGCAGCAGGTTTTTCGCGGCGGACATTCCGTTCGGGTGCCGCACCGACAACAGCACCGATTTCCATATGCTTTGCAAGATAGCCGTCATGATAAACTTCATCCACAAGGCCTGTTGCAATGCCGATCTGATTGCCGTAGGAGCTGTAGCCCTGCGCCGCCGTTGCAGCAAGTTTTCTTTGGGGAAGCTTGCCGCGGATTGTGCTTTCAATCGGGGCAAGCGGGTTTGCGCCGCCCGTCACGCGCATTGCATGATAAACATAGCTCCGCCCCGAAAGGGGATCGCGTATCGCGCCGCCGATGCAGGTTGCCGCACCGCCGAAGGGCTCGATCTCCGTCGGGTGGTTGTGCGTTTCGTTTTTAAACAGCAGCAGCCACGGCTCCTCAACGCCGTCGGCATCGACCTTTATCTTCACGGTGCAGGCATTGATTTCGTCCGACTCGTCAAGATTGCGCAATTCGCCGCTTTTTTTAAGTGCCTTTGCCGCAACGCAGGCAATATCCATGAGGCATACGGGCTTTTTGTCCCCGATGCTTTCGCGAAGAGCAAGATAATTTTCGAATTCACGCCGAACGCGTTCATCTTCGAATTCAACATCCGTCAAATGCGTGTTGAAGGTTGTGTGGCGGCAATGATCCGACCAATATGTGTCGATAACGCGGAGTTCGGTCAGCGTCGGCTCACGATTTTCTGTTTTAAAATAGACTTTAAGGCACTCCGCATCCGCCTCATCCATTGCAAGCCCGTAAAGCGCGATAAGCTCCTTTGCAGGGGTGTCAAACAGCTTTACGCGCGGCGGCTGAGCAGGCTCGTCGCAGCGCATTGCAAGCGTGTCACAGCATTCAAGCGCGGCTTCGCGCGAATCCACGGGGTTGATAATGTATGCCTTTATCCTGTTCAGTTCTTCGGATGTAAGACTGCCCGAAAGCATGTATACGGCTGCCGAACGCACTGCCGGCCTTTCGCACTGCGCAACAAGGCTTATGCACTGCGCTGCGGAATCCGCCCGCTGGTCAAACTGCCCCGGCAGATATTCAACCGCAAAAACCTTTGCACCCGCCGCATTGCCGCAGATTTCCGCACGGAATTCAGCTTCCGTATAGGTTCTGTCAACCTGCGGTTCGGAAAAAACGGTTTCGATGCAGGCGTTGAACGTCGCTTCGTCCACACCCTCCGCGTCATACCTGTTGATGATGCGAACCCCTTCAAGCGTGCGGATCCCGAGAAATTCGCGAATATCCTTCGCAAGCCCTTCCGCCGCTTCCGAAAATTCGGGGCGTTTTTCGCTGTAAATTCTGTAAACCATTCTGTTGTCTCCCGTTAAATTTCCCGTATTCCGTAATGTTCGTTCTTTCGGCAAATGCCGACGGTGCCGGCGTTTACCCGTTTTTTAAACGGCTTTCGCGCAATGCGGAAAGTCCGATGTCGCTTCTTGAATATTTTCCGTCGAAATGCACTCGTTCGGCTGCCGCATATGCCGCCCGAACCGCCTCTTCAAGCGTATCGCGAACGGCCGTGATGCCGAGCACGCGCCCGCCGCTTGTAACGAATTCGCTGCTGTCGGGTGTTCTGAGTTTTGTTCCCGCATGGAAGATGCATACCCCGCAATCTGCTTCAACATCGCCGTCAAAGGTGATGAGTTTGCCCTTTTCGTATTTTTCCGGGTAGCCCCCGCTTGCAAGCACAAGGCAGCAGGAGGATTTGTCGGAAAGCTTGATCTCGCATTTGTCAAGCGTCCCCGCCTGCGTCGCAATCATTATTTCAAGCAGGTCGCCTTCAACAAGGGGCAGCACAGCCTGCGTTTCCGGATCGCCGAAACGGCAGTTATATTCAATAACACGCGGGCCGTTCGGTGTGAGCATAAGTCCGAAATACAGACACCCGCGGAAAGTCCGTCCCTCGGCATTCATTGCGTTCAGCGTGGGGAGGATGATGCTTTGCATAACCTGCTCCTCCGCCGCTTTTGTGTAAAAAGGATTCGGTGCAATAACGCCCATGCCGCCGGTGTTCAGTCCCGTGTCGCCGTCGCCCGCACGTTTATGATCCATTGAAGAGGGCAGGGGAACAACTGTTTTTCCGTCCGTAAACGCAAGCACGGAAACCTCGGGTCCGGTCAGGAACTCTTCAACAACGACAGTTGTGCCGCTCCTGCCGAATTTGCCGCCCCGCATCATGTCGTTCACGGCTTCAATCGCTTCCTCGTGAGTTTTTGCAATTATAACGCCCTTGCCGAGAGCAAGCCCGTCCGCTTTGACAACGACGGGAAGGCTGTGGTGCGCCGCGTATTCTGCCGCAGCATCGGCATCCGAAAAGACCTTGTATTCGGCTGTCGGAATACCGTATTTCTGCATGAGTTCCTTTGAAAAAGCCTTGCTGCCCTCGATTATTGCCGCAGCCTTGCTCGGGCCGAAGCAGGGAATGCCCTTTTCGCGCAGCATGTCGCAGAGCCCCATAACGAGAGGGTCGTCCGGAATCACGGCAGCAAAGTCAATTTCGTTGTTCAGCACAAAATCCACAATTTTTTCCAAATCCGTTGCGGCAATGCCTGTGCAGGTCACCGGGCATGAATCGCTGCCCGCATGTTCGCGGGAAATTCCGCCGTTTCCGGGAAGCGCATATATCTTTCCCGCTCTGCGGCTTTGAGCAAGCCGCCTGATTATCGCATGTTCGCGTCCGCCGCCGCCTATGACGGCAATATTGAGTTTATCCTTTGTTATCTGCATTTTTTACTCTAAATTCCGTTCCTTGTTCCGTCCCTTCCGCACGTTCCGCACCTGCATCGGGAAATCCTTTTCGTCTATGTCCGCTTAATTGTTATGTCCGCTTAATTGACCGTTCTTTTCCGTCCGCCCGGCACACTGCCGAGTGCCGAACAGATCCGAATATCCGAATATCCGAATATCCGAATAAACCGCTCCGTTAAAAATCAATGGTGGAAAAGGCGCAGTCCGGTAAAAGCCATGACCATGCCGTGTTTGTTGCATGCCTCAATAACGGCATCATCGCGCACCGAACCGCCGGGCTGAGCAATATAGGCAACGCCGCTGCGGAAAGCACGCTCGATATTATCGCCGAACGGGAAGAACGCATCGCTTGCAAGTGCGGTTTCGCCGAACCTGCTCAGCCATTCCCGCTTCTGTTCCTTTGTCATCGGCTCGGGGCGGCGGGTGAAGAAATTCTGCCAATTTCCGTCGTCAAGCACGTCTCCGCATTCATCCTCGTTTAAATACAAATCAATTGCATTATCGCGGTTGGGGCGCGGAATATCCGCACGGAACGGCAGGTTCAGCACGGAAGGATGCGAGCGCAGGTGCCAAATGTCGGCTTTATTGCCCGCAAGGCGTGTGCAGTGAATGCGGGATTGCTGCCCCGCGCCCACTCCGATCGTTTGTCCGTTTTCAACATAGCAAACGGAGTTGGACTGGGTGTATTTAAGCGTGATAAGCGCAATAACAAGGTCGCGTTTCGCACTTTCGGGCAGGTTTTTGTTTTCGGTCACGATATTTGAAAGCAGGCTTTCGTCAATCGTTGAATCGTTGCGTCCCTGTTCGAATGTGATGCCGAACACCGTGCGCGTTTCAATGGGAGCGGGAACATAGTTTTCGTCGATTTTAATAACCGTGTATGCACCCTTTTTCTTTGCGGAAAGGATCTCAAACGCATCCTCATCGTAATCCGGAGCAATAATGCCGTCCGAAACTTCATGCTTCAAAACTTTTGCAAGCGAAACATCGACCTTGTCGCTGACGGCGATAAAATCTCCGAAGGAGCTCATTCTGTCCGCACCTCTTGCGCGAATATAGGCACAGGCAAGGGGAGAAAGCTCTGTTGTTTCATCAACAAAATACATTTTGCGAAGCGTCTCGTTCAGCGGAAGGCCGACGGCCGCACCTGCCGGGCTGACGTGTTTGAACGATGCCGCCGCAGGAAGTCCCGTTGCGGTGCGAAGTTCTCTGACGAGCTGCCACCCGTTGAGTGCGTCAAGAAGGTTGATATAGCCCGCCCTGCCGTTCAAAACGGCAATCGGCAGTTCGCCGTCAATTGAAATTGCAGCGGGTTTCTGATTGGGATTGCAGCCGTATTTAAGTTCGTATCGCATGTTTGCCTCCGTTAGTATGTTCAGTTTTATTCGGTTATTGTTTGTTTCAGTTCTTACGGTCGGTCAGGGTAACTTAAGTTGACGTTGACCGGCTCCGTTTTTTTGCAAAGCCGCACAGCGCTCAGCGGGTGTGCCGGTTGATGATGAATGTGTCCTCCGCGCCGTCCGCGCAGCCGATAAAGCGCACAAAGAGCGAAACACGGTTGTTTTCATCAAGACCTGCCCAAATTTCTTCGGCAAGGGTCTCTGCATCGGGCGCGTTCAGCGCAATGCGCACCGGTTCACCGCAGAACGAGGGCAGCGGCGAGCCGTCATGCTCATATGTGTGGATAAGATGTGCCGTCCCCGCTTCGGGTTCGTAATTGTAAAAATTTCTGCGGCAGCGTGCGCCGTCGGGTGTTTCCGCCTTCAGTATGCTGAGGGTGTATTCGCCTGTTTCGGGGTAAAGAATGCCGCTGATGCGCGGGGTAAAATTCGGAGCATCAGGTTCAAAGCTCCTTTTGCGCAGTGCGGATTCAAAGCTTCCGCCCTCCGCAATTTCGCAGGCAACGGTGTCCGTCTGGTCGCCGTTGGTAACGACGGTGCAGCCGTTGACCTTCCGCACGGGAGAATAGATGATAAGCGAAGGGTCTGTCAGCTTTTTTTCGTCGAACGCCCGCGTTCTGATGCCGTCCTCGGTCGGTTCAAATATGCGGTTGCGGCTGTTCTCGCTTCTGCCCATGATGAAGTATGCGGTCACATAACTTGTGTTGTCCGCACTTTTTCCGATAAGCACGCCGCGTCCGGGATAGGTATTGCCGTTCAGGTATTCGTTGATAGTTTTCATTTATTCCGCCTTTCGCATTTCGATTCCGACTCGTTTGTTCACTGTTTGTTTCACTGTTCTGTTGATTTTATTGATAAAAACACCTGTTCAAGCGCAAGGGGCAGCAATTCCCATTCCGCCTGTTCCATAACGCGCCGCTGCAAGGTTTCCGGAGTGTCGCCCGGAAGCACATCAACGGCTTTCTGCATGATTATCTCGCCGCCGTCGGCAACCGCATTTACATAGTGTACCGTTGCACCCGTGACCTTCACGCCGTATGCAAGCGCAGCCTCGTGAACGCGCAGACCGTAGTACCCCTTTCCGCAGAAGGACGGAATGAGCGACGGATGAACGTTGATGATGCGCCTGTCGTAACTTTCGGTAAAATCCGCACTCAGTATTGCAAGAAAGCCCGCAAGCACGACAACATCGATTTCGCGCTCCTTGAGCAGTTTCCGCGCCGCCGTTTCGAACAGTGCGGGGTCCTGCCTGTTTTGAGGAAGATAAACCGCTTCAATGCCCGCATTTTTTGCCCGCTGAAGTGCGAATGCATCCGGCTTGTTGGAAACAACAAGCGCAATATCGCCGCTTTTTATAACCGAACCGCGCTTGTCGAGCAAAGCCTGAAGGTTCGTTCCCCCTCCGGAAACGAACACGGCAGCGCGCGGACGGCGGGGAGCTTCGGCCCCGCCGCAGCTGCCGCTTTTGCCGATCGCGGCGGAAAGTTCTCCGCCCGTCAGCATATCTCAATACCTTCGCCGAGCACGGTGTCGCCGCAGATGTAAGCCTCCTCGCCGTTTGCGCGGAGAATTTCAAGCGCACGATCCGCATCCTCGCGTGAAACGATGAGGCACATGCCGACGCCCATGTTGAAGGTGTTGAACATGTCCCTTTCGGGGATATCTCCCGTTGACGCGATAAGGTCAAAAAGCGGATGAATGCGCAGTGCGTTTTTGTTTATTCTTGCCGCAATGCCTTTTTTAAGGCAGCGCGGGATATTCTCATAAAAGCCGCCGCCGGTGATATGTGCACAGCCCTTTATGCGGACTTCCTTTGCAAGCTCCAGCACGGGTTTAACGTAAATCCTTGTGGGCTCAAGCAGAGCTTCGCCAAGAGTTTTTCCGAGAGATTCAACATGGGTTCCGAGCACGGCATTGTTTGAATTGAGATTGAAAACCTTGCGCACAAGGGAGAAGCCGTTGGAATGAACTCCGCTTGACGGCAGCGCAATGATAACATCTCCGGGACGCTGCGTTTCAATGTCGAACACTTTGCTCCTGTCCACGATGCCGACAGCAAACCCTGCAAGGTCATATTCGTCCGCAGGGTAGAAACCCGGCATTTCGGCCGTTTCGCCGCCGATAAGTGCGCAGCCGGACTGCACGCAGCCCTCCGCAACGCCCTCAACAACGGAGGCGACTTTTTCGGGAATGTTTTTGCCGAGTGCGATATAGTCAAGGAAAAACAGAGGCTTTGCACCGCAGCAGATGATGTCGTTCACACACATTGCAACGCAGTCGATGCCGACGGTGTTATGTTTGTCGCTCAAAAAGGCGAGCTTAAGTTTCGTTCCCACGCCGTCCGTACCGCTGACAAGGATGGGTTCGCTCATGCCTGCAAGATCCGGTGCAAACAGGCCGCCGAAATTGCCGATGGAGGGCATTGCACCGGGCGTGATCGTGCGCGAAATGTGTTTTTTCATCAGTTCAACGGCGCGATAGCCCGCAGTAATATCAACGCCCGCTTTTTCGTAGCTTTCGCTCCTGCTGTTGTTGTTTGCCATTTATGTTCTTCCTTTCGATCTGATAAATCCGTTTGGTTGAACAATGGTGGTACTTTCTCAAGCGTTGGTTATGGTATGAACCGAATAGCAT
>ENA-UERK01002092-UERK01002092.1-human-gut-metagenome-genome-assembly--contig:-NODE-2092-length-13533-cov-10.078181_pt1 | contig 13533 bp, 12 predicted proteins | sample MGYA00242957_ERZ507957 | MGnify/ENA primary metagenome ERZ507957 (study PRJEB26167, sample SAMN06115538) | human gut metagenome | host: Homo sapiens | place: China:Heilongjiang | collected 2015-11-06... | reverse complement strand
TCTCACATCTAACGGAATATCTCTATATTCGCGTAAAACTCAACGAGTTATGCGAGATTACAGAAATGAACTATTGAACAAGTCAACCTCGGCAGAAAAGTCTGTTTGCCGAATTTTGGACAAGTTGGGCGTGAAATTCATACGCCAGTACAAGATACAGACACCCCGTAAGACATTCTACATAGACATATATGTTCCAGCCCTGAACGCCTGCATAGAGGTCGATGGTAAATACCATTTTACGGACAAGCAAAAGCGGCTTGACAGCAACAGAAGTGCTTGCATAAGAAGAATTGGGCTGTCAGTAATTCGGATATGTAATACAGATGCATACTCGGCTAAATCTGTGAAATCAATGCTGCAAAGGCATATTTTGCGGCAAAATCGAAAGAAAAACAAATAATGCGCAGATGTCTGCGTTCTTCGGAAGCATAATGGGTTCTGTGACGGATATTGTTATTGCTTTCGGTAAATATCTGTTCAAGACATTTACTGGCGGAAATAAGGCTGTCAGTGAGTTTATCTCAACGTTTGTAACCTCATTCAAAACTGGATTTAGCGCAGTAAAAAACCTGGTTGTTGGCTTCGGCACTATCTTTAAGGGCGTTTGGCAAATCATAACGGGTGAAATATCCGAGGGCTGGACAACACTTAAGGAGGGCGTATCGCAAATGGGGACAGGTCTTTTAGACGCTGGAAAAAATGTTATTAACCAGATTAAAACAGCAGTTGCAGGTATCAAGGCAACAGTCTCTGTCGTGTCTGGTATGTTTACTGATAATGAACTCGGGAATGCTCTTACAAAGTCTTTGACTGGCATGATACCGAAAGCAAGAGAAGCATCAAAAATAGCTTTGCAAAACTTAGACCTCTCAAAGAAGGAAGGTGAAGCAAAGGAGCGCGCACTAAAACTTGATACAGAAATTGCAGCACTACGAGAAAAGGCGTATACATTAACTGGCAAGGAGAAAGATGCAGCACTAAAAAAAGCGAAACAGCTAACTAAAGAGAAATTCTACGGAAAGGATATTGTTGACCAAAAGACTGGACAGAAAAAACATGAAGATGGTATTCTTGATGTGCAGAAGAAGCAATACGACAACCTTGTTAAACAGAACAGGTTACACACTCAAACATTGCAGACTATCAAAGCAGAACGCCAAGCGAGAATTGGCTTAATGCAGTCAGAAGCCACCGCGGCAGCATCAACACGTATGCTCACGCGCATGGAACAAGCTAACCTCCGTTCAATGGCATCTAAGGCCCAATCTGCCGCAAAGAGAGGGCTTAACCAATCTAATGCAGTTACCTCGGCGAATAGCAAAGTTATAGATGTCTATGACAAAAACAACAAAGCACGCGAGCAAGAAGTCGCGAAGGTAGAGAGTGCAATCGCAGATGCTCGCATTGCAGCCATGAAAGATGGCTACGCTCGAACGCGAGAAGAACGCGAGAAACAAAATAAAGACGAACTTGATAAGATTAAGCAGCAAGGCGATGCAGCAGTAGAAGCCGAAATAAAGCGACAGAAAGCAGAATATGAAGCGGAGCAAGCTGTAATTAAGGCGAGAGGCGGAAAGATAACTGCATGGAATGATAACATGGTCGACAAAAATGCGGTTAACAAGATTAAAGACCAATACAAATTGTTATATGATTTCACGGAGAAGAAGCAGCAAAGAAAGACAGTTGACAGCCTCGCTCAGGCATACGACAAGCAAGAACAAGAACGGCAAGACAAGATTAACTCTCTACGCAACGACATAGCAGAACTTGAAGAACAGTTGTCTAAGGCGACATCACAAGCAGAGAAAGATGAACTTGAAAAGTTGCACCGCAACGCCCAAGCGCAGCTTGATTGGGTGTCCCAATCCAAGGACGCATGGAATGACTATTACGAGAAGTACGGAACATTCTTGGAGAAACGCAAGGCGTTGGGCGAGAAGTTTATGTATGAGACAACTGGTCTTGACCAAGACTCAGCGCAATACAAATTAAAAGTTGAGGAATTTAAGGCTGCGAATAAAGCCCTTGAATTTGAAGAAGTCAAGAAGCAGCTGAATTGGGAGGACGTCTTTGGTGACCTTAGCAGTCTTAGCAAATCTGCCTTGGCAGAGCTACAAAGTCAGCTTGAAACACTAATCAAGAACGATAAAAATCTCTCAATAGAAAGCATTAAGGCCATCAACGAAGCAATAAATAAAGTCCGCGATGAACAGACAAAGAAAGGCTCACTTATAGGCGGATTATTTACTTCGGTACGCAATCTAAAAGAAAAATCACAAGCGGCAAAGACTGCACAAGCACAAGTCCAACGTGTTGGCGGTGGAAGTCTTTGGACGAGATACCAAAATGCTTCGTCAGCAGAAGAAAAGGCAGAAATACGCGCGGAGAAAGTATACGACCCTGTAACTGGCGAGCTGAAAACATTTGGTGATATGCTTGATAAAGCTGCAAAATCAACAAAAGACTTATCAGATGCGCAGAAGACAGCGCAATCCTCAATTAAGTCAGTCGGCAGCGGCTTTACGACAATGTCGAATTTGGGCAAGGACGTTTCTAATATGCTCGGCAAATTCGGTGTTACGATGCCTGAAGGATTTGAAACTATGTTTGATGGATTTGGCGAGATAGGCTCTGCGCTTGATAGTTTTGACTTGACGAAACCAGGGTCTTTCCTTGATATTGGAAATTACGTAAGGGCAATAACTGGCGTGGTCAGTGGTGTTGCAGACGTGTTTTCTGGTATGTTTAAGATGATATTCGGTAAAAGCGACTCACTTAAAGCCTATGAGAATGAAAGGAAACATTACGAAAAACTGTCGGGTATATGGAGTGACCTTATAGAAAAAAAGAAACAATACGTTGAAATGAGTTTCGGAGATGGTGCAAAGGAAGCTATCAAAGAAGTGGAAGCATTATACAAGGCCGAAGAAAAGTCGCTTCAAACACTTGCGACAAAGTATCTGCAAGTACGTAATACAGGTGCTCACAGCTACGGTTATCGCATAGACCGCGACCTTGGAACAAAGGGCTTGCAAGCAATGAGCCAAGCGGCAGGCGTGCAGATTAACAGCGTGTCTGACCTAACGAACCTCAGCTACGACCAACTTGTAGCAGTCAAAGGCGCAGACAATGGCGAATACTGGGCGAAGCTCCCCGTGGAAATGCAAGACTACTTGGACAAGCTGATTGAATGCAAGAAGGCTACGCAAGACTTCCAAGAGGACATGAAGGAGAAGATGACAGGTATCAAGTTCGATGATATGTACTCAAACTTTATGTCAGTTCTCGAAGATATGAACAGCGGTGCAGACGATTTCGTTAATTCTGTAAAGGACAAGATGCGCAAAGCTCTAATAGACAACACGCTTGGAAAAGAAGTCGAAGCATGGACAAAGGATTTTACTGAACGCTATCAGAAGCAAGTAGAGGCCGATGGAGGAAAACTGACCGAAGAGCATGCACGCCAGTTTCAACAAGAGTTGGAAGAAGCGTCAAACAACTTTACGAATCAGCGAAACGACACACTGAACAATGTCGGGCTTGGCGGTGAAGCAAGTGACGGGTCGCAAACAAAAGGCTTCGCGGCAGCGTCAGAGAGCAGCATTGAGGAACTTAGCGGCCGCGCATTGGCACAGACAGAAGCATTGTATCAGATACGTGATAATCAACTCATTGACACGCTGAAATACGACAAGATAAATGACAGCCTCTGTCAGATGATAAATATCGAAAGAGGCAGAAATGAGTATTACGACACCTCAATAGAGATACAACGTACTTCTGTAAGTCATCTCGCTGCAATAGAAAAGAACACAAATGAACTATACAGCATGAATGAGCGACTTGCGAAAATAGAAAAGAACACGCGTAACATATAAGAATATGACTGGACAAATTATAATCAACGGAAAGGATATTTGGTTAAACTATAAGGCCCAACCACTGAAAGGTACTTACAACACACTGCAAGGCAACTTGGAAACGAAAGAAGTAATAAGCAACGAAAGTCGCCTTGAAAATGGAGTAAGACTTGTTATAAACTCGGATAGTATAAAGGTGCAGAAACGCGAGTTTTCACTCACTTTCTTACTTGAGGGAAGTACGTACAGCGAGATACAAGCTAATACAGACCTTATGCTTGGCGTATTGCGAAGCGGTATGATTAACTTTGAGGCAAGACGAATCGGGCAGACATTCAAGCTACTTTTTCGTAAGGTTGAAGAAATCACGGATTACAGAAGAGAGAACTTCAGAACAATCAAAATCAAGTTCCTTGAACCGAACCCGACAGACCGATAAAACTGCACTCTGAATGACATTACCAATATACAGCCCAAAGGGAGAGCTAATATACGAGATGCCCAATATCTTCGTTGGGTGTATCGAACGCAAAGAGCTGATGAAGGAAGATTACGTGGAACTGCACTTCAACCTCGCAGAACCCGTATTCTTCCCCATTGGCTCGTATTGCACGTGGCATGACAAGGTGTATCAAGTCACAGAGATACAATCACCAACATACGACAGCAACACGGGCGGTTATCAGTATGAGCTGAAACTCGAAGCATACTACTTCGCGTGGAAGAACAGAATGTACAAGTACAAATCGAAGTACAACAACACGCTGGAGGCGTCATTCAACCTCACGGCCAACCTCGAAAACCAAGTCGAAACCCTTGTGCGCTGCCTTAACGATGTGGAGGGCATGCGCTATAATGGCACAGACGAATACACGTATAAAGTGCATAAGGTTGATGGCGATGATTTGGAAAAGGTCAAAACGCAATCTTACTCGTCTGTCAACTACATTGATGCGCTGGCACAGATAGCAGAGGCTTGGGGCACTGAATGGTGGGTAATAGAAAACGTGATACACTTCGGCAAATGTCAGGACGCAGAGGGGACGAACGTGGACTTTATCCTTGGCAAGAATGTCGAAAGCATGGACGGGTCTAAGAGCGAAACAGACTATGCAACGCGCGTGTATGCTTTTGGCTCTTCAAACAATCTGCCTGCAAACTGGGATAAAGGCGATGTAGAGCTTACCGTCACGGGGCTGAAAGAAACAACAGACAGTTGGTATTTCAGCTCCGAATATCCTTTCTACTCCGAGTATTTTGACAAAGTAACGGAGGTAAAGGTAGATAATAACTCATTTAAGAATTTTGGAAAGGCTGCGATAGACAGAACAACATTCAATAATGATAACTTCACGAACAGACCTGCAGTATTCTACTTCGAGGTAAAACTTGCAAACAGCGTAAAACTGATACAAGGCGAGTATAAGGAGCAGCTCCTCTACAAAAAGTCTGACACATTAAGTATGTTGCCACTAAATTTGAAATGGACAGCAGGCAGCATAAAAAAAGATAAAGAATACTTAAGAGCAGGAGGCATCTACGCAGTAGTCACAGATGCAGCAAAGGCTAAAGGGAGCAATCTCACAATAGGCACAAAAACAATTCAGAACGTACTTGCATCATACAAGTATGCACTGAATTTGGACGGAATGGGTACTGGAGCGAACAAGGTTCAAGCAATACACCATTTCAATTTTCCAAAGCTGAAATTAGAAGCAGATACAGAAGTCTGCGTGCAATATGTGCTTGAGATAGCTACGGGATATGGCCGAATATCGGGCGAGTTATCAATAGGAGATTCTAACGCGGAAATAGGATTCACGGACAACAGAGCGCACACCTACACTCAGGCGGAATGCAAAATAACATTCACTAAAACGAAAAAGGAAGCAAAGGCTATATGGTATAACACCACACAATACATCGAACCAACGCTTGATGTACATACGAGTATGTTCAAGATTGCAAAGAGCGCAATCACGCTTAAAGGTGGTGAAAAATTCACGCTTAACAACCTTGTAGAAGCGAAGCTTCCGACACACTTCTTCCCAGCAAACAAGCAAGACGCAGAGGCAATCAAGGCTCTCGCAGATACGCGACTAACGCTGCCATCGCCTGGATATATAGACACGCAAGAGGCCAAAGACGGAGAGATTGTTGAAAAAGTGCTTGTATTCGATGACATCTATCCTCGCACCAAGTCAGAGATAACGGAGGTGCGCGACAAACTGCAAAATGTGGTGGACGAGAACAAGCAGCCCACAGGCGAGAAATACACCGAATATTACATCAAGACGAACTCGTTTGTCTTTGATAGAGCATGGCAACTGCCAAATGGTGAGAATATGCAAGTCATCTTCCAGTCTGGCCCACTCTCAGGACTGACCTTTGATGTGCAGTTCAACAGCTCCGAAACGCCCACAACGCCAACCATTGACCATCAATTCTTTCGCATTCTGAGGAAGCAGTTCGATGGCGGTCTATACCTCCCGAACAAGTCAATGCACCCAAAGGAGGGAAACGAATTTATACTGACTGGTTGGGACAGCTCGCGAATTGCAGACCTTAAACTAATAAGAAATGCTCGCGAGGAACTTGCAAAGGAAACGCAGAAGCAAATCAAGAAAATGATGATTGACCCGAATACCTACGAATGTACCTTGTTTTCGGATATAGCGTATGGTGTGAGGGAAAAAACAAACATTACCGATGACAGCGGCAACACACTCGTTGACGATTATGGCAATGAGATAGTGCAAGATTACAGCGGCAGCGACCTTGACGCGAAAAACGCATGGGACTTTGACCTCGGCAGACGAGTGACAATGTATAACGCTGCACTATTCCGCAGCGGAAAGCGAGAAAGCCGCGTAATGGGCTACGAAAAGAAGATGGACATACCTTATGACAGCCCTACGTACATCATTGGCGAGAAGGCCACCTATTCCAAGTTCAAGGACTTGGAGAAGGAGATAAATAACGAAGTAAGCCTTAATATTGGCGGCAGCACACTCGTAAGCGAAGGCACATCGGGTGGAGCATCGGTCTACATCATCAAGACAAACGACACAACGAAAGAAACAGATGATAACGTGTATTCTGCTCTCCGTATGAAGAACACCTTTCTTCACAGCCGCGATGATGACAACGCACAAGGGCTGATAACATTCGAGGCTGGTGCAATGTTCGCAAGCGGTTACAGCGGAAATGACACTGCCGCAGATGGTATAATAGAATATTTTGAATAAGAGATATGGCAAGATTACTTAGCACATGGTTTAACGGATTTGTGGGGAGCGCGAGAAGCACAGGCAACAAGGTGCTTAACGCTTTCGGCAAGGTGGTGTGCGAGATGCAAGAATACTTTGCTTCGGACTTCATGGGCCATGGGTGGAAGATATTCAACAGCGGCTCGGAAGAAACGCCAGAATACACGCTTGAAATAGACAATGTAAAGGTGCGCAAAGCCTTCATAGCGCATGAGCTGATAATAGACCAAGTGCGTGCGATATGCGGTTCACTCGGCATCAGCCAGGCGTGCGGCAAGGTAAAGGAAGTGAGTCTGCGCACCGATGAACACGGGAACCAATATTACCTCATAAAACTCGAGGGCGAAGCCACTCACGGATATGGCGACTTTGTGAAGAATGACCTTATACGCTGCCAGCGTGTGGAGGTAGGTTCTGATGGCGTGACCAAGGGCATAAAGGGCTACTGGGTGAAGATTGAGAGCGCAAACATGAAGGAGGGTTGGTTTACCGTTATGGCAAGCGAGTTTGTGGGCGAAATCAAGCAGGAAGAAGAATCGGAATTTGTGGAGAGCAACGATGTGCCGATGAACTTGCCTGCGGCTGGTGACGAGATTGTGCAGTATGGCAACATAACCGAACCGAGCCGACAGAATGCGATATACCTCCATGCTACCAAAAACGGCGTGCCGACTATTGACTTGCTCAATGGCGTAAACTCCAAGTCTTTTTCGGGCAAGATAGTTGCAAGCTTAGGCCGTATACCTGATGGTGGTGGATTTGGTTTGTATTTGCGAAATGGTACAATAATATCACTTAACAGCAATAGCGGAAAATATAATTACCATTTTAAGGAGAACGGCAGCTTTAGCCTTGGGCAAGGTGCGATAGATTACAACCCTGCAACTGGTGTTGTGACGATAGGCAGCGATGTAGTGATAAAGTGGGGTGCTAACAGCAAGAGCAATGTGACCTATCAGATAGGCAGCAGCGGAGTTAATGCGCCAACGGGGACATGGTTAAACAGCGTGCCGCCATCGGAAGTGGGCAAATATCTGTGGACGCGCACGAAATGGCCCGATGGCACGTATTCTTACAGCGTGAGCTATATGGCGAAAGACGGTGCGCCTGGGAAAGATGGTGCGGACGGGCAGGATATGCGCCCAAACTTGCTTGACTATACAGAGTTCAAGCAAGAAACGTTTGACAATGTGCCGACCACAGACAAAACTTTTGAACTGAAAGGTACGAGGTCTGACGGTTTGAACGGACATGGCGCGGTGCAGATAGAAACTGCATTCAAAATAAATGGAGATTTGCCGACTCCTGACTCGTATGTTGATTTTTTTCAGCAAAATGTCAAGAGCAAAATCGCGCCATCAACTTGGTACACGCTTTCTTTTTATCTAAAAAGTAAAAGCATTGCGCAACCACTATATACCTATATGTGGACATATGACACAAACGGCCTTACAATGGTTGACACCACTGAAAAGATGATTGTTGACGGAAAGGAACAAGACACGCCAAAAGATGGTGCTGTTAAATTTTCGCCAATACATGAGTGGACATACCACACCGTGACATTCAAGACGGCAGCCAATTTGCCAGATACCTGCCTTTGTTTGTTCCGCGCTATTACGAAACAAATACCTCAAAGCAATTTTGTTGTGCCTGCTTTATTTCTATCAGAGCCAAAGCTCGAATTAGGCAAAGCTGCAAGTGCATGGACGAGGAGCGACAACGATATTGCAGGCATTGCGGCAGACAAGATAAATATGCCATCATGGGTGCGCCAGTGGGACGGACAGACCACCGAACTTGGTGTGGACTATGTGGCCGCGAAGAATGCCGCATTTGGCACAAAGGACGCAGACGGAAAGTTTACAGGTATCGCTATGAGCGGTGAGGGCTTCGACCTTGGCGGCAAGGACACGAATGTGGTTGGGCTGTATGGCATCTCTAAGAACATCTGCCGTGTGATAATTGACCCGAAGAACGAGAAGTATGCGTTTCATGGGAATATCTTCTGCGAGAGCGGACAAGTAAACGGATTGCTTGTAGGGTCATATCTAAAGGGGCTAACACAAGTTACGAATGAAAATGAATGGAATAAAGCATTTGAACTAAAAGGCAGCTATTACAGACCGAACTTTTTTGTTATTAACCCAATAGTCGTATTGTCATACGAAATAGGCGGCACAAGGAAAATCTCTCTCCCTCCTTATGGTAATAAACCTGATGATTATGCTGAAAGTATAGCGTTTCTTGATTATAAGTTCTATATTATAAACAAGATGCCGCAAGTTCTTTCACAGAATATAATAGACATAAAAACTGGCATACCAGGCGCACTATACAAAAAGGATTCGACTATGTCATCAGGCAAGAGTTCAATATCCAATTACAGACTCATGACTGGTAAGGCTGTCATATTAACTGGCTGTATTGAAGGAAACGGGAGTTTCTATTGGCTCGTAGAAGAAGGCAGTACGAGCAGCGACCTTGGCAGCGGCAGTATAGAGAAGCCTTCATTTACCATTAAGGACAACACGAATATAGGGCAAATGACATGGAATAAAGTGCCACTGGCACCTGGCCCTTCTGATAATGGAACAATAAAACCTTAACAATATGGCAACAGTAAAACTCAAAGACGTATTAAAATCGCTGCCGCAGGACACGAGTCTGACGGGCAGCGAGATGGTCGTAATAAACGATAACGGGGAGAACAAATACATACCCTACTCAACGATAAAGAGCGGTCTTGTCAATGCTCAGGAGCGCAGCACCTTGGCAGACACCGCAGAATGGCTTATTGCGCACGACAATGTTACGACCATTGACGAGCTAAACAAGGAACTTGACGCGTTCAATGCTGAGACTGCACAAGGGTTGCACCGCGTGAAGTGTTGGGGTATTCCGTTGTTTGTGACGTTCGCAATTCTGAATGTTGGTGACACCGTGCTAATGCAGACGATACAAGGCAGCATTACGTTCAATTCAGCAAAGACGAGCATTGCGTCAATAAACACAACTGGCAACTTGACCATTGCAGTCCGTTACTATCAAGGCGGCAAGTGGGGCAGATGGAATACACCGATGACACCAATCAAGCCCCCGACAGTGCAGAGTGGCGCAAAAGGCACTTCGGCAAATTACGTGTATTCGCAAGGTGATTCCGATAATCCTCGCACAATATTGAGCAGCAAAATGTGGATATACCAGAATGAAGGCAGAGAAAAATTTCTTAGAATTAAGCACTGGGGCGGAGCTAATGACGAGGCCGAGACAAGTTACAGCCAAGTGTATCTGCCAAACGTATGGATTGGCGGCAACGGGCTGATGAGGTGGGACGTGTACAAAAGGCTTGACGCATTTGAACTTCGCGAGCAGAACTCTACCGCCACAGAAGTAAAGATTGTGACACCCATCTTTACCACTGGCGGCACGCGAGAATTAAGCATTTCGGCTGCGACAACTGCAAAGGCTGGTGTGATGACGGCAGCGGACAAAGAACTATTGAATAAAATTAAAGCAAAACTCGGATTATAATGAACAGACTGCAAGAAATTAGGATAGAATGCGTAAAGATAGCAGCATCTCGCGGCGACATAAAGCCAGATGAGATAGTTGAATTGGCGAGAGAGATAGAAGCCTATGTAAGGAGAAAGGAGGGCGAATTTTGACTGATATAATACAAACTATCAGTTCTATCGTGACAGGCGTAGCTATACCTGTGCTTGGCGTATTCCTTTTTTATGATGCAAAGAAACGAGAAGCATCAGCAAAAGCAGGTAAGGCCGAGGCAGACAACATCACGCAATATGCCGCACAATGGCAGAAGTTGTATGATGAGAAAGTGAAGCACGAAGAGGAACTGAATGAGAAGATTGATGCGCTATATGTGCAGTTGAATGAGCAACGCGATGAACTTACACGACTGAAAAAAGAAATGGCAGAATTGATGGTTAAGCAACAATATGCGGAGAGTCAGAAGTGTACGGTGTTTGGCTGTCCAAATCGCCAGCCGCCTCAACTTGTGTGTGCAAGCAGTAATCACCCTGAACAATGAGTCTATGAGATTGACGAGATACATCACGGAACTGATACGTGTGAATAGTGGTCACAGCAGCAAGGCATTCTTCCTTGTGGCTGTTACCATGATAGGGTGTGTATTGTTGCTTTGTGTGGCATTTGTGCTGATATGGGAGGTTATGAACAGTAACACAATACACACCGACCTTATGGGGCTTAGTGCTTTCGTAGGCAGCGTGGCAAGTTTGTTTGTTACAGCTGGCATTACTAAAGTGTATGGCGAAAAACGTGAGAACAAAACTGAATAAAAATTGGCGCGTTTCACAACGCACCAACCCCTCACATAACCATGTCAAAACAAAAATATTAACACCTACAAAGGTAAGAAAAATAAGTTTAGACGTATGGAAAATTGGAAAGAATTAGCGGCATTTGTGCTGGAGCGCGAGGGCGGCTATTGCAACAGAAAGGCTGACAAGGGAGGGCCTACTAATAAGGGCGTGACATTGACCACCTACCGCAGTGTGTTTGGACAGAACAAGACGATAGAGGACTTGAAGCGCATTACTGATGCGGAGTGGGAGTACATATTTAAGAAATACTATTGGGACAAGTGCAAGGCGGACCACATACAGGACAAGAGTGTTGCCTTTATCCTCGTGGACTGGGCCTATAACAGCGGAGTCAAGACGGCCGTAACGCACTTGCAGCGGATAGTTAAAACGACTGCCGATGGCATCATGGGCAAACAGACCTTGCAAGCGGTTAACACTCGCAGTCCGCTGCCGCTGTTCGGGGCGTTGAAGCAGGATAGAATAGCTTTTTATAGAGCTATTGTTGCCAAGAATCCGAGCCAGAAAGTGAACCTTAATGGGTGGCTTAATCGGGTTGGCCATTTTGCCTATGGAAAGTTTGTGTAAAAAAAACTGCCACACGAAAAAACTCGTGCGGCAGTTAAGAGCTTCTTTTAGGATGTGCCCTTTTTATATGGGAATTAAACACTGCAAAGATAACAAATATAATCAAGAATATGCGTAGAGTTAGTGGCTTTTTAATCGTAGTTATCTGTGCAGTTGTCTTGCACAGCAGTTGCGCGCGCAAGGTGGTGCAGAGCATGGAGCGCACTCACGACACGCTGATAGTGTATAAGACCGACAGCGTGATGGTGCGTGACACGATTGTGGCAATATCCAATTTGGAGAGTGTGGACAGCGTGGCCGACCGCATGACTACCTATGTAGTTGTGGACACGGCAGGCAAGGTGCTGACGAAGTATGTGTATCGCGACCGCAGCGTGTATCACAACAAGGACGCTCTTAGTGCGAGCAGTCATGTGTCATGCCGCACACACAGAACAGACCGCACAAGCCACAAGGCTACGGTGCGTGATGCCGTGACAAAGGTGGAGAAGCCTCCTGCAAGGTGGAGGATTCGGGCCGTTGGCGGTCTGTTTATCTTAGTAATAGGCGTGTTGCTGTATTATAGCATATATAGTAAGTATAAGTGATTTTGTTGGGTTGTTGTGGCAAGCATGGGCGCATGGTGATGTGTCCCGTGCTTGCCTTTGTGCTTATTTATTAACAACGAAATTACTTATGAACAATGGAACAATTACAACAGATTTTTGATTGTGCAGTTGAAGCCGTGATGCAAGCCAGCGGCCTTGACTTTGACGCGCTTGCTAATTGTCGCTCGGAGCGGTGTGTGGTGGCGCGCGTGGTGCTTGTTGATGTGCTGATGGAACTTGGTATGAGCGAGGGTGATATTGCATTCCTTAGCGGCATGAGTCAGCAGAGGGTTAATTCGCTTAAGAATAGTGCGAGGTACAGACTAAAGGGGCTGGCTGCACGGGTGATGAGGGAGGAGGTGAGGAAATCCGTTTCCTTGCCCATATGAGTAAAGGCCACCTGGATTTGGTGGCCTTTTGCTTATGATTGGTTAATTGGTTGATAGTGTTGTATGTAATCCTTAAATCTGATTGCTTGACTTTTTAAGATGTTGGAAAATGACAATGTTTCTCGCAGTTTGTCAAGCCCATAGTTGTCAATAAAACGTCCGACACAAGGGTTGAGCAGTAAAGATGGTATTGCTTCAACATCACTCATGTCTAATTTGACAGGCTCTCCTTGTTGTATTTTATCTATCATGATACAATACAACTCTTCTCCTGCTTTTCTGTAATCCTTTGTTCTCGCAAGGATTGTTGATACTTTAATTGTACACATAATATCAAAAATCAAAGTCGGTTAATATATCTTCTTCTTCTAAATTTTGAGTATCAATGTCGAAATCAATAAGTGTTCCCGTAAAATTGAAGTCGGTTTGTGAGATATACTGCTTTCCGTCTATTTTTACGAGGCAAGCTCCCTTGCTAAACAGTC
>ENA-UERK01002089-UERK01002089.1-human-gut-metagenome-genome-assembly--contig:-NODE-2089-length-13565-cov-4.694840_pt1 | contig 13565 bp, 21 predicted proteins | sample MGYA00242957_ERZ507957 | MGnify/ENA primary metagenome ERZ507957 (study PRJEB26167, sample SAMN06115538) | human gut metagenome | host: Homo sapiens | place: China:Heilongjiang | collected 2015-11-06... | reverse complement strand
CCTACGATGGCTTTCCAAGCATCGACCGTCCTCTGTGCCTCCGCCACTGCCGCCTCGTTTTCCTTGATTGACCGCAACAATTCCTCCGGCGTCTCGCCTTTCTCCTTCAGTGCCTTTGCCGCCTTCAGTTTTCTCTCGGCATTGGCGAGCGATGCTTCCGCCACCTTATGTGCGGTTTCCTCGTTGCCCGACATCTCCACGAGACCATCCCAAGCGGTCTCGGTGTCAACATCGTGGAATTGAGCGTTGCCTTTTTCATCTCTCGGAATACGCTCAAGCGCAGTCGGGGTGTGTTCTTCTGTCGGTTGCTCTCCTCTCTCCAATGCCTTTTCAGAGGAGCCCTCGGTGGCAAGCCTTGTCTCTTCCGCCTTTGTCGATGGCTCCTCCCTGTATTCCATTGCAGCCAACTCCTCAGGGGTGACATACAGAGTGCGCATAGACTCGCCATCATCCACATTGACAACGAACCTGCCGTCTGCATCCTTTGGTGACACTATCTCTGCGTGCATCTTCTGCCCGTCCACAACGACATCAAACACGTCTCCTTGCGCATACTCTCTGCTCTCCTCCTCTTTAGTGGAAGCCTCCTCCGGCAATGGCTGTCCGCCTTCCGTGGCTGTCTCCGGTGCGCTCTCTGTGCTTTGCTCTGCCTCTCGTTTGCTTGCCTCGGCATCTCTCCTCGCTTTGTAATCCGCATACTGCCCGTTGTTGACGATTCTCTGCAATACGTCTTTTGGCACCAGGAACTGAGTGCCGTCAGGGAGTGTCGCTATGGCTGACTTGCCGTCCTCGTGCATCGCCTCTATGGTGGCGATACGTCCGTCACCCAATTGTATCTGCATACCGACAGGGTTGGCTACATTGCCCTCCAACCAATCCTTACCTCTTTGGATGGTGTCCTGCATACGCGCGTTTATCTCCGCCTCGGTCTGCTCTGCCGTCTTGACCTCGCCAAGCGACTCTATGCCGTCAACCGCAGTCGGTGACACCATCTTTTTCTCTCCAGTAGCCGGGTCGTATATGATGACGCTCTTACTGCTTGCGTCTGCGTCAATGCCGCTCCCGTCTTCCTTCATCACAATGTCGCCGTCTACTATGTACACTTGCTTGCCATTGCCGTCCTTGTCTTTATCTTTAAGCGTGGCAAGGTGTATGGAGCCATCCTTGTGTGTCATCTGCTTGAGTTCATCCCTCTCCAGTGCCGCTTGATATTTGGCACTCTCCGTGATTTGCGACTCCACCCCTCTAAGTGTCTCGGCATTATCCTCGCTTGGCTCATACATCTGCGCCACGTAGGCATCACGCATCCCTTGCGTGTCTGCCTCGTAGCCCCGTCTGTATGCGTCAGTAGTCTCGCTTTGGCTAATGGCATTTTTGCGCTCTGCGACCGCCTGCGCCAATTCGTTGTTGTAAGCCGATATGGCTGTTTCCTCCGCATCGGTGCGGCTGTCCTCCGCCTTGCGCAATGCTTTGTCTACATCAACACCATACTCGTCAAGAATAACGCCCTTGATGTGTCTCACTGTGGCGTTTTCGCCCTGTGGAACATCCTCGTTGGCGGCATCCTCTATCTCTTTCAACCACCGCCTTTCCGCGGCAGTCATCTGCTTTGGGTCTTTGCGTGTCAGCCATAGCAGTGTCTCCGGCGACACACCCTTGTCTTGGGCGAGCCTTGTGCAGACAGCCTTTAGCCGCTCGGCTTTGTCCATATTGTCAAACATCTGCTCTGCCATCGCCACTCCGTTGAGCTCTGCTTGCCTGTCTATGCGTGCCTTTTCGTAGTCCGCTCTCTTACGGCTCCCATAAGTCCTGCTTGTGATCACACCATTGTCACCCAATGACTGCACGGTGTATGTCTTATCGCCATTGTCAATGACGTTGGACGCAATCACTGCCGACATTGGCAAGGAATGTCCTGTGACATAATAGTACATCTTTGCCCTTGCCGCCTCGCTTACGTTTTTGTCGTTGATCAACTGCGTGATTTTGTTGTACGGCAAGTCTCCGTCCTTTTGAGCATACGCCTTGTACTCCTTGACCATCTGTGTCAAGTCTCCATAGCCGTGCTTGTCCAACTCCGTCTGCTCCTCCTTGCTCAGGGCGAGGCTTGGATGTCCGTCAAGCATCCTGCCCATGCGCTCCACAAATCCGACCTTGCCTCTGCGTGATGCCGCCAGCTCGGAGATGGTGCGTCCTGCTGACTTGATTGCGTGCTGTGCCTTGAAACCTGCAATCATAGCAAGGTTGTCTTGCCATATATCCATCATCCGCTCTCCTCTCTGCGCCTTTAGCTCTGCAATATACTTGCTCCGCTCCTTGTCGTCGGCAATATAGTTGGGGGAATTTTTATCGGATACAGACTTTATGACATCGTTGTAGTCGCCATACGTGGAGATGAACTCTGGCGTGGCGAATATAGTACCCTCTCCGACAAGCCCTACACCGAGCTCGCCTGCACGCACCCCAAGTTTGCCCAAGGTGCTTGACGTGGCTTGTGCCGCTTTGGTGCTGACATTGCCGAGCCACGTACCGAATGCTCCCGTAAGTCCACCCATCGTGAGTCCGTGTCTCATCTGTGATGCTACCTTACCGAGCGAGAAATCACCTACGACATATCTGCCTGTCTCTGGGTCTACATCGAGAGTACCGCCCCACTTGTATTGGTTGATAGCCTCTCCGCCTGCCTCGAACGTGCCGAAGTTAGCCGCTCCGCCTACCGCACCGAGGAGCAGTTTGCCTCCGAGTGTCTGCGACATCTTGCGTGCTGCCGCCTCTGACAAGACCTTGCCTCCTGCCCACAACGCTCCTTTGGTTGCCACTCCGCCTACCGCTCCTGAGGCATACGTCAACGGATCAATGGCAAAGCCTGCCACACTGCCTGCTATGTCCGCCACTTTGTGTTTCGCTCCATATTTCTGCAAGGCGGTGTCCTCCGCCTCCATATCACCTCTTGTGTCTGCCATCATTGACGCATACCCTTTGGATAGACTGCCGAAAGAGCTTGCTGTCGCTGCCTTGCGCAAGAAAAACTCGCCAACACTCTTAGGCATATTTTTCTCCACAGCAAGGTTGTACATCTGCTCATCGCTTTTAGCCCTTGCCATCTTACGTGCGGCATCTACCAAAGCCTTGTCATCGGCATCGGGGTACTGCTCCTTGAGATAGATGTATGAGTCGTTGATGATTGATTGCTGCTGTTTTGAGCCGAGTGCCGCCCACGCCTGGTCTGACAACTTTTGCAGATCGTGCGTCTTTAGGTGTGCCACTGACGTTGTCTCAAGGGCTTGGGCATTGTCGTCTCCAAGACCGCCGGTGACAGATGCTCCGCTGCTTAACATCCGGAGAATCTTATCCCAAGACCACCCCTCGTCGACCTTTTTGCGCACCTCTGCGCCTGCGGCTTTGTCGGCTGCCGCCCATACGCTCTCCGCCGCACTACTTGGCACCGACGGCATGACTGCCTCCGGCTTTAGCGGTGTCGGTGTCTGATGCCGCTTGACAACATCCGGCATATTGTGGTATACATCATATTTTGACGGCATCTCGAACGTACCTGCCGCCTTGCTCGGCTGTGGTTGTGTATACTGCGATGATGGAGTGCGGAGCATATTGATGGTGTCCGCCACTACATCACGCTTTTTGGGTGGCGTGGTCTGTGTGCGTGTGGTGTGTGGCGTCTCACTGCCACTGCCGAACTGGTTAGAGAAATCACTGAACGTCTTGGTGTATAGCCCATCATTGCTCAATGCGGTATATAGTTTTTGGCTCCGTTGCTTGTCACCGAGGATGCCTTGAAACTCGGCAAAAGATTTGGTATATTTACCTTGCGATTTGAGAGCGTTATATAATTTGAGTGCGCTGTCTTTGCCCATTTTTTTGTTTTTTAAAAATTGTTATAAAGTCCTGTAATACCACTACTACTGCCACCGAGCAATGCGTCTGTCTTCGAACCTCCTTTTTTGTCGTCGACACGTCCGTAATGCTTTTTTCCGCCAACTAACAGATTGCCGCCGGGGCCACCAGTATAGTAGCTCTGTATCTCTGACACCATATCTGCCGGTGTTTTGGCTTTGCCACTGACGAAATTGCGCGACTGCAACCAGCGATATGTTTTTATAACTTGATCTTTTGATGCGTTGAACGACTTGCCTTTAACTATGTCAGCGATATAGTAGGTGTCATCAGCACCCTTGTCTCCGCCGCTTTTGTTTGACAACGTGCGGCTGCGGTAACGCTCGGTAGTCAAGTGTTCCTCCCACTCTTTAGGGCTATACCCTTTGTGCGTTTTCATAAATTCAAGTTCGTATTTTTTCCAAGCCAGTTCTTGCTTTTTGACCTCCACACTCTGCTGCCACGTAGCATTGCCAATGTTGTTCTCCCGGATAAGTTTTTTCAGTTCTTCTTCAGCGGCTTGCACCTTTTTCTCAAGCAACGGCAATTCTTGCTCAAACGTCTTCGCCTTGCGCTCCTCCTCTGCGTCGGCTCGCTTGTCGGCATTTTTCTGCAACTCGTATGATTTCAGCCAATTGCCCTGTTCTCTATCCATCTCAAGACCCTTAAGCATAAGATCTTGATATTTGTCCTTCTCCTTCTGCCATTGCGCACGTAGATCATCCATCCGCTTTTTTGCGGCATCAGTCATCCCCGGCTTAAGTCCTTGGTCGGGGGCACCCTTGGTGGTAAAGTAGAGGTTGGACAATGCGGAGAGACCATCACCGAGTGCGCTGACGATAGCCTTGCGTCTCTCTCGCCGCATCTGCTTTTTCTTGTCCTCGTCGCTCGTCTGGGGTGCGAGCTTGGCGAGGATGTCTCTATACGTGTGGTACTCCTCACCTTCTGTTGCCGGTGTGGTGGTTGACGGAGCCGTATCGGTCGTTTTGGGGGTTATTTTCGGTGTCGCAACATCCGCTTTGACAAGGACAGGGTTGTTATTCTCGTCAAACTGCAATATCATATTTTCGTTGGCTGTCGGTGCTGTGGTCGTCTGAGCAGCCAAGTTTGCTTGATTGCGCCTGTCGGTGTCGGTGTCGGTGTCGGTGTTGTTGTACTGCGGAGCCGTTGTCATGACAGCCGGGGCAGGCGTAGTAGGAGGAGCTTGCGGTGACTCATCGTACTCCTCCCCCGGCGGCTGGGCGGCGAGTGATGGAGCGGTCGGAGCAACCTGAGTAGGTTGCGGTTGAGCAGGCATCGTCTGTGGCGGTGTCGGCGGCTGCTCGTTGTACTCGTCCTCGCTCTGCGATGGGGCGGTCGCACCAATTGACGTAGTAGGTGGTGTAGTAGTCACTTTCTTGTCGGTGACCACGGGGGTCTCGCTACCCCCTATGATTTCTTCTTTTTTCGCCATATCACTTAGTCTTTTCGGGGTCCTTGTCAAATCTGTCATTGATACCGCCTATGCTGTCTGCCGTACCTGCCACGCCCTGCACTGCCTGCGTGATAGCGTTTTGTTTCTGTCGGCTGATTTGCATTTGCTTGTCAGCCAAAGCGTTGTTGTTGGTTTGGTACTGCTGCTCGATATTATCTTTGCGCGCATCAGATGCAGCGGCAATGGTGCTTGTCGCTTCGGCAAGTGCTTGATTGTTCGCCGCCTTTTGCGCCGCCACCGCCTCCGTGCTTGCGCCCGTCACCGCATTGGCTCCCTCCGCCGCCTTTGTCTGCCGCCTGAGCAAGTCTTGCGTATTGGTCAACAATCGTTGGGCATCTGCACGCTGAGTGCCATCCTCATTGTATCTGCGATTATACCACGCTTGATTTTCAGCCTTTTGGGCGTCAAGCATTTTCTGCTGTTTTTTTGCCTCTCGGCTCGCCTTGATGCCGCCGAAGATGCTCCCACCGAGCTTCATCGCTCCTCCTATAATGCTACCTATCATAGTTAATTATTTTTTATCTTAATCTCTCAAAATTAAGTACTTACCTTTGGATATAATCAATAAAAATTAACTATGGATAAACAACGGAGAGAGAGAGCTTGGAGGGAGCGTCTTGCGGCAATCGACGCAAGCAAAGCTCCTGTCCTTAACAAAAAGGAGGAGGCAAAGCTACAGCGCAAGGCTGAGACCTTTGCTAATGGTGGCGACATCGGCAACTTTGTGGCGAGCCTTGTGTGGTCACAAAAACAAAACTTTGAGCGTGCAATTACCAACTTGGATGACAGAGACTTGTGCAACTTATACGTGCGTCTGCTCAAACTCGCCCTTGATGCACGAGCATCGGCGGAGCCTGCAACCGCAAAAAGTAACATAATGAACTTGGTTAACAACCTGAGTATCCAACTTTTAAGCGAGAAATAAAATATGAAACGAATTGAAATCCAACTAAGCAAGCTGAAGGCATTGCAGATGGTGTCTGCCGAGACAGTCTATGTCGGTGGCAGGAGTGTCGGCGCAGATGATCCAAGCACCTACGACAAGGTGTTTGCCACTGACGATGACGCACAGTTTTTGACAACAATGTATGACACGGCTGTGACATCACTCGTCACCATCTGTGGAGAGTGGGTGGATAGTACCACCGACACTGATGACGGCTCCATCATCACCCTTGCTCTCCCCGACAATCTTGCTCCGCAAGGCGAGCGAAACATCAGGGCGAACGCTATGGCTTACGTCATTGCAAGCATATTGGCTGACTATCTTGGGCGTTTGGCTCCTGAGAGTGCGAAATTTCACGAGGAGCAAGGGGCTACCCTTGCAGAAGCGATTGTCAGCGACTTGAATGCGCGAAAAAGAGTCAAATACACGGAAAAAACAGGAAGAAAATGAAAAAAGGACAACGACAAGTGACAATTGCGCTTATGCGCAATGAGGTGGAATATGATGCACAGAGCATATTGAGCGTGATTGCCGACACCCTGCCGGGTGAAGAAACGGCGCACGTCAAGCACATATACAACGACATCTGCGAGGGCGAAAATGCACGGAGGACTATCCGATTTGCCGACACTGCCTTTGCGGTGTTGGCGGAACACCTGCACGGCTACACGGCTACGCCTATCGGTGGCGACATCACCACGGACGACATAGCGCATACTCCAATTGTATACTCGTTGGCAATGCAGATGGATGACGACACATCGTCATCACAAGTGGCACTCGTCAAGACTCTCGCCCATGACTACATGGTGTTGGCAATTGTGTGTGGATGGCTTGCTCTCATAGGTAGTGACAGGCTTGACTACTACTACTCCATGCGTGACACTGCGTTGGCTGGCGCTGTCAAGGCGGCTGACAGCCACAACCGCATAGGGAGGGTGACACCGTTTTTCGGCAATACATAGCGTTTTGCACACTTTACACATATTTGTGCAAAATGTGCATATATTATATAGTAAGGTGTGGCAATGTGTGTCGCACCTTATTTTTTGTCTGTCTTTGCTAAAAAGTGTTAACGTTGTGCATTTTGTTGAGCAAAGTGTTGCATATATACTACAAAGGCATTATCTTTGCATTAGAAATGAAAACGATAACTAACTCAACCGACCGGCGCAGGTCGTTAAAGTCCGCGACAAGAAACTATGAGAATCATGAGCATTTACAAAAAAGAAGAATGCACAGCAAACGAAATCCGTGAGAATATCGCAGCGTTGTTTGGCAACGATGAAATCGGCAATGATTATGCAAACAACTTGATTGAGATGCTTGCCCAGACTGACGACACCGAATGTGTCATCGAAACAGAGAACGGCGAATTGCACATTGTGAAGCGTGCAGACATCTACGACGATAATGGTATCGCAGAAATTGCAGAAGAAGACTATGTTTAATTAATGAAGAATTAGCAAAATGGAATTGAAGGAAATATTAAGAAACGAGCAAAACGAGAATACTGCACAAGTACGGATGCGCCTATGCAAGGCACTAAAGCAAGCAAGGACAGGCAAAGAGATGTCACAATCCGCCCTCAGCGAGAAGAGCGGTGTCGCACGGTCAAACATTGCAAGAATCGAGGGCGGAAACCTTAATGCAAGTCTTAATACGATACTAAGCCTATGCGAGGCTCTTGACTGCTCGTTGGTCTTGATCCCAAGATAGCAAGACCACCACACACCGAAAAGGGGTTGCACATATCGTGCAGCCTTTTTTTTTGCGTCACCTCCTGCGTGGCACGATGACGATGTCACAGCCGAGGGCGTTGCATATCTTGGCGAGAGAGTGGAGTCCAAGATACCGAGGATAGTCCGCCGGGTGTTCGCCTCGTCTGACTGTCATATTCGACACGCTTGCCAACTCAGAGAGTGCGGCTATTGACAGATGCCTTGCTCTGCGTGTGGCGAGGAGCTGTATACCCAACTCGTCGAATATTCTCCTTACCTCCGGAGGGGTGACCACCTCCGTGCCGAACGGTCTACCCCTGCGCCTCATCTCTCTCAGATTTCAAGATTTCCAAATCTCCGACCAATTGGCGGAGTGTGCGCAGATCATGCGCCACGTACAACTCTCCGTCACACTCAATCAGTGCCGTCACCTCGTCCGCGCCGGCGGCAAACAACTCTCTCGGGTTGATGTCAAGTGCGTCCGCTATTCTCCTGATGGTGGAGAGCGTGGGGTTCTTGAGGAGCCCATTCAAGTTCTGTTTCCTTATACCGAGGCGGTCAGCCAATGCCGTCTTCGTCAATCCTTTTGCCTTTAAAATTCTGTCAAGGTTGTCCATATATCTGTATGTTTATAGAACAAAGGTACTCATTATATATATAGTAATGTGTATACCAATTACTAAACAATGTTAATGTAATACATTTTATTTACTTTTTATTTGTTTGGTAAAGTTATACATATTACCTTTGGGGCGTAATCCAAAAGTCAAAGAACTATGATACGATTTATAGCATCAGCGTCCCTGTCATTATTCTCCGCCACCTTGATGGCGGCAATGACAGATTCGCAAGACCTCACCGCAATATATGTGGCGGCGGCCTTCCCCGTATGGGCACTCGGCTTGTTCGTCAAGCGTAAAGATAGTAAAAAGAGCAACATCTAACGACTTAAATATTAACCAACTAAACAAAGAAAAATGAAAGCAATCTTTTTGGCAGTGGCACTGCTTGTGGCATCCGCTGCAAACGCAAAATGGGTGGAGTCACAGACAATGACAATTGATTCACCCCGTGTACATCAGGGTGTCACGAAGAAAGGAAACGTCAAATACTACATCGTGGTGAGCGACGGAGTGAACAGCAAGGAAGTCAGCGTGAGCAAGAGCAATGCGGAGTCTGGGGTGATCACCCTTGTCAAGTGGGTGGACGATGAGACAGGCAAGATACGCTACACCACACGCAGCGGAAAGAAGCGCGCCGCCACCCCCGACATTGATTTAAACAAAGTGATAACCGAATAAAACAACAACGACAATGACAACAAGACAATATATCTCAGCGGCTCTCCTCTCAGGAGCGATGTTTATGTGCGGCTTCGGAGTCCACGCCGCCTATGCCTCAACCGAGGCTGTCAACAAAACCTGCTGGTGCGGCAATGCCTTTTTCTGCTTAATGGATTCCGTTGCAGATGAGGAGCCGTTGTTGTGGGCAAAAGTGGAGTCCTCTACTGAGTGGCAGGAGTTCGCCACAGCCTACGACCGAGGAGAAGGGCAGACCGAGGCGAGGGCGGTGTGGGAGTATCTGTGCGAGCAGGACACCACCGGCTATGTGGCTGACTGCCTCAGCGGATGTGACGCATACACCGAATGGATGGAGAGTTATTAGCCCATGGGGGGCTTATGTATGGGTATTACCGAGACAAGGGAGACAGATTATGCCTCCCTTTTTTTGTAGCATATCCTGCAAGGGGTGTAGTGCTTTGCCTCCGCCTCCTGCCTTGTCATCTGCCTGATGTCGGTGGAACAACGGCAGAGACCCTTGCAGTCGGGCGTCTTATGGTATCTCTTGGACTTGGGTCCGTGGCACACATACACCTTCTCTGCCTGGCTCTGCGTCCGCTCGGGGGCGCAGGCGGAGATGGTGCATAACGCTACCATCAACGCCAATGCTGTCTTAATAATCGTAGTCATCATATTGGTATATATTTTCTATTTCTTCAGTCTTCTCTCGATAGCCTTCATCGTGGCCTTTCTCATATCCTTCTTCATATCCCTGCTCATATCCAGCCTTCTTGCCTTCCTCATAACCTTGCACATATGCGTCATCAACCTGCTTCTGTGTGCGGTTCTCCTCTCCGCAAGATGCCAGAGCAAGCAAAATCGCTAACAATGCCTTAGTTTTCATCGCTAACATACGTTGTCTCAGACCACCACGCTGAAGAATCATTCTCCGACTTTATAATCTTCATCCTGCTACGTTTTGCCGCCAATATCTCTCGCTTGGTCTCCTCGTCAACGCAGATAGGACACAGATTAAAGGCATCAGCGTCCGCCAGGGACGCACTCACTATCGGGATATACGACCATCAGCGTACCGCACGATATTACCACAATTAGGATCAATATGCACCAACTCATCCACGGGGGAAAAATACAGCGTCTTGCCGTCCCACTTATGGCAGGCACTAAAACTTAACACCAACGCTGTCGCAATCAATACTTTTTTCATACTCGTTTTTTTGTTTGTTTGTATTTTAGATTTTGTATTTCTTGTGTTTCACAAGCCATTTCCGTCGGAAATAAAGGAAGAAAAGCACGGCACCAAGCGCAAGCACGAACCATCTCGCCGGGGTAAGGAGCGTGCCGAAGCCGAACAGCTTCTCGTATTCGATACAGGCGTTGACCAAAAAATTGTAGCCGCAGAACGCCCGATGAATCCAGCAAAAGCCGAAAGCCACGGAGAGAACCACCATAAGTGCGAACACAAGCAGCGCACTCCGCGCGATTACGGAGGCGACCGACCACACATAACCCATAAGGAGTACCGCCGTGTGGCACATCATCAATCCGGCACCGACTGGAGGAGCGAACTGCACCATCAGCTTTGCGAGGTGGACGCTCCTGCGGATGTGCAGTGAATTCAAAATCCGCTCATCCATCCTTTTCATCTTCCGGAAAAACCTTTTCATAATCAATATCAATTTTTAGTCTGCATTCCTTTGTATCAGGGAACGGAGGAACTTGATTTCTTCGTTCTTCTCCTCAATACTCTTCCTGAGCATCTCGTTCTCCTTGACAATGGCGGAATCCGTCATTGTCTGTGTGTTATGGTTGGAGTTGTCGCCGATGCTCTGCACACGCCCCGTCTCCTCCGCTATCTCCCGTTCGAGCTGTTCGTCGGGGACTCCACAACACATATCGCCTACACCATTGAGTAACCACTCTGCGGAAATCCTCGGGAATCGTTGCAAAAACACCTTGATTGTTTCAAAAGAGAGGCGAGAAGTACCACTAAGTTGTCTATTCAACTTAGTCTGCTCCACTCCCGTTTCCTTCGAGAGTGCATAAATAGATGATTTTTCTTTTTCTAAGACGCTATTAATACGTTGTCTTACAGCATTTTCGTCACGTTCGTTATTTGGAATCATTCTGAATTGGTATTTTTACCTAAAATTTCTTTGCAAATATAATACGTGTATAGGTATTTTTACCTATCTTTGTGCCGTATTCCAAAACAAAGATATAAAACGAATACTTATTAAGACCACAAAATTACTAATATAAAACTAATTAGCAATGAAAAAGGTAAAAAAATTGTCCGTAAGGGCAACATTGAGAGAGATGGAGGTCGGTGACGTAGTCGTCTTCGGCTACCGAGAAGCCTCCACATCTACCGTCCGTGCTGCCGCCTGCACTATCAACAAAGGCGGAAAGAAAAGAATCAGCGTAGTGCAGAACTACCGCGAACTGAAGACCACCGCAACAAGAACGAAATGAACACGATTGACATCAACAGCATCCTGCAATCCGGTCAGAACGTCACCATCTCAGTGACCACCGAACAACTGCGACAGGCTTTCCTCGCTTGGGGAGAATGTCTGCTTGAGGCGGTCAAACCGCAGGAGGAAGACGCTCTGCTCACCATCAAGGAGGCTGCCGAATATGTAGGGGTCAGCGTGGGAACAATCCACAACCGCATACGCGGTGGATGGCTCCACGCAGGACGGAACGGCAACGTAATCAGAATCAAGAAGAGCGACCTTGACAAGGTGTTCAGTCATTAACCAATTAAACATATAGAGTATGCAGGCAGAAGCGACAACAGAAGCAACGAAAGGAGTAAGGCTTACAGCCGAGGAGATAGAGTTTGTAGTGGACTCATTCAAACGAGAGATTGACAAGTCTTGCCCCGACACCGGTCTCTACCCGTTCACCAATCGTGAAGACGAGTTTGAGGTTGGCGACCTGATAGTCGTCATTAGGTACAACTATTGGGAGCACGAACGGAGTTATCACCCAAGCACTTACACACAGCCGGAATACGGAAGTATGAGGTACGGAGCGGTCGTACAGGAGATTGAGGTCTTCGACAACGACGAGAACGAGTATAAGTGCATTGAGAACGAACGCGAATTGTGGTACAAAATTGATGGATATACCAATACTTATGAATGGTCATAGATATGGAAGAAGACGTAAGACTTATATACCGCCCTGCTATATGGGCGAAGCGGCTTGAAGCCTACAAAGCCGCTGAAGCGGCTCTCAGAGAGAGCGCACCGAAAGTGAGAGAAGCAGACGAGGCTGCCGCAAAAGCCTTGATTGAATGGGCGGACGAGTATGAGGAGAATGTCAGAATCCTCGAAAGCCGCAAGCCTATATCTATAATGTGGATGTCCTTTGTTCAAGCCGCCACCCAATGCAGAGAAGCGATAGCCGGCGAGCAGGACAACTACACCGAAGTATCAACCGAAGTCCGCGGTGAGGACGGCAAGCACTACACTCTATACGTAGAGTGCAACTGGTATCAATACAGAGGTTGGGAAATATCCCCAATGGTGATAGACGAGTTTCGGCAAGAGCATCTCCTCGGTGATGCTGAGAAGTTCTGCGAGGCTGTCGGATTCGAGTGTTCCGACGCAGATGACTACGAGTAAGACACAAGGCAGTATGGTATACGGATGGGTTCGATTCCCATCCTGCCTACAAAGAGTACATTGACGTATTGACAACAAGCATAACGACCGCAACGAGTCGCACACAATAAGCATTCCAGCCGAGTGTGTGAGTTGGCGTTGCGGATGTGGTCAGCACCGACTATGCAACAGGTGCTGGGGCTACGCGGCGAGCCTATGACGCCGCAGTGTCTAACAACCAACCAACGAGCAGCACTCCTTACAGAGCAATTGACTGCTCACTCTATATCCTATTCCATTAAAGCAACTTTTACTCATAATTTTCCCTCCGAACCCGTGACGGGCGCAGGAGGACAAGGCAGAGCGCGGTGGTTCCGCATTTCCCATTTAGTAGATATGATTGAGTTAAGTAATTGAGTTTAGTTGATATTTGTTTTTCACAGGGGGTTCGATTCCCCCCTCTGCCACATACTTCTTTTTTTTAATGATAGCATTTCATCACCTCCCCGTCCGCGAGGATATGGGAGGCATCACGGCTCGCACTGGTAGGCTTCGGTCGGTAATTATTAACACCTTCTTATCCAATTCTCTACGAACGGTTGGTGGTTAGATTCCCCC
>ENA-UERK01002076-UERK01002076.1-human-gut-metagenome-genome-assembly--contig:-NODE-2076-length-13601-cov-10.738391_pt1 | contig 13601 bp, 6 predicted proteins | sample MGYA00242957_ERZ507957 | MGnify/ENA primary metagenome ERZ507957 (study PRJEB26167, sample SAMN06115538) | human gut metagenome | host: Homo sapiens | place: China:Heilongjiang | collected 2015-11-06... | reverse complement strand
GAGCCGGGGTCGAACCGGCACGGGTTGCCCCACTGGTGTTTGAGACCAGCGCGTCTACCGATTCCGCCATCTGGGCTAAAAAAAGGGCTTAAAAAAAGCCCTTTTGAAATTGGTTGTCTTACCAGGATTCGAACCTAGACAGGCAGAACCAAAAACTGCAGTGCTACCATTACACCATAAGACAATCCTAACAACTGGACTCATCGTCTCAATTGCGATGCAAAATTAGTGCTAATTTCATTACTGTGCAAGTTTTTCAAGCATTTTTTCAAAAAAAACCGCATTTTCCCCTCTAAAACGCCTGTTTTATTGAGTAAAGGGCGATTTTTTCGTAATTTTGAGGTATGAATCCTACTGCAAGCAACAAATTATTCAATATTCTGCAATGGCCCCACGAGGTGCCGGGCATCATTGCTTTCAACACGCTCCGTGGCTGCGCCCACGATGGCGACCCTTATAGCGAAGTGAACGTGTGCGACTACACCGCCGACCAGCTCTGCCATGTGGAGGCTTGCCGCAATGCGTTGTGTGCCGCTCTCGGTATCAGCCCCGACCGCCTGGTGATGCCTCGACAAACACACACCTGCAACGTGGCTGTAGTGGATGATGCGCTGATGGCTCTGCCCCACTCCGAGCGCATGGCGCGTCTGCAAGCCATAGATGCGCTGGTCACACGCCTTGGTGGGGTGTGCATCGGGGTGAACACCGCCGACTGCGTGAACATTTCGCTTGCCGATGCCGAAGCTGGCGTATTGGGCGTGGCACATGCTGGCTGGCGTGGCACGGTGGGGAGAATTGCCGCTCGCACGGTGGAGGCGATGGAGCGACTGGGTGCCGACCGCTCGCATATCGTGGCGGTGATGGGCGCAAGCATCTGCCAAGACTGCTTTGAGGTGGGCGACGAGGTGTTGGAGCAATTTGTGGCGCAAGGATTCTCCGCCGATGCCATCAGCCGCCGCAATGCCGCTACTGGCAAGGCGCATATCCACCTGCAAGAGGCGAACAGACTGGTGCTACTCAAAGCGGGGCTGAAACCCGAAAACATCACATGGAATGGCGAATGTAGCCGCTGCCACCCCCACAAATACTTCTCCGCGCGCCGCCTGGGCATCAACTCCGGCCGCACCTTCACCGGCATCCTCACCAATCCCACTTAGCCTCACACAAATCCCACTTTTTGCTCACACAGATCTCACAGATCCCACGGTATTGCTTTGTGGGTGGAAAATCTCACAGATGCTCTCCGCCGGTTTGCTCCAAAGGCTCACACAGATTCAACCGATTCAACAAAAAGTTAGAGGTTAGAGCCTCCGAGTGCTCTGAGTGCTCTGCTCTGATAGGAAAAAAGGAACACCTATTAAATCCATTAAACCCGATTTTCACACCCTAATTAATTTTGGTGTTAATTGGATTTAAATGGATGAAATAGGTGTTTTGTTTCCGACCTATCTTATCAGACTTGTCAGACAGCCAACTCGTTGACCTGTTGACTCGTTGGCTCGTTGACTTCCCCACCCCGGTGGAGGGGTGGGGTTATTCGAGAATCATGTTGATGAGAGTGGTAACGTCGGTTACGTTTACCTCGCCGTCGGCATTCACGTCGCACAAGGTGCTGCTGAAATTGACGGTGCCGAGGATTTTGTTGATAAGGGCGGTAACGTCGGATGCGTCCACACTTCCATCTCCATTGATGTCGCCAGCAAGCGCCACGGTGAACTTGCGTGTGGCAATCTCGCTCAGTCCGCTGGCATATTCAGCCTGCACAGTGGCAACGTGGTCGCCAGCCGATACGTTGTGCAGCGTGATTTGCGGTTCGGTCACTTCGCCAGCCGCTTTGCCGTCGAGCGTGATTTTATAGCGTTTCACCTCGCCCACATCCAGTGTGGTGCCCTCACCTGCCAAGTTGCCCACATAGAAGTCGTCGAGTTGGGCAAAGAACGCGTCAAACGAGGTGTAATGCACGCCAATGCGAATCTTCTGCCCCACATACTTCTTCAGGTCGGTTTCATAGATAGTCCACGAGCCGTAGGAGAGTGCATCGATGTGGCTCACTTCCTCATACGCATCGTTGGCGGGGTCGCTCTTGCCATCGAGGAATGCGCACACCGACATCGACTCCTTATACTCGGAGTATGCCTTTGCGGTGAATCGGCACACGAAATCTTCACGAATGAGGATTTCGGGCGACACGAGCCACTTGTTGGCGCCATTGCCCTGTGGCGAGAAGAATACCACGGTCTTATCGCCCGATGGTGCCATCACAGCCTTGTCGGTAGGCATCATCGCCGGTTGCGTCTTCCATGGGTTGAACACCATAGGTGGCACAGCGCAAGGGTTGGATGGTGTGCTTGCGCCTGGGAATGTGACGATATTCGACTGCGAACCCAAACCGATGGGATAGCAGATGTGGTTGTCGAGGTCGTAGGTGCTCCACGAGCCGAAGTTGCCTGTTGCGAAATCGCTGTACGACTCAAAATCGTCGGTAAACGAGATATTCTGATTCCACTTCAGCAACACATCATTCTTGTTGGCGCCAGTTGGCGTAACGTCGGTAGTGAGGTTGTAAGGCTTCACAATCTTCTCCAAGAGGGTGATGGGGAGCGTTTGGTCGGCGGTCACTTCCACCGACTGGCTAAACACCTCATAATTCTTGGCAGTAACGCCCAACAGGTATTTGCCCATGAGCAGCGATGGGAACACCGCCTTGCCATCGGTGATGGCGGCTTCGCTCTGATCGCCAGTTTCCTCATTCATCAGGCTCACCATCTCGCCTTCCACCGCCTTGGCATTGTTGGTGGTCACTTCCACCACGAAGCGTGCCGTGCGGTCGGAGACAACCACCACGGTATCCACCACCTCGGTTTGCGACGATGGATACACGGCTTGCACGCCAAGTTTATACGAGCCTGCCGCCAAGTCGGTAAATGTCCATTCGTAGCCATCGCACATGCCCACTTCGGCATCGTTGAGATACACACGGAAACGCTCGTTGGGGTTGGCTGGCGATTTGGCTGCCACACGGCGTGCCTTTGGCGCAGCGGGTGCGGCATTGGGGTTGGATGTGGCTTGACCCACATACACATCATCTACCATCAGCATAAACGCGCCACCGCTGTTCGCCGCACTGATGTAGCGAATGGCGAAGCGCACTTGCTTGCCGGCGTATTTCGACACATCGTAGGTGCGACTGCTCCACGCCTTGTAGTCCACGGTTTCGTAGTTGCCCGTGTTCAAAAGTTTGAAATCCGCCTTTGTGGGATTATCGACCACCTCGGTCACATACACCTGGAATTTCTCCTTATACACATCGGCGGCTTTCGCCATGAATGAAAACACATTCTGGTTGCCAGGGGTGATAACGGGCGTAATCAGCCAATCGTCGTTTGGCACACCGGTGGCGGTGCGGATAAAGCCAGCATACTGCTTGCCGCTGTAAGGGCGAAGCACGGGGTAGTCGTACCACCATGGTGGCGACACCTTCAGCGGATTGATGATTTGGGCATATTCGCGCACGCCTTGATTGAGGTAAGTGCCGACAAGGGTGGCGGCGTTGGCTTGGTCGCCATCGATGCCTATCCAGTCGCCGAAATTCACGGCGAAAGCGTCATACGACTCAAAATCGTCGAAAAACGCCGGTTTCTCGGTGTTCCAAGTGAAGGTGAGGCTGTTCAAGCCCGACTGCGTGTCGTGGCTCACCGTTGCGCCCAGCGAATACGGCCGTTGCACCTGCTCGGCAAGAGCGATGGTGACGGTGGTATCGGCGGTTACGGCAAAGGTGGTCGCCACCGACGAATAGCCAGCCGCCGAAGCCGTGAGCGAGTGGTTGCCGGCGTACACCTTCAGTTTGGCTGTGCCTTGCTCATTGAGCGTGATGGTGCCATACGAGAGGGCGAAGTCGGTTTGCTTGAGCAGCACCGATGCCGTTGGCACAGGCGCACCGTTCGGTCCAGTGACCGTGATTGTGAGATTGATATTGCGTTTCTGCGCCGCCACAGGCATCACCATCGCCCACAGCAGCAGAACCACACTAAATAACTTAAATATACGCATATTCTTGAGAGATTATGGGGAATTTTTCAGAAGTTGCTTTTTCAGAAGTTAAAGAAGTTAAGAAGTTAAGAAGTTAAGACGAATGTTTCGGTTCTGGTAATTTACTGGTTTCAAAACACCTATTTTATCCATTTTATCCAATTAGCACCTATTTTTTAAAATCGGTGTCAATGGATTTTAATTGGGTTTAATCGGTGATTTTTTGGAGAACTCAGAGAACTCGGAGCACTCGGAGGCTCTAACCTCTAACCTCTAACTTCTAATTTCTAACCTCTTTTTAGAGTTCAAAAGGCCGGGCGTGTGTCCGACCTTTTGAATTAATTATATTTGTTTCTTGCCTTGGAAGGGTTATCTTACGATTTGCTTCTTGCCTTGGAAGATGTAGATGCCCTTGTCGAGACCTTCGAGACTGGTGGCGTTGGTTCTGACGATGCGGCCGTCGATGGTGTAAACATTGCTGTTCACAGCCTTACTTGTCACCACGTCGGTAACTGCGGTAGGCACTTCCTTTTCAAGCACCACATCAGGAATCTCGGTGATTTCGGTGATGGTTTTGTGGGCAGAAATGTAACCTGGCTTGCTGAATATGGCTAAATAATTTCTGTCGGCCTTGATGACTGGAATCTCGAACAAGCCCTCTGCACCAGTCACACCGTAGTAGCGCACATCAGCCACACGCGCTGCTTCACCGTTGATGACAGGAACTGGAATAGCCACGAGTTCGATGCTCACACCTTCGATAGCAGCATTGCTCTTGTCCACCACTTTGCCCTTGAGCACTTTTGGAGTGAGAATCACGCCAAAGTTGGTCACTGGGAATTTCCATTCCGAAGCGGCAAGTTGGGTAAGTTCGCTCACTGGCTTATTGTCGTTTTTATTGCCATAGCACATCTTAGCCACGGTGCCATCGGTAGCGAAGTACACGTTCTTGTAAGCGGTGGCTTCCGACTGCATTTTCACTCTGATTGCGCCACCATTGTAGATGAATGGTTCGGCGAAAGTGATCACCAGCATATCCACCTGTTCGGTGCTCTTACCTTGCTTCTTGAAGGTGTATTCACCGTCAAACACCTTAGTCATATCGGCATCGGCGGTATAGTCGGCATCGCCAAATTCGGTGTCGGCGCAGTTCATCACAAATGCCTTCACGTTGGTGGTCACATCGCCGGCTGTGTTGTAGCCTTTATAAGTGAGCGAGCCAATCTTGTCGCCAGCCTTCAAACCGGCTTCGGCAAGCATTTCAGCGGTGTAGAGTGTTTCCGACACGCTGTTCTTGTAGTTGAGGAACAATGGAGAACTTGCGGTGCCATTGCCCACGCCCGCTACCACTGATGCGGTAGCCTTTTCTTCGCTCACCACCACTTGTGCGGTGTCGCTTACCATTTCGTAGCCATCAGTCCAAGCGAGTTTCATGTAGGCTGGATAGGTGCCAGCGGCGTGAGGAGTGAATGCAAATTTAAAGTTGGCTTCACCTGCTGAAACGATTTCAGAGGTTCCGTCAGTTGCCACGGCTTTGCCATTGAAGTAGAGAATAGCGGTGTAAGCCTCTGTTTCTGCCACGGTGTTGATGTTGCGCACCTTCATCGTAGCCACATATTCATCGTTCACAGTGGCTGTGACTGGCATATCAGTTTCGGTAGTCACCACATCGTGAGCCACGTCAAGTTGCTTGAAGCCATACACATTGTCGATGCTTGCGTAGCCCGATTTGAAGCCGATGTAGTATTCACCGGCAGGCACACCCTCAACCACGAAGTTGGCCCAAGTTTGTGTAGCAGTAGCGCTGGTACCAGCGTTGGTGCCTGTGAGGTCGATATTCTCAGATGCGAGCACCTTGGTCCAATTCTTGCGGTCGGCAGAATAGTACACATCCACTGTGCTGGTGCCGTATTTCGAGTTGCGAGCAGCGTCGAAGGTCATCTTCTCGCCTGCTTCCACTTTCAACTTTGGAGTGGCGAGGATTGATGGATACGTCGATGTACCATTCTTCATAAAGTTGTTTGAGCCGTTGGTGTAGTTGGTCTTGGTCCAGTCGCCACCATTGCCACAGTCGTACCAGCCTGTTGGCACAGCCTTCGAGTCTTTGTCGTCCTCGAAGTTGGCGAAGAACTTGTTGGGATCGAGCACAGTTGCCGAGAGTGAAATGTCAATGGTGTTGTAGCCCACCACTTTCACTGTGAGGTTGCCAGAGAAGATGCCTGGAGTGGCGGCAAGAGCGGTGAGGGTGACTTCCTTCTTTTCATGAGCAGCCACATTCAAAGCAGCGGCGGACACAGAGAAGCCTTCTGGCACGGTAATTTCAACCGACATAGGTGCTGCACCTGCATTTTCCACCGTGAATTTCTTTTCGGTGTTGGCGGAAATCATGCCGAATGTGCCAAACTCCTTTGCGGTGCTGGCATCGGTGCCCATATTGTAGTTATTGTTGTCGCGAAGCACGAGTTTTGGTTCATACTTCACTGGTTCAATCCATGAGCCGTAAGCACTGGTGTTCTTGTAGTTTTCCACCAGGTCGTAACGTGAGCGGGTGGCGTAGTCAGCCACGTTGAGCGTTGTCGAGATTTCCACATCAGCGGTTTCGCCCACTGCAAGCACCTTGTCGAATTGCTTGGTAACCAAAATCACGTGAGGGGTGGAGGTGGAATTAAACTTGCCAATGCTGTAGGAAAAACCTTCGTCGCCTGGATTGAATGGCAGGTCGCCATCGTTGGTAATCTTACCAGTCAATGCCACTTGGAAGTTGCCTTCAGCGTCGCAGTCGGGTTCAGAACTGGAGACGAGTTTGCACGATACCACCTTCAGACTCTTATAGAGGTCAACTTCGGCGCTGGTGGCGGCGAAATTGTCGAGGTAGGCATAGTGGGCGTAAATTGCCACCATCTCGTTGGCCAATCCCGAAATAGAATAGGTGCAGTAAGCAGTGGTGCTTGGCTCACCTGTTACGGTAGAGGTGATTTCTTCACCGATAACGTATTCTCCTGCCGCGCTTTTGGTGGCTTTGAAGAACTTCACCACGGTCTTGTCGTTGTAGTTCTTCACCATCACGCTGGCGGTGCCAGTGAGGCGAGTGGTAACCAGATAATTAGGCGATGATGAACTCTGATAGCCACTGTAAAGAGCCGTTGAGCCATCCACGCCTTGCGAAGTGCGATAAGAGAACTGGGAACTGCTGGTGCCAGTGCGTCCCCAACCTTTTGCCGCAGCGAAGTCGCCCGATGTCGAAACCGTGGTTTCAAAATCCACCGAGTAGGGGCTGATGGTCTGAGTATCATCTTGAGCCGATGCCACCAGTCCACAAGCCAATGCCGCTGCCAAAACGAAGTGTTTAAATAGTTTCATAAGCTACTGGTTTTTTTGTTAATATAATGAGTTATTAGTATCACTGAAAAAAGAAAAATAACAAGTATGGGGGTGTGTCAAAAACGCGATTCCGTTTTTGGTGATTTTGACACTCCCCCATACCGAGGATATTGTGATGCTTATTGAGCGAGCACGAGGTTGATGAGTGCTGTCACATCTGAGTTGTTGACGCGGCCATCGCCGTTCACGTCGCACAGCGAGTTGCTATACGAGCCCAAACCCAAGAGGTGTGCAATCAGAGCGGTAACATCGGTTGTATTCAGCACGCCATCACCGTTGATGTCGCCCTTCAAGCCCTTGCCGAAGTGCTTAAATTCCACATTGTCGTAGAAGCCGCCAAGACTCTCGGTGGCTACCGACTGAATGGCCACATACACTTTCTTTCCTGCGTATGCCGAAAGGTCGTAGGTGAGGTGTGTCCAGCCCTCTGCAGGGTTAAACAGACCAAGTTCGGTGGTGGTGCCCACTTGCTTGAAGGTGCTGCGGTCGGTGGCGCTGGTTTCGCTCACATACACATTCACCTTTGGTCCCTTTGCAGGCATCACGCTGTTGACCGATTCCCAAGTGCGGGCGTCGAATTCGAGTTTCGACTTATCGGTGGCTGTGTAGAGCGGGCTTACCAACCAGTCGTCGAATGCGCCGTTGCTGTTGCAGCGTGTCATCAGCGATTGACTGCCATGAGGTTCTTTGAGTGAGTTGTAACATTCGCTGTCGTTGAGCACGAAAAATGAGAGCATACCGCCATTGTTAGGGAATGTCCAGAACGAAATCTTGAGGCTGGCGGTGCCGTCGGCGTTGATGCCGGTGAATCCTGATGGCACTTCGCCTGTAGCGTCGCGTTCGAAGCCGAAGTAGTGAATATCGCTGCCCAATGCCACTGCCGATACTGGGAATGTGGCTGCGGTGCCGTCGCTGAATGTCACGGTCATATTGTCGCTAAGGTCGGTGGATTCGGCTGCCAAACTTGCTTGCGCTGTGATGGTGAATTGCTTTGAAGAAGCTGGCTTGAGTTCATCGCCGTTGGCAAGTGTGGTGGTGAAGTATTCGGTGCCGAAGTTCACGCTGCTGATGCTCACGCTCTCGCTGCCGAGGTTGGTGATGGCAAATGTAGGCGACACTTCTTTTTCACCATAGTTCACTTTGTATGCGTCCCAACCGTCGGCGCTGAACGATACGTTGGCGGTGGCGGCCTCAATCTTCACGTTGTCGAGGGCGGCGCCACGGCTCTTGCTGTAGTTGTGAGCAATGTAGCGCCAGCGCAGTGCTATCACCTTGCCGGCGTATGGGCTGAGGTCGAGGGTTTCGTAAGCCCAATAGCAGTTGCCGTCGGCTTCCACATTGTTGCTGATCAGTTTCACCTGTTGCCATTCGCCATCGGCATACACGTCCATAAAGGCTGCGTCGATGCCGTCTTCAGCGGTGGTGTTGTTGACGTGCAGCTTGGTCTTGTCGTTGATCAAACTCACAGGGCGCTGATTGCCCCACCAGAAACTGAGTTGATACTTGCCTGTGGCAGGCACGCTAATGTCGGGCGAGGTGAGGTAGGCTGTTTGTTCCACCTTGTTGGAGTATGCCACCACGCTACCTTCGCCAGCGAATGTGTGGTAGTCGGTACGGCTCCAAGTGGTGAGCGAGGCATTTTCCACGCTCCAGCCGAGTGGTGCGAATTTCTCGTCGTCGAAGGTTTCAATCCATGGGAATGTGCTTACCGAATGGTCGGCTTGGGTGCTGAACGACCACACTGGGCAGTCGGTGGCATCGCCCACGCTGTTGTAAGGTACCACTTTCCAGTAGTAGGTGGTGCCGTATTCGGCTTGTGCGAGCTTGTAGGAAGTGGCTGTGCCGCAATCCGCGCCGTTCACCACGTTGAACTCGCCGTTTTTCTTGCCTATGTAAATCTTGTAGCCTTCGGCAAATTGAGCCTCACGCCATTTGAATTGCACATTTTTGATAAACACATCGGTCTCGCCTTGCTTTGGAGCCTCCACTTCGCAACTGGTGGGCACGCTTTCGCTGCCATACAGGTTGGGAAGCAACACGCGGTCGATGAGATAGGTGGTCCATTCGTCAACGCCGTCGTCGGAAGAGTAGGTCACTGCCGAGTTTTTAAAGCGCAAGCGCAAGTTGTCGGTGTTGTACTTCGAGAGGTCGATTTCCACATTGATAAGGGTATCTGTCTTGGAGTAGTCGCCCATCCATAGGCTGTCGGTGTACGTTTCACCGCCATCGGTCGATGCCCACACCGAGAGGTCGTTGTAAGGCACTTCTTCGCCGGTGAACATGCTGTAGTAGGTGAACATAAACTTCTTGGGGCCATCGGCTTTGCTCAAGTCGAGGCGTGGAGTTTCGAGATAGCAGTCGGTGAGACTTGCACCGCTGTATGCGCTCTTGTCGCCTTCAATGGCGTAAATGCTGGTAGAGAAGTCGGTGGATTTCCAGCCTGCTGGTGGGAACTGTTCGCCTTCGAAGAGTTCGAGCGCGTAGCCATCGGGCACTGCCTGCTTGTTGGCTACCACATGGAGCGTAACGTCGCCGCCATTGGTGTGGAGCACCACATCACATTCGGCAGGTGAGGTCAAACTCGCCTTGTACGACACTTGGAAAGTGGTGGTTTCGTTGATGCCGAGGTCCACCTTGCTGAAGTCGCCAGGAATGGTGATGCAGTCGGGTGCGTCGTAACCTGTCACCTTCAAGCCCTTCTTGCCCACGTTTTTAAGTTGAATGGCTTCACTGTAACGCTTTTCGCCGATATACATTTCGGGCATTTCGTAGCGTGTCTGGTCGAGTTCAGCGATAGGGCCGGTGAGTGCTTGGTGATATTTCACGCTCACATTGTCGAGATACACCACATTGGCTACCTTCTTGAGCATGTTGTAGATAAACGCAATCTTGATGGTCTTGCCTTGATAGGCGTCGAGGTCGATTTTTGAGTTGTGGATAGCCCAGTTTTGCCACATATAAGAACCGTAAGGGTCGGCGGCCACACCGCTATTGCGCACATCTTCCTCATTTTGAATGTCGAAAATCACCGTCGTGTCGGCAGGATTCGCCATATCAATCACCGCCACCTGCAGCGTCACCGACTTGTCGCGCAAGCAAGCCGCAGCAGCAGCCTCCCAGTCGAATGCCAACTGGTAGGTGTTGTCAAGTTTCAACTCTGGTGTGATGAGATAGTCCTTGCGAGGACCGATACCATCGTTGTCACCTTTATCGTAAGTAGGCGCATCACAGTAAGCGTAATAGTAACCACTCATCGTACTGTTGGCAGTACTGTTTTTCGAAATGGTCCATCTGTAGCCCTTGTGCGAGCCTGTGTAGCTGGTCACCGCAGTCCAACCGTCGGGCATCTGCGTGGTCGCCACATCTGACTGAGTGTGTTCAAAGTCTTCGTCGAGCAGCGTCTGCGCATTCACAGTCGCCGCCATCGAGCAAAGCAATGAAATCATCATAATGTAGAGTTTTCTCATTTTGGTAAATATTTAATGTAACTAACTTTAACGATTTATTCACAAAAGTCATACTATCAAATGCAAATTTAACAAAATTCATAATAAAAACGAAAAAACAACGCAAAAAAACACAATTTCCCACCAATTATTAACAAAAAACACACCCCAAAACAAGCCAACAAGCCAACGAGTCAACAGGTCAACGAGTAGGTGTCCGATAGGTCCGATAAGTCCGATAGGTCCGATTCCCCAGTCCCCATTTAATCATCACAATCGTATGAGAGCAACTCTATATTAAAATTCTTCTTAAAGTAATCCATCAATTTGTCTTCTAATTGCGACAAGTAATCATCAATGACGGCAATATCAATATCTTCTGTCTTATGGGTTATATTGACAGCAACATATTGAGTCATAAGTAAATCTGTGGGCTCATCATACCAATACGAAATATATGGAACAGAGGCATTCTTAAAGTATAAATCTTGAGTTTTAGTTCCATTTAATCTATTCAATACACTTTGTATTTTTTCACCTCTCGTCTCCATAATTCTCATTTTTAATTAAACACATACCACACCAAAGGGACGGTTCCTTTGGTCTGTTATTGTTCCGAATGTTTGATATACTGCGTATCAACAACCTTGCGCAAGGTTCACTCGTTGTTCACCAAAGTGGTTATAGCCTGTTTTAGGCGTTCGTTTTGAGTATCTTTCAGAGAGTCGAGCGACAGATAAATCTTTGAGCAACTCAATGAATTATCAACGAATTCACCACTCAGCTCATCATCTTTAGTGCTTGGATAAAGCAATGCAGTGCATTTAACACCCCAATACTTGTGATACACAAACATTTGCTTCAAATCTGCATCACTTGGAGGTTCACCTACAGCAGGGCACTTCCATTTTGTATCGAGTACGCATACTGGTTTACCGCTTTTGTCAGATATCACAATGTCGGGGCGTATCACTTTTGTGCCAAAACTACTTTCCCAAAACCGCTTCACCTTTTGAGCACTCACATTGTATTCTTCACGCAAACTTCGCCTCAGAATCACAAACACATACTCTTCCCACAATTTGTTCATATCGAACATCAAAGCAAGAACATGCTTGCCACGCTTCGACTGATCGGGCATATAGCGCAGCAATATGAGCCTCGCAATATCAATTGCAGTTCGATAATCTTCCGACTTTCGGTCGAAAGTCAATCGCTCAAAAAGAGCGTCATCCACGGCAATATCGTTAAGTTCAGGAAATTCAAACGACATGGTTTTTGCTTGGCATTGTGTGTAGCTATTCATGGCAATGTGGGAAACCAATTTCAGAGCCTTATATAAAATGCAATTCAGGATGTGGTTTCGGTCGTAGGTGGTATAGTTCACATAGAAGCGCTCCTTGTGGACATAGTTTTTCGTCAAGTGTTTCGAAAACACCAGTTTCCCCTTCATCGAGGTCCGGTTTTCTTCCGTTTTTCTATAGGTCTTTATCAATCCCTTATGAAGAAGCGCCTCCACCTCATTAAGAAACTTCATCAAAAACACATCAAGAATAGCACTTTCCCTCATTGCCTGGTCGGCATTGCTTGGCGTGCGTGTTTGCAATTTAAACACCGCTCTCAGCATTTCCAGCAAGTGATTTCGCCATGTGCCTTCTTCACCTTTAGCTACTTGCTTTTCGATTTTTGGCAAAACCTCAATCTGCAAATTACCCACACATAGCACACCCACATATTGCTTGAATTTCACGCCATTATTAATGAGCTGATAATATGGAAACACTTCAGTGTCATTATCACCCAAATACTGTTGAAGCAACGACAGGTGTTCTGGAAGAAACTGCTCCGTCTCTCCAAGTTTTAGCCTGTCGTGCTCATAAACCGATATGCAAGTGGTCTTTGCCATTATCATTCATCTACAGCTTCCGATGCCTTATTCAACTATTCAACAGCTTGCCTATCGCTTCATCCATATTACATTCATCCTTCGGAACGATGCGATACACTTCTGACACTTCAAAATCACCACTCTTGTCGCCAGCAAATTTCACTGATGCAGAATCTTTTTTCACGAAACCTTCACCAAGCACGAGCTGAATTTTCTCGTAATCGCCATAGAAATACTCTTGAAGGAGAGGGATTATCTTGTCGTAGAACACATCCTTTAAATCATCTTCATTTTCAACACCAATAAAATAACTATGCCCAATTTGGTGTTCACGATCTTTCAGCACCTCTATACGCTGATTGATGATTTCAAAAATGCTTCGGACATTGTTCTCTTCAGGTACCAATTCTGCTTTCGGCATCATTTCCTTGAAGGTGAAACGGCGGCGAAGTGCGCTATCCAATGCTTCCACACTACGGTCGGCGGTGTTCATAGTGCCAATGATATACACATTCTTAGGCACACCGAAAATTGTATGCGAATAAGGCAATTCAGCATGCAATTCTTCACTTGCACCAAGTCCCTTATCATCCTCTATCAACGAAATCAATTCGCCAAAAAGGTTTGCCACATTTCCACGATTAATCTCATCAATAATCATCACATAGTTTTGTGATTTATCATTTTCCGCCTTTGCGCACAATTCTTTGAAAATGCCATCTTTTACCTCATAAGTAATCTTGCCATCTTTTGTCGGTTCGGGTTTTATACCTTCAATAAAATCTTCATAGCTCATCGACTGGTGGAAAGTGACGAACACAATCTGCCCACCCTTCAGCATTTTTTGATATTTGATC
>ENA-UERK01002062-UERK01002062.1-human-gut-metagenome-genome-assembly--contig:-NODE-2062-length-13646-cov-2.391996_pt1 | contig 13646 bp, 11 predicted proteins | sample MGYA00242957_ERZ507957 | MGnify/ENA primary metagenome ERZ507957 (study PRJEB26167, sample SAMN06115538) | human gut metagenome | host: Homo sapiens | place: China:Heilongjiang | collected 2015-11-06... | reverse complement strand
GGAAAAGGGGATGTTTACTAAACTGCGTCCCTGCTGCGTAAAAAGCCAATAATAGGAGGAAAGAACATGAAAAAAGCATTGGCACTCATCCTTGCCCTGGTCATGGTGTTTGCTCTGTGCGCCTGCGGTACCGCAGCCGAGACTCCGGCAGCTCCGGAGACACCGGCGGAGACGGAGACCCCGACCGAGGGCGATCTCCCCTGGGCGGGACACACGCTGTACGTTGCCAACTGGCAGGGCTACAACTCCGACGAAGATTACTGCGAGAAGGCCTTTGAGGACATGACGGGCGCGCAGGTCGAGCACGTCTACTTCAACTCCTACGACGAGCTGATGACCACCCTCATGACCGGCGGCAACAAGACGATCGATGCGGTCGTTCTCTCCAACAACTACACCCAGTGGTTCCACGACGAAGGCCTGCTTGCCAACGTCAATCCGGCGAAGATCCCGAACTACGCCGAAGTGGCCGATGTTTACAAGGACCTCAGCCCCTACGCTGTGGATGATGCGGGCAACCTCTTCGCGTTCCCCTGGTGCAACGGCACCTCTTCTCTCGCCTACAACCCCGACAAGGTCGATTTTGAGCTCGAGCACTGGTCCGATCTTCTCAATCCCGCGCTGAAGGGTCATGTCATGGTCCTCGACGGCGACGGCGACGACTGGGTCATCGGCTGCCTGCTGGCGGGCGAGGATTCCGACGATATCGAGAACGTTGACATCGAGAAGGTCCGCGCCGCGCTCAAGGAGCTCAAGGGACAGCTCCTCGGCTTCTGGGCTTCCAACGACGAGCAGACCATCCCCTGGCTCGCGGGCGACTTCTGGGCGGGCGAGATCTGGTCCGGCCCCTACAGCCAGCTCATCAACGATCCCAGCACCAACATCAAGCTCGTCCACCCCACCGAGGGCACGGTCGGCTACGTTGACTATTGGGCCATTGTGGAAGGCACCGATGAGTACGATCTCGCGTGCGAGTGGATCAACTGGATCGAAAGCGAAGAGCAGCAGACCGCTATGGCTACCGGCATCAGCGACAAGTACCCCGGCGAGTACTACACCTATACGCCGGTCAACGCCAAGGCCATCGAGAATCTGACGCCGGAGCAGAAGATCGCTCTCGAACTCGACCCGATGCCCACCTGCATCAAGCTCCTGCCTTACATCGCTGATCCCGAACTGAAGGACGCCTGGACCGACCTTTATCAGGAATTCGTCGGCTAAAGCGCCCGGCACATAACGCATCCAACGACAGAATGCCGCCGGAACCCCTTTCGGCGGCATTCTTTTTTAAAAGAGGGGCGGTTATTGATAATGAAAAAGAAGAGATCCGAATTTCGTCCGGGCGCGCTGTGGACGACGCCGAGCGTTATCCTCCTGCTGTGTCTGACGATCCTGCCGCTTTTGATGCTGCTCGTGTTCAGCTTTATGAACCGCAACATCTTTGCCGGACAGCCCTGGCCGGGCTGGACGCTGCGCAACATCACCCGTATGTTCGGCTCCGCGACGTTCTGGCGGCTGATGGGAAAATCGCTCCTTACGGCGGGCGAGGTCACGCTCATCTGCATCGTTGCGGCGTACCCCGCGGCGTGGGCGATCGCAAAGATCGTGAAGCCGCAGCACCGCAGCACGCTTATGATGGTCGTCATTCTGCCGTTTTTCACATCGCAGCTGCTGCTGATCTACGCGATGATGAATCTTATCCAGACCGGCGGTCTTCTGCTCACGGCGCTTGACGCCATCGGCATACACGGCGCGAAAACGTGGCTTTATACGAACAAGGCCACGGTACTCATACTGACGTATGAGTATCTTCCGTATATGATACTGTGTCTCTATTCCTCGCTTGAGGGCATCAACGACAACGTCATCCAGGCATCGCTGATCCTCGGCGCGAGCAAGACGAAAACCTTTACGAACATTGTATTTCCCATGAGCGTGCCGGGGCTGCTCTCCGGCATACTGCTCGTGTTTGTTCCGGTGGCCGGCAGCTTTGTCGAGCCGGGACTTGTCGGCGGAGCGGGCGGCTCCATGGTCGGCAGCATGATCGATACGCAGTACTCCGGTTCTCTGAACATGGGCTACGGCGCGGCACTTTCCTGCGTGCTGCTTATTATTCTGAGCATCATCATGGCCGTTACCCGGATTGCCGCCAACCGCGCGCAGAAAGCGATCGGAGGTGATATCGCATGACGAGCAAGGCCTTTCGCCGCACGATGATGGCATGTCTGTGCATCGTGCTCGCGTTCATGTATATCCCGATCATCGCCATCATCGGCATGTCGTTCAACAAAACGCCGTACGGCATGTTCCCGTATGTGTTTACGACCCAGTGGTACAAAACGCTCTTCACGACGAGCAACCTTCTTCCGGCCTGTATCCTCAGTCTGAAGTTTTCCTTCCTTGTCACGCTGGCCGCCGTCGTGATCGGCACGCTCTGCTCCTACGGCCTGCAGTACTACGCCCCCAAGTGGGCGGCGCGGTTCAACTTCGTGCTCCAGCTGCCGATCATCATCCCGTGGCTCGTAACGTCGATCTCCCTGCTGCTGATGTTCTCGTTCCTCGGCTCGGGGCGCGGCATGGGCACCATGTTCCTCGGCAACCTGATCGTTGTGCTGCCGTACGTTGTGCTGCTCGTCAACGGCCGGTTTCAGGATATGGACCGCTCGCCGGAGGCGGCGGCCCGGCTTCTCGGGGCAAGCCCGCTGCGCGTGTTTTTTGATATCACGCTTCCTGCCATCACGCCGGGCATTCTGGCCGGCGGCATTATGGCAATGATCATGTGTTTCAACAACTTCGTGCTGCAGTATTACCTCATCCCTGTCGGCAGGAATACGCTGCCGACGCTCGTGTTCACCCGCATCCGCAGCGAGTATCAGGCCGATCTGAACGCACTTTCGGCGATCATCGTTCTGATCGCGGTCATCGTTGTGATCGCGTTCTCGCGGCTGGGCTTTTCCGCGGGCAGCCTGTTCGGCATGTCCGGCGGCGCGAAGAAGAAAGGAGAATAACCGATGGCGGATCTTTCGGTAAAAGGATTGAAAAAGAGCTTCGGCGACCATGTCGTTCTCAAGGGCGTCAGCTTCGATGTAAAAAGCGGGGACTTTCTCTCGCTGCTCGGCCCCTCCGGCTGCGGCAAGACAACGATCCTCCGCATCATCTGTGGTCTGGAGACTGCGGACGAGGGCGAGGTGCTCGTAGACGACGCGGACGTGACGAAGGTGCGCCCGGAAAAGCGCAACATCGGTCTTGTGTTCCAGAACTACGCGCTGTTCCCCTCCATGAACGTGGCGAAAAACGTGGGCTACGGCCTCAAGATGCACAAGGTCCCCCAGCCGGAGATCGACGAGCGCGTCAACGAGGAGCTCGAGCTTGTGAAGCTCGGCGGTTATAACTCCCGCCGCGTGACGCAGCTCTCCGGCGGCGAGCAGCAGCGCGTGGCACTGGCCCGCGCGCTTGTCACCAAGCCGAACATTCTCCTGCTGGACGAGCCGCTCTCCGCGCTCGACCGCAAGGTGCGCGCCGAGATGCAGTATGAGATCCGCAATCTCCAGCGGCAGATCGGCACGACGACCGTGTTCGTTACGCACGATCAGGAGGAAGCGCTTACGATGTCCGACCAGATCATCCTCCTCCACGACGGCCAGATCGAGCAGCAGGGCGACCCCTTCACGATCTACAGCCAGCCGGCGTCCGTGTTCGCGTCCGACTTTCTCGGCAAGGCGAACCTCCTCTCCGGCGTTCTCGCGTGTGAGGACGGGGTATGGTGCGTATGCAGCGAAAATGTCCGCATTCCGGTCAACCACGTCGGCGGCAGGGAGGGCGACACCGTCAAGACGGCGGTGCGCGGCGAGTATTTCGAGTTCTGCACGCCGGAGACGGAGGGCGCGAACCCGTTCCATCTCGAAAAGAAGATCTTCACCGGTCTTTCGTGGAAGCTCATCGGCACGCTGGGTACGCAGCCGCTCGATATTTCCGCGCTCGGCACCCACGCCGGAACGCTCTCGGAGGGCGACGATCTCTTCGTCCGCATCCGCCCGGAGAACGTGGTCTACTACAACAATAACTGATTTTCCCCTTACGAAAGGAGTTCCTGCATGGCAAACCAGTACGAAGCCGCCCGCGACATATACGCCGCCTGGGGCGTGGACACCGAAGAAGCGCTGCGGAAGATGGATACCATCCCCGTTTCCATCAACTGCTGGCAGCTGGACGATCTCACCGGCTTTGAGGATTTTGACGCCGCGCTGACCGGCGGCATCGCCGCCACGGGCAACGCCCCCGGCAAGCCGAGAAGCGTGGAGGAATACTTCGTCTCTCTCGACAAAATGCTCTCGCTCGTCCCGGGTGCGAAGCATCTGGCGCTGCACGCGGTTTATCCGCTCACAAACGGCGTGAAGGTGCCGCGCAACGAGATCCGCCCCGAGCATTTCGCCGGGTGGGTGGACTATGCCCGCGAAAAGGGCATCGGTCTTGATTTTAACACCACATACTTCTCCCACCCGATGCTGCGCGATAACTGGACGCTCGCAAGTCCCGAGAAGGAAGTGCGCGATTTCTGGGTACAGCACGGCATCGCCTGCCGGAAGATCGGCGAGTATTTCGGCCGCGAGCTCGGCGAGGTGTGCATCACGAACCACTGGATCCCGGACGGCTCGAAGGACACCCGCGTCGATACGCTCGGCCCGCGCGAGCGTCTCGTCGAATCGCTCGACCGCATTTTTGCCGAGCCGCTCGACCGGAAGTATAACCGCGACTCGATCGAGGGCAAGGTGTTCGGCCTCGGTCTTGAGAGCTACACCGCCGGATCGCACGAGTTTTACACCAACTACGCCCTCACGACCGGCAAGGCCATGGTCTGCATGGATACCGGCCATTACCATCCGACCGAGAGCGTTGCGGCGAAGCTCTCGTCCTACTTCGTGTTCGGCCAGGAGATCATGACGCATCTCTCCCGCGCCGTGCGCTGGGACAGCGACCATGTCGCCACCGTGTCGGAGGATACCGTCGCCATCATGCAGGAGATCAAGCGCTGCAATGCGTTTGACAAGGTGCATCTCGGTCTCGACTTCTTCGATGCGAGCATCGACCGCGTGAGCGCGTCAGTTATCGGCGCGCGCAGCGTGAAAAAGGCGCTGATGATCGCCCTGCTCGAACCGACGGACAAGCTCATGGAGGCCGAGCGCGAAGGAAACTTCACGCGCCGTCTCGCGCTGCTCGAAGAGTTTAAAATGCTCCCCGCTGGCATCGTCTTTGACGAGTACTGCCGCCGGCACGACATGCCCGGCGCGGATTGGGCGGCGAAGCTTTGAGCCGCCGCTTTATCATCGACACGGACACCGGCTCGGACGACGCCTGGGCCATCGTCGAGGCGCTCTGCGCCGAGGACATCGCCCGTGTCGAGGCGATCACGACCGTGTGCGGAAACTTTCCGCTCGATCTCTGCACCAAAAACGCGCTTCTGGCGGAGGACGCGGCGGGAGGCTATCTCCCGCCGGTCTACCTCGGCGTGGAGCACCCGCTGCTCTCCCAAAAGAGCTTTGCGGCGTACCATGTCCACGGCGAGGACGGTCTCGGCGGACTCAACCTGCCCGCACCGGCGCGCGAGGCGGAAAAGAAGCACGCGGTGCCGGCTATCATCGACCTTGTGCGCGAAAATCCCGGCGAGATCGAGATCGTTACCATCGGCCCGCTGACGAACATCGCTGTCGCGCTTACGCTTGCGCCCGATCTCGTGCGGAAGATCAAAAAGCTCTGGATCCTTGGCGGCAGCGCCGGGATCCGCGGCAATCTCACCGAGTGCGCCGAGTATAACGTCGGCTCCGACCCCGAGGCGGCGGAGATCGTTCTGCAGTCCGGCGCTCCGGCGGTGTGGATCACGCTCGATACGACCCGCGGCAGCACCGAGATCACTCCGGACGAGGTGGAACGTCTGCTCGCGTCGCCGTCTCCGGCGGGGCGGTTCTGCGCGCTCGCCACACGGCGGCTGCGTGAATTTTATAACGAGATCCGCGGCGGCAGCGAGACCTACGGCGTTGTGGACAGTCTCGCCGTCACCTCGGCGCTGTACCCGGAGATCATGACGAAGCTCGTTGCCGCTAAGTGCCGCATAGAGCTGCACGACGCGGAAAAGCGCGGATATTTCCATTTCGATACGGCCGCGCCGGAGGCGGAGCACAACGCCGTGCTCTGCACCGCGGTGGATACCGCGCTCTTCAAACAGCGCATGTATGCCCTTCTCGGCGCGAAATAACAAAAATCATGCCCCGTTTCGGTTTTCGGAAACGGGGCATTCTGGGAAAGGAGAAGATCCATGAACGATTTTATGTATTATAATCCCGTGCGCGTCCACTTCGGCGCGGACGCCATGAGCCATCTGCCGGAGGAGCTGGGCAAGTTCGGCGCAAACGTCCTGCTCACCTACGGCGGCGGCAGCATCAAGCGCACCGGCCTCTATGACCGCGTTCTCGATGCGCTGCGCGCGGCGGGGAAGAGCGTCTATGAGCTCTCCGGCATCATGCCGAACCCGCGCACCGAAAAGGTGTACGAGGGCATCGAGCTTTGCCGGACGCACAAGATCGATCTCATTCTTGCCGTCGGCGGCGGCAGCACGATCGACTGCTCCAAGGCCATCGCCGTGGGAGCACCCGCGGAGGGCGACTTCTGGGAAAAGTTTTATGTAAACTGGGAGAGCGCCGAAACCGGTATCCCTCTCGGCGTCATTCTCACCATTCCGGCCACGGGCAGCGAGCTGGACAAGTCCGCCGTTATCACAAATTTCGCCACCGGCGAGAAAAACTCCTATGACAGTGAGTATGAGTTCCCGCGCTTTGCCATTCTTGACCCGACGCTCACATACAGTCTGCCGAAAAACCAGATGGTGAACGGCATCGTGGACACCATGTCGCACCTGATGGAGCTTTATATCTCCCCGCCGGACGACGATTTCCTCACGGACAATCTCGCCGAGGCCGCCATGCGCACGGAGATCGCCGCGGCGCGGCGAGCCATCGTGGAACCCACGGACTATGAGGCGCGGGCGAACCTTATGTGGACGAGCAGCTTTGCGCTCTGCGGCATGCTCAATAACGGGAAAAAGACCGACTGGGAGAGCCACTGCATCGAGCATCCGCTCTCCGCGCTCTTCGACGTGGCGCACGGCGCGGGTCTCGCTGTCGTACACCCGGCGTATCTCGAGTATATCTGCGAGAGCGCCGCGCCGCGCCTTGCCCGCTTCGCCCGGAACGTCTGGGGCATCGATCCCGCCGGGAAAAGCGAGAGCGAGCAGGCGAAAGAGGGTATCGCCGCACTGAAGAAATTCTTCCATGAAGAGCTCGGCGCCCCGGCGACGCTGCGCGCTCTCGGCGTGCCGGAGAGCTGCTTTGCGCGCGTCGCGGAGCTCACCGATCTCAGCTGCTACAGCTACCGGCAGCTCACCGCGGAAGATGTGATCGAGATCCTGCGCCGCTGCTATTGACTGCTATGGAAAGAGAAACGCTCGAAAAGCTCTATGCAGGGCTCATCGGCATGGACGCCGGTATGCGTCTCGGCGCGCCGGTGGAAAACCCGTTCTGGACGTATGAACGGCTGCAAAGCTATTACGGCGACATCCGCGGCTATCTGCGCGAGCAGCGGTATTATACCGCGGATGACGATGTGAACGGTCCGCTCATCTTTGTGCGCGCGCTTGCGGACAACGCCATGCCCGAAACGCTTGCGCCGGAGACGGTAGGGGAGACGTGGCTCAACTACACCCGCCGCGGCATGGGCATGTTCTGGTGGGGCGGCGAGGATGTTTCCACCGAGCACCGCGCGTATATGAACCTCCGCCGCGGCGTGAAGGCGCCGCGCTCCGGCAGCATCGAGGAAAACGGAAAGACCGCCGCCGAGCAGATCGGCGGACAGATCTTTGTGGACACCTGGGGGCTCATCTGCCCCGGCGACCCGGCGCGCGCTGCGGATCTCGCCGCCGCAGCCGCGAGCGTATCGCACGGCGGCAGCGGCGTGGACGGCGCGCGGTTTATGGCCGCGTGCGTCGCCGCGGCGTATACGGCGTCTTCGCTGGACGAGGTGCTGGATGCCGGTTTGCGCTTCCTGCCGGAGAAGTGCGACTACCGCCGCGTGGTCGAGACGGTGCGCGCCTACCACCGCGCACACCCGGCGGAAGCGGATTTCCGCGCCTGCCGCGAGATGATCGCGCGCGAGTTCAGCGACGAAGAATATCCCGGCGGATACCATATCGTGCCGAACGCCGGGATCTGCATCCTCGCCATGCTTTACGGCAAGGGCGAGCTTGGCCGCAGCATCGAGATCTCCGTCATGTGCGGCTACGATACCGACTGCAACGCGAGCAACATCGGCACGATCCTCGGTGTGCTCGGCGGTCTCGGCGGCGTACCGGAGCGCTATCGCCGTCCGATCAACGATCTTGTCACGCTCTCGAGCGTATCCGGCTATCTCAATCTCGTCGATCTTTCCGACAAGGCAAAGGAGCTCGGCGCGCTCTCCTGCCGGATGTACGGCGGCGCACTGCCGGAGGATATCGTCTGCCCGAAGCCGGGCGAGCTGCGTATGGACTTTCCGTTCCCCGGCTCGACGCACGGGCTCGAGCTGTCGGATAAGGCGGAGCACACGCTGCGCATCGTTCCGGGAAAGGCGCACTCCGGCGCATTCTGCGCCGAGCTTATGACCGACGGCAAACGCGCCGGACCGGTTGATCTCTCGTTTAAGGCGATGCTCACGCGCCCGGATCTCCACGAGGAGCGCTATGATCCCGTGTTCACCGCGAAGGTCAACCCCGGTCAGCGCGTCGGCGTCTGGATGAAAAGCGAGCAGACCGCCCCCGCCGCGGTGACGGTGACGCCCTTTGTCCGCCGCGCCATGACCGGCGAGAGAGTGAACATGCCCGCCGCGGTGCTTTCGGAAGGGGAGTGGACGGAGATCGTGTTCACCGTGCCGGAGCTCGGCGGTGACGCCGTGCACGATGTCGGCTGGACGGTCGAGACGAAGCCCGACGCCGACCCCTGGGCCATGGGCCGGGTGTATGTGGACGAGATCACCGTTACCGGCGCGATGGACTATGCGATCGATTTTTCGCTCCAGCGCGAGGAGTTTTCGCAGCTCACGCCGTATGCGTTCAACGACTGCGCCGGGAAGCGTGAGGGGAACGCTATGCGTCTCACGGCGGAGGCGCTGCCGTATATGACCGGCGCGCAGGCGTTCACCGGAAATTACTATCTGCACGATACGGCGGTGAGCGCGTCTGTGACGGTTGAAAGCGGCGAGAGCGCCCTTGTGCTGCTGCGCGGGCAGGGCACACGCCGGTATTATGCGCTCGGCTTTTCCGCGCCGGACGAGTGCGCGGTGCTCCGGTACGAGGACGGTCGGGTGACGAAGCTCGCCGCCGCGCCGTTTGTCTGGCAGCCGGGGCGGGAATACGCTCTCCGGGCGGAGGCAAAGGGCGAGGTGCTCACGCTTTTCGTGAACGGAACGCCGGTGCTCAAAGCGAGCGACAGCCGGTATGCCTACGGCATGCCCGGCCTCGGTCTCACCGCTGCGGGCGAGACGCTCTGGCGGGCGCTGTATATTTCCGGAGAATGCTGATGCTCACAAAAAAAATTCCGTATGTCGTCGGACATACGGAATTTTTTTATTTATCCGGCGTGTCGGTACGCTGCCGGAAGACCCAGCGCTTCTGGATCTGGTAGCTTGCCAGGAAGAGCACGCCGTCCACCGGGATCTTGATGACCGTTTCGAGCAGGTTTGTTGCATTTGTGAGATCCTGCAATACCGAAACGAGCACCGCCGACAGGCTTGCCTGCACAACGGCAAGCACGGCATACCGCCAGATCGACTGCCCCGCCGCGCTCTTATCCTGAAACACGAGCAGCCGGTTGAGGAAAAAATTCGTCACGGCGGAAACGATGCGCGCGCCGTAGGTCGCGCAGAGTTCGCGCGTGCCGTCCGGCAGGGAGACGAGAAGCACGGAGTTGAGCAGCGTGAACAGTCCATAATCCAGCAGAAAACAGATGGCGCTGCTGCCGGAAAAGCGGAGGAACGATTTCAAAGCGGCTTTACTCCTTCTTGTCCCCATGGAAGAGGTGGCGGAAGATCAGCTTATAGATCCGCCAGGAATCCTTCACGGTGTTGAAGTGGCTGGTCTGGTTCGCGTCGATGTAAACGGTATCGATCACGACCTCGCCGACGCCGAGCCCCGCGCCCTTGAGCGAGAGGAGCATCTGCGTTTCGTATTCGTACCGCTCGCCGCCGATGGAGCACATCAGCGGCAGGTGCTTGCGGGCAATGGCGCGCAGTCCGGTCTGCGTGTCGGTCACGCCGACGCCGCAGGCGAGCTTCATAAAGCTGCGCGTGATCTTGTTGCCGAGCTTGCTGCGCAGCGGGACCTGCTCCAGCGAGAAATCCCGCACGCCGAGCCAGAGCTTGTCCGGCTCGCGGCACATCGCTTCGGCAACGGCCATGGCGTCCTTGGGGCGGTGCTGATTGTCGCCGTCCACGATAACGACGCCGTCGATATCCGGCCGGTTTTCCACGCACCAGGCAAACGCCGTTTTCATCGCGCGGCCCTTGCCTTTATTCACCTCGTGACGCAGCACCGTGACGCCGGGGCGTTCGGCGGCCTCCGCGAAGGGCTGGAGATGCCCTTCGTGGCTGCCGTCGTTGACGACGACGATATCGTCAAAGCCTTCGGCCAGCAGGCCGTCCACGACCTGAATGAGCTTTTCGTCCGGCTCGTAGGAGGGAACGACAGCAGTAACTTTCATTTCGCTTTTACCCTGCCTTTATCAGAGAGTTTCGTAGTTGCTGATGACAAAACCGGCGTCGGTCTGCAGGAAATAAATGCGCATGGTGGCGTCGGCATAGTCGATGGCCTGCCCGTTGTGCGTGCAGTTGGCGTCGTAGGTCACGTCCACGCTGTAGCAGTTGTCCGCCCAGATCACTACGCCCGAGGCGGTGGTATTGGAAACGTCGATGTTGCCGTAGGCGGTGTTCCAGACAACGCCGTTGTAGGTGTCCTGCAGATCGGTGTAGGCCTGCGTGCCGGGCGTGAGATAGGCGAGCGCGGCGTACAGGTTGCCCCACGTGCCGTTGTAGCCGTTCATATAGTAGGTGAGATACGCCTTTACGAAGCTCACCGCGCGCGTGGTGTACTTTTCGGCGTCCGCCCCGTCAAGACAGAGCATGAAATCGCCCTCGGCGGTCTTTGTAACGCTGCATCCCGCGGGCGGTTCGGCGGTCAGCTCCGGCTCGATCAGGAGACCGTCCACCGTGTACGTTGTCCACGAAACGGGGTTGATGAGCTTGTCCTTGAGCGGCTCATAGGAGAAGTTGTTCTGCGGTTCTCCGGCGTACTCGCTGCCGAGCTCAATGCCGTTGCAGAACACCTTGCTGCCGACAGCGACCTCGACCGAGGCGGACTTCGTCCCCTCAAGCTCAAGCTCCACGTCGGATACGGCCCAGTTCACGTCGCTGCCGGAGAGCGTGACGCGGGCGAGCGCTTCGTCGCCGTCCTTGAGAACGTAGGCGGGCGCTTCATCGGTATAATCGAGCGAGCGGAACGCCTGCACGCTGCCGCTGCCGAAGCGCTCTTCCATGTAAGCGCGCACACGGTCGCGGCCGTCGATGTTCTCCGGGCGCTTCTCGTACCAGAGATTTGTCCAGTCGTCGGCGGTATAGGAGGCGAGCCACGCCTCAAACGCGCGCTGCGGCGCCTGCCGCACGGCCTCGGCGTGCTGTTTTTCCTGCAGCACGATGGCGTTCTGCTCGGCTTCCGCGGCTTTTTCGGCGTCCTTGTTTTTCTGGAAGCGCGCAAGCGCGACCCAAAGGACAATGAGCGCGGCAAGGAAGATCACCGCAACGACAAGAACATAGGTCAGCAGACCCTTGCGGAAGCCGCCTGTTTTCTTTCGGTTTTTCGGAACGATCTCCTCGTCCGCGGCAGGATTTTCCGCACGGGCGGGGCGTTCGCGGCGCGCGCTTTTCGTTTCCTGTGCGGGACGCTCCCGACGAGCAGGCTTCTCTTCCGGCGCGGGGCGTTCCCGACGCGCGGGTTTGTCCTCCTGCACGGGACGCTCGCGGCGGACAGGCTTGTTCTCCTGCACGGGACGCTCGCGGCGGACAGGCTCACTATCCTGCGCGGGACGTTCCCGACGGACGGGCTTTTCCTCGCTCACAGGGCGTTCGCGGCGCACCGGGGCCGCTTCCTGCGCCGGGCGCGCTGCTCTCCGGATGGGGGCGGGCGCCTCAAAGCTCTCCTCCGGAATGGGGGAGGGAGCTTCAAAGCTCTCCGCGGGGACCGGAGCGGCGGGCTCTTCCGGCAGCGTCTCCGCCGCGTGCGCAGTCACGCGCTCGGCGGTCTCCGGAATATCAAAGAGCAGCTCCTCCTCGCGGACGGAGGGAGTGCGCTCGGCGCGCGGCAGGCGCGCTTCGCTCTTCCGGCTCGTGCCGGATACAGGTTTTTCATGCTTTCCCATAGCTGCCCTCAATTCAAAATGAGAATGGCGGTGGACATCTGGCGCATGCCGATGATGTTCGAGCCGCGGGTGATCTGCTCACCGTTGTAGTACATGAGCGAGGACGAGCCGCCGTCGAGGTTCGCGGCGTTGACCGCGCCGCGGTCATACATGATCTTGGCGATATCGTCGTACGTCGCGCCCATGCTGTCGGGCTTGCGGCCCTCGATGACCATCAGAAGGATGGTGCCGTCCGCACACTGGCCGATGCAGGTGCGCGGGTTCATGCCGCCGCCGAGATTCGTCTGCAGCTCGCCGTCCTTCACGAGCACCGGGCCGGGGGAGAAGCTGACCGCGCTCATCAGCCCGAGATCGAGCGCCTGCTGGCCGGACATGTCTCCGACGTGGAGGATATGATCCGCGTCAAAGCCGATAACATTGAGATACCATGTGCCGGGATTGCCATAGGCGATGGCGCCGTCGCGCATGACGAGACCGTCGGGGATGCCGCCGTTGCCGCCTCCGCCCGGATCGTAGAAGCCGCCGGCGTTCGTGCCGCCGATGGCGTTATACTTATCGATAAACTCGTAAAGATACAGTCCGTGATAGTTCGCGCCGTAAGCGTCCAGCGTGCCGACAACGACCTTTGACGGATCGCGGATGATCATGAGCTTGCCCTTAAAGGTCGAGCCCTTGATGTCTACGACCTCAAGCCACTCGCCGCTCTCGCCGGTGTTCTCTGACGGGGCGGCCACGACGACCTGTCCCGCGTTGGCGTTTTCGTCTTCCACGGTGCGGCCGTCCTCGTAGGGCAGCTCGACAAAATTGTCGTCCGGCGCCGGTTCATCGTCCGTGGAGGTGCTGACGGGGTGCAGTATCGCGTCCACCTGCGCATCGGAAAGATAGATGTGCGGCAGGAATTTCAGCGCGCTTGTCTCATTAACGGACAGCCGCTCTGCTTCGGTCGAAGGGCCGTGGATCAGCACGCCCATCACGCCAAGCAGGAAAACGGCAAACAGCAGTATGGTGACCAGCAGGATCAGCAGAATGCGTCCTACGACGCGGAAGATCCCACCGGCTGCGCTGCGTTCACGCATGGTTTCATCCTCGCTCTCAACAGTAATATAAAGACACCTAATTAGTATACACCAGAATGTCGCCTTTTGACAAGTTCCTTAA
>ENA-UERK01002059-UERK01002059.1-human-gut-metagenome-genome-assembly--contig:-NODE-2059-length-13664-cov-3.467727_pt1 | contig 13664 bp, 12 predicted proteins | sample MGYA00242957_ERZ507957 | MGnify/ENA primary metagenome ERZ507957 (study PRJEB26167, sample SAMN06115538) | human gut metagenome | host: Homo sapiens | place: China:Heilongjiang | collected 2015-11-06... | reverse complement strand
CAGCCCTCGCCGCACCCTGCTGCCGTCGATTTTCTTTATAATTTTATCTATCATACATGATTTCGTAGAAAAAGAAAAGAGGGATCTTGTTATTTTTTTGTAAATGTGCTATCGTGGTAACATCTTAATTTAATGACAAGACAGCTGTCGGTTCAGGGAGATCCGTCGCTGTCCGAGAGTGCGAAGGAGCGCAAACGATTATGAGTACAATGAACCTGACTCTGCTGACCGATCTCTATGAGCTCACCATGATGCAGGGCTACTTCAAGCACAAGGACCGCAACGAAACTGTTATCTTTGATGCCTTTTACCGCAACAATCCCTGTGACGGCGGTTATGCCATTGCCGCTGGACTGGAGCAGCTTGTAAAATACATCAAGGATCTTCACTTTTCCGACCATGATATTCGTTACCTTTCCGGTCTTGGTATTTTCGATGCGGATTTTCTCGACTATCTGGCAGATTTCCGTTTCTCGGGTGATATTTATGCCATTCCGGAGGGAACAGTCATTTTTCCGAGAGAGCCTCTTGTTAAGGTGATCGCTCCCATCATGGAAGCCCAGCTTGTAGAAACTGCGATCCTGAATATCATCAATCATCAAAGTCTGATCGCAACCAAGGCAGCGCGGGTCTGCTATGCCGCAAAGGGCGATGGCATTATGGAATTCGGTCTGCGCCGTGCCCAGGGTCCGGATGCTGGTATTTATGGTGCAAGAGCTGCCATGATCGGCGGCTGTATCGGCACCTCCAACGTTCTGTGTGGACAGCTTTTTGATGTTCCTGTGAAAGGTACCCATGCCCACAGCTGGATCATGAGCTTTCCTAATGAATATACCGCTTTTAAAACCTATGCGGATCTGTATCCGACTGCCTGCATCCTGTTAGTGGATACCTACGACACCTTAAAATCCGGTGTTCCAAATGCCATCCGTGTCTTCCAGGAAATGAGAGCTGCCGGTGTTCCTCTTACCTTCTACGGAATCCGGCTGGACAGCGGCGACCTTGCCTATCTCTCAAAGAAAGCCCGCAGGATGCTGGACGAAGCAGGCTTCCCGGATGCTGTGATCTCTGCTTCCAATGACCTTGATGAATATCTGATCGAATCCCTGAAGGCACAGGGTGCGGCTATTACCTCCTGGGGTGTTGGAACCAATCTGATCACCGCCAAGGATAACCCGGCATTCGGCGGTGTTTACAAGCTGGCTGCCGTTATGGGCGAGGATGGCAGTTTTATCCCCAAGATCAAGCTTTCTGAAAACAGTGAAAAAGTAACCAACCCCGGCAACAAGAAGATTTACCGTGTTTACGAAAAGGAAAGCGGCAAGATCAAGGCAGATCTGATCTGTCTTGTTGATGAGAGCTTCAGTGAGGATGAGCCGCTCCTTCTCTTTGATCCTTCCGAGCCCTGGAAAAAAACAAAGCTCCCTGCCGGAAGCTTTACTTTAAGAGAACTGCTCGTTCCTGTATTCAAAGATGGTAAATGCTGCTACGAATCACCCAGGGTTATGGATATCCGTTCCTATTGCATGAAGGAACAGGATACCCTTTGGGATGAGACGAAGCGTTTCGTCAATCCTCATCAGGTCTATGTGGATCTTTCCAGAAAGCTCTACGATACCAAGATCGAGCTGCTTGCCCAGATGAGCTGACAATAAAGCTTCAAAGCCTACTCATTTTCCATAAAAAGCGCCATCAGATATTCTGCAGCCGGAAGGAGGATCTCCGGATCCACCTTAAATCCCGGCTGATGGATGGCCTCTCCTACACCGGTACCGATCTTAATATAACACCCCGGCCGCTTCTCTTCATAGAAGGAGAAGTCATCACCACCCATGGAGCTTTCTTCCGGCACAATCAGAAGGCTCTGTTTTTTTGCTGTTTCTTCTGCGGCTCCCGCCATTGCCGGGTCATTTACGACTGCCGGGGAACCCGGATACCACTGAAATTCCGCTGATGCCCCATAAGCCTTCGCCGTCATTTCCGTGATCTCACGAAGTCTCCTTTCGAAGAGCACCCGGTCTTCCCTGTTCATCGTTCGTACCGTCCCCTCTAATTCTGCTGTTTCCGGTACCACATTCCATGTATTCCCTGCTTCTATCCTTGTCACACTGATCAGTGTCGGATGAAAAGCATCACTGTTTCTTGTCACAACTGTCTGAAACGCCTGTACCATTGCTGCAGCCGCAGGGATCGGATCAATACCTGTATCCGGATGTGCGCCGTGGCATCCCTTTCCAGTGATCTTAATCAGAAAACGATCCGCAGCCGCTGCCACATAGCCTTCCCGGATACCAATAGTTCCTACCGGATTGGTGGGATCGGCATGAAAGCCCCAGATCAGCTCCACATCATCGATCAGATCTGTTTCTGTGATCTTCTCTGCTCCCCTGGCGGATTCCTCTGCCGGTTGGAAAATGATCTTTACTGTGCCGGCAAGCGCCTTTTTATTCTGCCGCAAAAGCACAGCACAGCCAAGTCCTGCCGTAATATGGAAATCATGTCCACAGGCATGCATTTTCCCCTTTATTTCAGAGGCATAAGGGACACCACTCTCTTCGAGAATCGGGAGAGCATCAATATCGCAGCGAAGAGCCCGCACAGCTCCCTCTCTCTCTCCATGGATCACAGCGATAAGTCCTGTCTCCAGCTCTGAATCCATGATCCCAATCCCATGCTCTGTCAAAAACTCCCTTATCTTCTCTGTTGTCTGATATTCTTCATAGGACAGCTCCGGATGTCTGTGAAACCAGAAAAAGGCTTCCTGTAATTCATGCCCGAGCTGTAACCCTTCCTTCTCCAGTTCTTTGCCTTCCATACGCATATTTCCTCGCATCACATTTCTATTTACTGTTGGGATCCACTGCATCCCGCAGAGCATCTCCAATAAAGTTAATTGCCATAACCAGGATCACTATGAGGAGTCCCGGCGGAACCCAGAGCCATGGCTGCTTTGTCAGCACAGTCAGTGATTCAGCTCCGTTTAACATATTACCAAGGCTGGCTGTCGGCGGCTGTACTCCCATGCCAAGAAAGCTTAAGGCTGCTTCATCCAGCATGGACAACGCCAGCACCGAGGTCGCATAGACAAGGATCGGAGCCACTGTATTTGGCAGGATCTCCGAAAACAGAATATGCTTTAAGGACATGCCTGCCACCAGATTTCCCTTGATAAAATTCGTTTCCCGCAGATTCAGCACATTTCCCCTGACCAGTCTTGCGATCCCCGGCCAGTCTACAAAGCCGAGGATCAGTATAATACTCCAAAGTCCCGGCTTAAAGATCGCAGCCGCTACCAGCACAAGCAAAATATAGGGAAAAGACATCACCATATCTGTAAAGCGCATGATCACCATATCTGCGGCGCCGCCAAAATATCCTGCTATCAGACCGAGTACCACACCGATCACTGTAGAGATCAGTGTTGCCATGATCCCGACAAGCAGCGATATTCTCATGGCATAAAGAAGTCTGCTCAGGACATCCCTTCCGATCTGATCTGTTCCAAGAAGAAACTCCCGGGACGGTGCACCGCTGAAGGATCCTGCGATCTCATTGGGATCATAGGGGGCAAGAACAGGAGCGAAAAGCGCAGCCAGTCCAAGAATGATAAATACAATAAGGCTGATCATGCCGAGCTTATGTTTTTTAAATCTACGAAAGACAGTCTGCAGATAGCTTTCACTGGTTATATCCTTCTCCGGCATACCATGTTCTGTCAGATTTTTTTCTTTTTTCTTTTTCATGGCTACCTCCTTAATCCAGTGAAATAGTAGGATCTACCAGTGCATACAGGATATCCGTCACCAGATTGGCGATGAGGACAACCACTGCCGAAAGCAGGCAGACACCCATGATCACGGGGTAATCCCTTCCAATAATAGCACTCATGGTCATAAGTCCAAGTCCCGGCCACGAAAATACCTGTTCTATGATAACTGCACCACCAAACAGCATGGGGATCTCCATGCCAATTACCGTTACGATCGGCACCAGTGCATTTCTCAGTGCATGCTTATAAATAACACGGAATCTTCCGATTCCCTTGGCTCTTGCTGTCCTTAAATAATCCTGCTGCAGGATCTCCAGTACGGCACTTCGGATATAACGGATATTGCTTCCTGCCATGGATGTGGCAAGGACGATCACCGGCATTACCATATGCTTTGCCACATCTGCTGCGCCACCCTTTGTACCAAGTGTGATCATCCCGCTCGAGGGCAGGAGCTTAAGCTTGATTGTAAAAATATAAATAAGGAGCAGTGACAGGAAAAATCCCGGTATGCTGCTTCCAAGGAAGGAAGCAGTCACTACTGCATAATCCCCTTTGGAATACTGGTGGATCGCACTGTAAATACCTGCCGGCACTGCAAGGATCAGGCTCACGACCAGGGAAACTCCCATCAGCAGGAGGGTCGGTCCCAGATGGCTTCTGATCATTTCCAAAACCGGCTGGTAAGACTTTACAGAATAGCCCATATTCCCGTGAAGAAGCTGTGAGAGCCATACAAAATACTGGATATAAAAGGGTTTGTCCAGTCCCATGGCGATCTTTTTAGCCTCTACTGCAGCTTCCGATACCCTCGGTCCCTTCAGCATTTCAAGAGGACTTCCTGCCAGACACATGATGGCATAGTCTATAATGGTAATTCCAATCAGCACCGGGATAGCAATCAGAATCCGCTTGATTATATATTTGGTCATGCTTCTTCCCTCCTGCCTTCTTCTGTCATAGCAATAGGACACGCTGTCATATGTCCACTGCCTGGTAATGTTTCCTGCATCTCCGGTTCTCTCTGTCTGCAGATATCTGTGGCATAGGGACACCTTGGATAGAACCTGCAGCCCGTGGGAGGTTCAATACTGCTTCCCACCTCTCCCATAAGGATCTTCCTTCCATCCTCCCTTTCATCCGGATCCGGTACCGGAACTGCAGAAAGAAGAGCTCTCGTATAGGGATGTACCGGATGATTGAAAATCTCCTTAGCCTCTCCCATTTCCACGATCTTACCAAGATACATGACTGCGATCCTGTCGCTGACATAATTGACAGCGCCAAGTCCATGACCTACAAACAGAAGGGTCAGTCCAAGCTCCTTCTGCAGGCTGCGCAGCAGGTTCAGGATCTGTGCCTGGATAGATACGTCCAAGGCACTGACTGGCTCATCACAGACAATAAACTCCGGATTCAGCGAAAGTGCCTTGGCTATTCCGATACGCTGCCGCTGTCCTCCCGAAAACTCATGCGGATATCTTCCAAGGACACTTCTTGGCAGCCCTACCATATCGAGCAGATTCAGGATATCCTTTTCCACACCAGCTTTCGTTGAGATCCCATGATACAGCATGGGCTGTGCCAGAATCTCATAAATATGCTTCCTTGGGTTCAAGGATGAATAAGGATCCTGAAATACCATCTGCAGCTTGGTACGAAAAGGCTTTACATCCTTCCGGTTCATCCTTCCAAGATCGTGATCCTTATAATATACCGTCCCGTCTGTGGGCTTTTCAAGTCCCACAAGCTGCCTTCCTATGGTGGATTTTCCACAGCCTGATTCTCCCACAAGTCCAAGCGTTTCTCCCTGACAGATCTGGAAGCTGACACCATCCACTGCCTTAACATAGCCAGTGGTATGGGTAATGATCCCTCCTTTAATCGGATAATATTTTTTCAGATTTTCAATCCGAAGCAGAGGTATCTTCTCTTCGCTTTGTTTATGATTCATCCTGGATACCTCCCTCCTTCCTTACAATACATCTTGCCATATGGCCGCCGCCAAATTCATAGTTTTCCTGTGGTTTGTCACATTCCGGTCTGCGATAGCTGCAGCGGTCTGCAAAACGGCAGCCTGGAATATGGTCGTAGCTTTCCGGTACGATGCCGGGAATTGCCTTAAGCTGTCGTTCTTCCGTGTCGCGGATCGTACCGTGTCCATAAGCGCTCTGGTATAAGGATGTTTTGGATGCCTGAAGAGCTCCCGCACGGGTGCCTCCTCAATGATCTGCCCTGCATACATGACGATGACACGGTCTGCCATATGCGCTACCAGTCCGATGTCATGGGTGATCAGGATCATGGCCATTTTGTTTTCCTTCTGCAGCTCCTTTAAAAGCTGCATAATCTGCGCCTGGATCGTCACATCAAGAGCTGTCGTCGGCTCATCTGCGATCAGAAGCTTCGGGCCGCAGGAAAGCGCCATGGCGATCATGGCGCGCTGACGCATTCCTCCCGATAATGTGTGGGGATACTTTTTCATAGTCCCCTTTGCATTCGGCATACCAACCTTCGAGAGAAGCTCTTCTGCCTGTATTTCTGCCTCATTCCTTGAAAATCCCCTGTGGATCTGAAGGCTTTCCTTGATCTGGTTCCCTACTGTAAATACAGGATTCAGCGAAGTTAAAGGATCCTGAAAGATCATAGTCATCCGGTCTCCACGTATCTTGTCCAGCTCCTTTTCCGACATGGCAAGCAGATCCCTGTCCTCGAACAGTACCTTTCCCTCTGTTACTTTGCCGCCTCTTGACAAAAGTCCCATAACAGACAGATTGGTAACGCTTTTTCCACAGCCAGACTCACCTACAATGCAGACCACTTCCCCTTCATCAACATGAAAGCTGACATGATCTACACTGGTCGTTTCCCCGTAGTCTCCTATAAATACAGTAGTAAGTCCTTCTACCTCCAGTAAATGTGACATGATGTTTCCTCTCTCTTTATATGGATAATACCACAGACCGGTCTCCCGGCCTGCGGTATCTGAATTCCTGCCTTTTCTTTTAACGCTTATTCAACGATATCCCATTCCTGGATATTGTTGAAAAGTCCATATACATTGGCATGTACATTGGTCAGTCTCTTGTTCACTGCGCCCTGTGCACTGATCACATAAGCAGAAAACATCGGTACATCTTCCTGTGTCTGCTTGTCAATGATGGAGTACAGATCTTTAAGACTTGCCGTGTCATCTGTGGAGCCAACCTGTGCCAGTGCATCATCAATTGCAGAATTGCTGTAACCGGTCCAGCTGCCCTCTCCGCCAAGCAGCCATGCGATATCTACGGAAGGATCGATCGGCGGATAAGTGTACTGTACTGCAAACAGATCATAATCAGTGCCGCCTGCCATGCTCATCAGTGTAGCAAGGTCAACTGTCTGTACCTCTACCTTGATCCCAACCTGTGCCCACTGTGCTGCCATTACCTGCGCTGCATTCACGAAGGTACCATCACCGGAGTTTACAAAAAACCTCAGTGTCTGTGATCCATCCCAGCCTGCTTCAGCAAGAAGCTCCTTTGCCTTTTCAGGATCATAGGAGATCGGTGTAATACTGTCATCGAAGTAAGGACTTGCAGAAGATACAAATCCATCTATCACTTCACCATGTCCCTTCAGCAGATCATCTACGATCTTCTGTCTGTCGATCGCATATACAAGAGCCTGACGTACTCTGGCATCCGGGATATTCTTTGTCTGGATAAATACAGACTGGTTGGTTACCGGAGAGCCATAGACAACATCTACATTTTCAAGTGCCTCAATACTGTCATTGTCCTCCTGGGGAATGTTAGTCATTGTGTGACTTGTAACATCAATTTCACCAGACTGCAGGCTGGAATATACCTGACTGGAATCAAGGATCTTGATGTTCATCCTGCCGATCTTCGGTGCACCCTTCCAGTAATTTTCATTGGCCGCGTAAGAAATGTAATGGTTAGTATCATAATCGGTTACCATGTAAGGACCGCTGACAACATCAGGATGATTGAACCAGTCACTTGTAGTCAGCTCGCCTTCAGCAATATTCTCAATGATATGCTTCGGCATGGTATGGAAATATGCTGCATATGAGCTCATAAAGGTGATCATGCTCATAGGCTCCTTGGTTGTAAACTGTACTGTCTTTTCATCAACAGCAGTCACACCGGAAACCTCTGTAGCTCCTTCCTCTACAAATCCTGTCTCGGAATCTACGCCTTCAAACACTCCATAAACCAGAGTTGCATTAGCTACCAGTGGGCTTGCCAGACGAAGGAAGGAATAGGTCACATCATCAGAGGTGATCGGCGTACCGTCTGACCATACAGCATCTTCATTGATATGAACAATGAAATTTTTGTTATCCTCTGTGGTAATGGAATCTGCCAGCAGATACTCAAAGCTCAGATCCTCTGCAAAGTCAACTAACGGAAGGAACTCCAGATCCACTGCATACTTATTAATAAATGTCTGATCGATAACAAAGGGATTGATGCTTCCCAGGGAGTCCGTCACTCCGATATTAACGATCTTTTCTCCGGAAGCCGCTTCTCCTGCAGCTCCTGCTTCAGATGACTCTTCTGCTGCCGCAGCATCTGTACCTCCGGCAGGTGTCTCTGTACTGCCGCAGCCTGCAATACCTAATACCATAGCTGCCGTCAGCATCAGTGCCAGTACTTTGTTTCCTGATTTTGCATGAAACTTTTTCATATTCTCCTCCTGTCTCTATCTATTTCCTAGTATTCTTATATAGATAGTGGCTTTATTATACTTTTGCACTTTACAAATGTCAATAGATGTGCTTAAAATAGAATCTGTGGTTTGCAGTTTTTTATTTTACTATACTTCTTAGAAAAGGTACATAGGCATTTTTTATGAAAAACTTATTAAATTATCAGTCATCTGAGTATGATTGTGCACCTGTTTCCGTTACAAACGGGATCCGCTATCTGTTTGAAAGAGAAGAAATCTATCCGGATATGATCAAGGGGATCATGGTCTATGGAATGGACAGCTATAACGATCAGGGTGAACCCTGTAAACACGGCACATCACCTGCCTGTATCGAATTTATGGCTGACTGGCTGACACGCTTTGGCCAAACGAAGAATTTTCCGATTTCCTGCCATACTGTTTCCGGTCCAGAAGTCACCCTTACAGAGGGAAGCATCATCATGGATGCTCTGAAAAAGGGTGGTGCCGTGGCACTCCGCCTTTATCTGGAACTGCCTCACTATGTACTCCTTACCGGTATCGAGGATGACAGTCTTCTGCTGTTTGATCCCTTCTATGAGGAGCCGGGACATCCGGAATTTGATGCCGAATATCATACAGAAGGAATTACTTTTATTTTTGACCAGCCAAAGAAGGCCAACCGTAAGGTAGCCCTTTCCCGTCTGAACGGTACAGGAAAGAGCTTCTATGAAATGGGTGACCCCCTTGAACGGAAAGCACTGATCATGTTCAACACATCAGCCCGGTAATTTATTCATCTGATCTTCAAAATGCTTCTGAATTGCTTTACTGGTCCATCTGCTTCCCAAGAAATCCGGAAGCAGACTGGACCAGTTTTCTTTCTACTTCACCCATCCTTACTCTTTCATTGGCAGTGATCAATATCACAGCACCGATCACATCCCCCTCACAGATAATGGGACTGATCACCTCTGAGCAGAATTCCTCCATATCCTCCTGGATCAGCGGGATAAAGCCTTTCTCATTTCTGGATGCCACCAACGTTTCCCTGTGCTCCAGTTTATCCTCAAGTTCCCGGCTCAGCTCCTTGCCCAGAATCGTTTTGAACCCACCAGATACCGCTATGATCTGATCCCTGTCCGTAATAACAGCCACATGTCCGGATACCTGACACAGGCTTTCCGCATACTGCCTTGCAAAGGTATTCATTTCACCGATGGGCGAATATTTCTTCAGGATGATCTCTCCCTCCCTGTCGGTAAATATCTCAAGCGGGTCACTTTCCCGGATCCGCAGTGTTCTTCTGATTTCCTTAGGGATAACGATCCTGCCAAGATCATCGATACGCCTGACAATTCCTGTAGCCTTCATATATAAATGTCCTCCTGTTTTCCAATCACTTTCCATATTTGTACTGTATGGGTAGTATGTGGAAATCGAAGGGAATTATACATTTTTATTCCTGTAATAACCAATCCTGTCAAAGCTCTATCTCGTCAGCATGGAAAACAGCATTACCACGATTCCAAGCATCACAAGGATCACACCTGTCATCCGGTTCAGTGTCTTCGGTGCTGCCTTATTAGCGATCACTGCTGCGATCCTTGCCCATACCAGAGTAAATATGACACATAGGACAAAAACAGTGATATCAGGCATGCCGCCGATCGCAAAGTGGGAAGCAGCACCGGTAAATGCGGTAAAGGCCATAATAAATACGCTCGTCCCTACTGCGGTCTTCAGTTCATAGCCAAGAACACTTGTAAGGATAAGAAGCATCATCATACCGCCGCCAGCTCCTATAAAGCCACAGATAAAGCCAATCGCAATTCCACAGATGACTGACTGCAGTGCCCTCTTTCCCGCAGCTACTCCCTGCATGGCTTCCTTAGTCGTCATAACGGGCTTCACAATGAATTTGATGCCAAGAAGAAATGTCATAAACACAGAGAAATTTCCCATGGTTGTGGAAGGCACCAGGCTGGAGATATAGCTTCCTACTACTGTAAATATGAGAACGCTCACCATCATGATCAGACCATTTTTGATATCCAGATTTTTGTTTTTACCGTAGGTGTAAGCCGACACAGCACTTGCCAGTACATCAGAGGACAATGCGATCCCCACCGCCATATAAGGATCCATGTGCAAAAAGGTGATCAGCATCGGGCTGATCACTGCTGCCGCACTCATTCCTGCGAAGCCTGTGCCAAGACCGGCACCCATTCCTGCAAAAAAGGTAACAACGACTGTTAATAATAATTCCATCTTACTTCTCTCCCTTCAGTAAATCATCAAGATTCTGCTCCATGATCTGCATGACAGCCAGGAAGCCTTTTTTATCTTCTTCCCTTGTATTGACAAATAAACGCTCCAGGAAGTCCTTCTGCAGCTTCCTTCCCTCTTCAGTCAGACAAGCTGAAGCTTTCTACGATCTCCCTCTATAGCTTTTCTCTCCAGATATCCTTCTGTCACAAGCCTGTCCACATTCACGGAGACCAGATTCGCCTTGATCTTCCGGATCTCCACAATATCCCTGGCTGTTTTGTACTGTGGGTTGTTTACCAGAAACATGAGAATATCAAATGCCGTCTGCGGAATCCTCCACCTCTGGCAAAGGGGCTTACAGGCGCTGCTGTAGGCCGTTCCTATTTTTCTTACAAATTCTATGCTGATATCCATCCTCTTCCCTCTTTCTGTACCGTCTTTTCTTATGACGAATTTTATTCATTTTTGAATTATTCATCTTTGAACAATTATATGTCGTTCAGAATAGCAGTCAAGTTATTTTTTGTTAAAATTGTTTTACACACGATATCTTACATATCTTTACTCCCGTTATAGAGTCTGCTACAATGATTGTAATTTTACTTTACTAAAAATGATTTTCAGGAGATACCTCATGACACCTTCAGATAAAAAAATAAGAACACAGAACTGGTTATTGCCCCTTCTTGTTTTTCTCATCTTCAGCATTATACTTTCCTGCATGCTCTATAACGAAGTTGTTAACAATCAGGCTCGTGTCCGTACCCTGGCAGAATTGAATGCCGCGACCTATGCAGAGCGTATGACCAGTGAGCTGGCTCAGGGAATTGCTGTCACAGATTCCCTGCAGGGGATCCTGATCAGCGGAGACGGCCATGTCCGTAACTTTCATCAGGTAGCTGCAAGTTTTATGACCAGTTCTTTACAGAGCATCCAGCTTGCCCCAAACGGTGTTGTAACCGATATCTATCCGGAAGCAGGCAACGAGGCCGGTCCGATCGACCTGATCAATGACGAAAAAACAAGGGCGATTTCCCGATATGGGAGAGACAATGACCTTACGATCATGCAGGGACCCTTTCCCCTGCTGCAGGGTGGTACCGGTATCGCAGTCAAGAATCCGGTTTATCTGAAGGACAGCAACGGTGAAAAATATTTCTGGGGTTTTACAATAGCCATTATCCGTGTCCCTGATATTTTTGCCGATTCCGCCCAGGCACTGACAGATTTCGGTTATGAATACCGTCTGTCCAAAACAGTTTCACCCCTGACACCGGAGTATACGGAAGTTTATTCTTCCGGTGCTGTACTGACAGATCCTGCCGTCTACTGCTTTAAGGTTGGCTGCTGCTCCTATAAGCTGGAGGTAATGCCCTCTGACGGCTGGAACAGCGACAGTCAAGTCCCCATCCTTTTTATATGTGGTTTTTTTATCAATCTGCTTCTTTCAAGTCTCATATATGCCATTCTGATCCTGAGAGAACGTCATGAAACACTGAAAACTCTTTCCGTCACCGATCCACTTACAGGGCTTCTGAACCGTCATGGCTTTGACGAAGCATGGACACGTTTTATGAAAGCACATCCTGAAACTCCTTGTGTCGGGATACAGCTGGATATTGATGACTTCAAATTTATCAATGATATTTATGGACACGCAGCCGGTGACCTTGCCTTGCAGGAGCTTGCAGGAAGCCTGCAGAGATCTTTCCCTGAAAATGCCATCCTAAGCCGAAGTGGCGGCGATGAATTTTCTGTTATCCTTACCGGCACCACCTGTCAGGATTCTGCCAGCCGCATAGAAGCCTTTACATTCATACCAAGATCCTTCAAATATAACGGCATCGACCACCCTTTCCACATTTCCCTTGGATATGCCGGATATCCAAAGGACAGCACAGATCCTTCTGTACTCCTCAAAAATGCAGATATTGCTCTTTACGAGGTAAAGCTTCGCGGCAAGCACAGCTGTCTGCCCTACCGGCAGGGGTTTCATTCGCAGAAACGCCACCGTCTCGGCTTTGCACTCAGGGATATTTCCCAAAACCTTCCCGGTGCATTTCTGATCTACAAGGCAGACCCTCAGGATGACCACATTCTGTATGCCAACCAGGAGCTGATCCGTTACGCCGGCTGTAAGGATATGGATGAATTCCTCACCTATTCCGGTCACAGCTTCCGAGGTCTGATCCGTCCGGATGAACAGGCTTTAGTGGAAAAAAGCATTTGGGATCAGATCCATTCTAAAGCAAACGGAACCAATGATTATGTCCAGTTCCATTTTGTCAAAAAGGACGGCTCCTGCCATCCGGTTCTGGATCATGGGCGCATTGTTGAGAATACTTACTTTGGAACGATATTTTATGTACTGAGCAGGGACTGTGCACTTTTGGATACACATTATAATAACTGATCGTGTATTGCCAGGTGCACAAGCCACTGGGGGAATACCTTTACAGGTATTCCCCCAGTTTTTCATAAACACACTCTCTGATCTCTTCTGCTATTCTCCTGCAGGTCTGGCGGCTCATTCCCGCACCGGTTCCTACAGCGATCAGTTCTGAAAGTCCCGGATCTCTTCCATTTCCATCAACAGTTGTTGTATGTTCCCCATAATATGTGTTGCTGAAAGTCAGATCATATGCCGGAGAAAGCCTCCACGACCTGGCAGACTCCTGATAGAGATAGGCAAAGTTTTTAGAATGATCATCCCGGTTATGGGCAAACACATTAAAACACATCCGACGGTAAAGATTCTCCACATCCTCTTTCCGATCTCTGGTCAGTATTTTTGTCAGTTTCATCAGGCTGTGATAATCAAGGCTTGGTTCTTTGAAATCAAGCTCCAGAAGAGCTGCTGCCGTCAGCATATGAATCTTTTTCGCACCAGTTTCCCTTCTACTCCTGTCAAACCGTTTTGTTCCAAAATATCCTTTGCAGATATCTG
>ENA-UERK01002039-UERK01002039.1-human-gut-metagenome-genome-assembly--contig:-NODE-2039-length-13762-cov-17.732408_pt1 | contig 13762 bp, 9 predicted proteins | sample MGYA00242957_ERZ507957 | MGnify/ENA primary metagenome ERZ507957 (study PRJEB26167, sample SAMN06115538) | human gut metagenome | host: Homo sapiens | place: China:Heilongjiang | collected 2015-11-06... | reverse complement strand
ATGGCGACGAGTGATACCTCAGGGATATCAAGCCCCTCGCGGAGCAGGTTTATACCGACAAGCACATCAAAAACACCGAGACGCAGGTCGCGTATTATTTCCATGCGCTCAATGGAATCGACATTGTGATGGATATAGCGCACCTTGATCAGGTTCATCTCAAGATATTCGCAGAGATCCTCTGCCATCTTCTTCGTGAGCGTGGTGACAAGCGTGCGCTCGCCGCGCTCCGTGCGCTTTCTTATCTCGCCCATCAGGTCGTCTATCTGACCCTCGAGCGGGCGCACCTCTACCTTCGGGTCGAGCAGTCCCGTCGGGCGGATGATCTGCTCCACCATGCGGCAGGAATGTTCCTTTTCATATTGCGCAGGTGTTGCCGAAACGAAAATAGCCTGATTTATCTTTTTTTCAAATTCATGGAAAAAGAGCGGGCGGTTATCAAAGGCACTCGGCAGGCGGAAGCCGTAATCCACGAGATTTTTCTTTCGCGCGTAGTCGCCGCCGCTCATGCCGCGCACCTGCGGCAGGGTGACATGGGATTCGTCTACGAAAAGCAGAAAATCCGATGGAAAATAATCGAGCAGTGTGTACGGGGTCGAGCCTGCGGGTCTGCCCGAGAGCACGCGGGAATAATTTTCTACGCCGGAGCAGAAGCCGACCTCACGGAGCATTTCGAGATCGTATTTTGTGCGCTCCTCTATGCGCCGCGCTTCAACAAGCTTGCCTTCGCTCTCGAAAAATGCGACGCGCTCGTGCATTTCACGCTCTATTTCGGCAAGCGCCGCCTCGCGCTTTTCCGCAGATGTGGCATAGTGAGAGGCGGGATATATCGCATAGTAGGAGAAGCGGCGGAGCACTTCGCCCGTCACCGTGTCTATCTCGGAGATGCGCTCTATTTCGTCATCAAAAAATTCGATTCTTATCGCCGCTTTTCCGGAGGCGGGCATTATCTCGAGTACATCGCCGCGGACGCGGAATTTGTCGCGCTCGGGGGAGATATCGTTGCGCTCATAGCTTATGGCGATGAGCTTTCGTATCAGGTCGTCGCGATTCATTTTCATGCCTTCGCGCACGGCGACGACAAGCGAACGGTATTCCTCGGGGTCACCGAGCGTATATATGCACGAAACGGAAGCGACGATGATGACATCTCTGCGCTCAAAAAGTGCCGATGTGGCGCTGTGACGCAGGCGGTCAATCTCGTCATTGACGGAGGAATCTTTTTCTATATATAAATCTCTGCCGGGGATATAAGCCTCCGGCTGATAATAATCGTAGTATGAAACGAAATACTCCACTGCATTGTCGGGGAAAAATTCGCGGAATTCGCCGCAGAGCTGTGCCGCGAGCGTTTTATTATGGGAGAGAATGAGTGTCGGGCGGTTGCAGGCGGCGATGATATTTGCCATGGTAAAGGTTTTGCCGCTTCCCGTGATGCCGACGAGACTCTGAATTTTATCGCCTGCGAGAACGCCGCGTGAGAGTGCTTCTATAGCTTGCGGCTGGTCGCCTGTCGGCAGGAATTTACTCTTCAGCCTGAATATGCTTTCGCTCACGGATATCGCCTTCTTTCTTTTTCGGATATATTATTTCGGTTCGCCTTCGTTTATCGCATCGAGAATATCAAAATATTTGTTTCCCGCTATTATATAATGCCCGACAAGTGGGATTTCAACCGTGCGAAAGGCATTTCGCAGAAGCAGAGTAGTATGCAGATCATCGGATGAGGGAAAAGCCATACCTGAAGGATGATTATGCGCTACGACAACCATGGAGGCACCCTTGAGCATGGCAAGCTCCACAAGTCTGCGGATTGTTATCGCCGAGGAATTTACAGAGCCTTCATGCACACGTATGAAGTCGATAACGGAAAATTTATTGTCCAGCAGGAGCATATATACGACCTCGGAGGTTATGCCGACATAGCGCGCGGCAAGATAAGCACCGATATCTTCTTTTGTTTTCAGAGTGGTCTTTTCCGTTGTTTCTCCCGCAGCATAAAGTCTTGCCAGAGAGGGAATGAGTTTTATCAGCGTAGCTGAATGCTCTTTTATCCCGGGAACACGGCAAAGCTCCTCAAAAGGCGCATCAAATACACCTTGCAGTGAACCGAATCTCTGCATGAGCAGATGTGCCGTTTCGTTTGTATCTTTCTGCGGAATGGAATAAAAAAGCAACAGTTCGAGAACATTGTGAGGCTCGAAATGCTCAAGTCCTTCACGTAAAAAACGCCCTTTCAGTCTTTTTCTGTGTTCGCTGTGCATATGTACTCCGATATAAGTGAATTTTATATTATAGTATAACATATAGAGGTACTTTTTTCAAGGACAAGAGGGAATTTTCTTCGCGTTTTATTGAGATTTTTGTATGGGATGGAGTGGTGGTGTTTTGTTTAATTATATCGATGACCCGCGAAGAAACATAAAGAAACTTTTCTTTTGGTGTTCTTTTCGCTTGTCCGAAAAGAACGAAAAGGACAAAAAGAGGAAAGCGTTCCTCTTTTAATCTCCTTCTGTCGCCTCGCGGCGACCGGTGCAAACAAAGTGCCCCGACCGTCCCACTATAGCATAGCCGCGGCTACAGGCTCGAAACGCTCAAGCGCCGACTCGGATTTACTGCTGTGCCATATCAGGCTACGGCGAACCTCGCGGTTTAGATTTGGGTGCGGGACTGGGTGCAAACATAGCGAAATGGGCTTTATTTTGATAGTTCCGTCGGCGCACGGGCTAAATTCACGCCCGCGCCACTCTTTTTCAGCGGGCGTGCAGGCAATGCGTGCACGAATCTGCTCGACTTTTTCGTGTGATATGTTCGCACGCGTGGTAGTATGAGATTGCGGAGAGCGGCAAAACCGCCGATTTTCACTTTATTCTTTGCCGCACGCACTCGCCACGCACGGCTCGCGCGACTAACTCGTGCACGCGGAAGGAGATTTTTAAGAGGATGGAAAATCCTCTTAAATGACTTTTGGTACTTTTGGTCATGCAAAAGTACAATAAAAGAAAAGTTACTTTATGTCTCTACGGCGGCAGCAAGCCCTACCCTTGTCTCGGCGACGCCGACACACATGCTCCGCATATGTGTTAATTCCCCTACCATGCGGGTCGTCGAAGGCGCCGACCCCTACAAGATAAAACTCAAGTATATCCAACAGACAAAATAAAAACTATACCTCAGTTTTCCGGCAACGCACAGACTTTACCCACGCCCGCCACTCTTTTTCAGCGGGCGTGCAGACAATGCGTGCACGAATCTGCTCGGCTTTCTCGTGCGATATGTTCGCACGCGTGGTAGTATGAGATTGCGGAGAGCGCAAAACCACCGATTTTTGCTTTATTCTGTGCCGCACGCACTTGCCACGCACGGCTCGCGCGACTAACTCGTGCACGCGGGAAGAGATATCAAAGAGAGGGGAACGCTCTCTTTGATGACTTTTGGTACTTTTGGTCATGCAAAAGTACGAGAAAGAAAAAGCATCTTTATGAATTTTTCGAGGTGCCGCGAAAATCAAGCAATGCGACGCCAACACACATGCTTCGCATATGTGTTAATTCCCCCTGTCTCGGCGACGCCAACACACATGCTTCGCATGTGTATTAATTCCCCAAAACCCTTGCGGCGCAAGGACTCTACTGTGAGTGGAGGCAAATTCTACAGGTAGAGTGCCGTGCACGCATAAGTATAGAGTGTCGTTTCACGGAAATCCCTTGCAAAAATTTTCATCATGGCTTATAATCAATCCGTAAGCAAAAAAACGCAAAGGAGCGTATGCCATGGCAAAAGAGAAAATCATATATTACAGCCGTGATGACGAGGAATTTTCGGGCATTACAAAAAAGACAATAGCTATAGACAAGCGCTTCAAATTTCTGCATAAGAATATTTTTTGGCGTATTGCTGCCTTTATCGTATATCGCATCATCATGACGCCCTTTGCCTTCATTTACTGTAAGTTGAAATTTTCACTGAAAACCGTCGGCAGAGAAAAGCTTCGCAAATTCAAATCGGGCTGTATGATGTATTCCAATCATACGCTGATGGCAGGCGATGCTTTTATTCCGAACATAACCGCCTTTCCGAAGAAAAACTATGTGATAGTCAATGCCGACAATGTTTCTACCCCCGGCACAAAAAATTTCATCATGATGTGCGGTGCCATTCCGATACCTACGGATTTTCAGGCATATCGTGCCTTTATGAATGCCGTTGAAAAGCGTCTGCTCGAGCACGCCTGTGTGACGGTTTACCCCGAGGCACATATATGGCCATACTATACCGGTATCCGTAAATTTTCCGATTCCGCTTTCCGCTATCCGGTGAAATACGATGTGCCGATATTCGTTTCCACAACAACCTTTCAGAAGAAAAAGCACGGCACGACACCGCGCGTTACCGTTTATATAGACGGACCCTTCTATGCCGAGGGTGACGATGCGAGAGCGAAAGCAAAATATCTGCGCGACAAGGCTTATGAAACGCTTTGCCTGCGCTCGGAAAAAAGCACATATTCACCGATAGCATATATCAAAAAGGAGGAAGATAAATGATAAACCTACTCTATGCCGGAAATTCGGGCGTTTTTGACGGGCTTATCATAGGCGCATTGTCTTATATAAAGCACAATAAGAACGCTGCAAATGTCTATATCCTGACTATGGATTATACGGAGAAAAATCCGCGTTTTACACCGATAACGGAAGCCGACCGCGTTTTTCTCGAAGCGATATATCAAAAGGCAAATGACGAAAGCCGTGTTTTTCTCATAGACGCCGGAGATTATTATAAAAAAGAAATGTCCGATTCGCCCAACGGCGAGACGGGATATACACCATATACATTTCTGCGGCTTTTTGCCGATATTATCCCCGGGATTCCCGAAAAGATACTCTATCTCGATACTGACACACTGATAGCGGACGACCTCTCGGAGCTTTACTCTGCGGATATTTCGGAATACGAACTTGCCGCGGCGCTTGATTATTACGGGCATCATTTTCTCGGGCATAATTATTTTAATGCGGGTGTGCTTTTGCTGAATATGAAAAGCATCAGAGAAAGCGGACTTTTCCGCCGTGCTGTTGCCGCATGCGCGAAGAAAAAGATATTCCTGCCCGACCAGACCGCGCTAAACAGGCTCGTGAAAAAGAAATTGCTTCTTCCCGCGAAATATAATGAGCAGAAGCATTTTCGCGATGACACCGTGATACAGCACTTTTCAAAAACGATACTCTGGCTTCCTTATTTCCATACGAGAAATATCAAGCCTTGGCAAACCGAGGCGGTGCAGACCGTTCTCACAAAAAAATACGATGATATTCTGGAGGAATACAAGAAAATGAAACTTATTTATGAAAAGGAACTTCACCGCGGCGAAATACCGATATTTTTTGCCTGTGATGACAACTATCTGCCGTATCTCGCAGTAGCACTGAAATCACTGATACTTCATGCCGACAATAAGAGAAAATATCATATTTACGTTCTCTGCGACAGCGTGAATGCTGAAATGGCGGCTAAAATAACAGCAATGGCAACTGAAAATGTTAAAGCCGAATTTGTTTCCGTGACAGAAAAGATGGCTTCCATCCTCGGCAAAATGCGCCTTCGCGATTATTATACTCCTTCGATATATTACCGCATTTTCATCGCGAAAATGTTTCCCGAATTTGACAAGGCGATATATATAGATGCTGATATCGTTCTCAATGATGATATCGCAAAGCTTTTTGATACAGAGCTCGGAGGCAATCTGCTCGGCGTCGTTCCGGATGCGATTATAGCAAGCACACAGCTTTTCCGTGACTATGCGGAGCTGGGACTCGGCATAAGATACGACAGATATTTCAATTCCGGTGTGTTGCTCATGAATTTGCACGGCATGCGTGAATATGATGTCGAGGGCAAATTCCTTTATCTTCTGAACAGATATCATTTCAACACAGTCTGCCCCGATCAGGACTATCTGAATGTTATCTGCCGCGATAAGGTGCTTTATCTTGATGAGGGCTGGGATAAAATGTCGCTGAATGAAAATTATCCGGGTGTGCCGAGTCTGATTCATTATAATATGTTTAACAAGCCGTGGTATTATGACAATGTTCCCTATGACGCATATTTCTGGAAATATTGTGAGGGAACGCCTTTTGAAGCTGAAATAAAGGCAGGCAAGGCGGCATACGGAGAAGAAAAAATGGCGATAGACAAAGCCGGCGGAGAAAATCTCTGCGCTCAGGTGACCGTGATAATAAACGACGAAAATAATTTCAGAAGGGTGCTTTGCGAAGATGAAGACGGAGAAGAAGCAGCAGGAGAGCTCGTCGCTTGCTGAGGCAAGAGAAGCGCGCCTTGCTGTTCTCGAAAAAATAGCCGAATATGAAGCCGAGGGCGGCGAGAAATTTTTCTGCGATGTGGAAAACGACCCGCCGGTGCAGGTGATAATGCCCGACGAGGTGGATTATCTGCATGAAAAGACAGGGACAAAAATTAAAGTATTTTTTGCGCGGATAATTGAGCTTGTCGCCTCGTTTTTCGTAAGAAAAAGATACAAAATCAAGGTCGAGGGCGAAGAAAATCTGCACGGACTTCGCGGCGGTGCGATATTCACAAGCAATCACTTCGCGCAGACGGAAAATATTGCCGTGCGCACAGCCGCAAAGAAAGTACGCGGCAGGCATCGCTTCTGCAAGCTGGTGCGCGAAGGCAATTTCCGCATGAAAGGAATCATCGGTTATCTCCTGAAATATGCGGATACGCTCCCCGTGAGCAGTAATATGCATACGATGAACAAGCTCGGCACGGCAATAGAAAAGTTGCTGAAAGATGATGCTTTTATACTTATCTATCCGGAGCAGGCGATGTGGTGGAACTACAAAAAGCCCCGTCCTTACAGGATAGGTGCATATCATTATGCGGCGAAAAACGGCGTACCTGTTGTTCCTTGCTTTGTCACGCTCACGGACAGCGGCAAGAAAAGCAAGCTCGGCTTCACGGAATATTACTATACTATCCATGTAATGCCGCCGCTCTATCCCGATCCTGCGCTCTCTGTGCGTGTCAACGCGGAGAATATGCGCACACGTAATTTTGAGCTTTGCAGGAACAAGTATGAAGAGGTCTACGGCATACCTCTCTCATATGAAAAATAAGACGAAAAAATCGGCTTCGTTTCCGAAGCCGATTTTTGATTTTGTGGATGTGCGCATTGCTTAATTCCCTCGACGACCCGTAAGAAACTTGAAGAAACTTTCTTTGCAGTGTTCTTTTCGCTTGTCCGAAAAGAACGAAAAGGACAAAAAGAGGAACGCTTTCCTCTTTTAAACACCTTCTGTCGCCTCGCGGCGACCGGTGCGAACAAAGTGCCCCGACCGTCCGGCAATTGCTGAACCACGGCTACAGGTTCGAAACGCTCAAGCGCCGACTCGGATTTGCTGCTGTGCCATGTCAGGCTATGGCGAGCCTCGCGGTTCAAGCTTGGGTGCGGGACTGGGTGCGAACATAGAGAGAGGGGAAAGACAGCTCCATCTGATGTGGAATGAATCAATGCGCAAAGCGCTGCTTGGCATCCCCGAGGTGGGCAATTCAGCAATACAAAAATATGCTGCGGTATCAACGCGGCAAAAAAGAACGGCTGGGGCCGTTCTTTTTTGAATTATAAACTTAATTACTGTTCTGCGGCGCGCTCCATGTTGCTCTTGTATTCCATGAGCTGTTCGGGAGATACACCGAAGAGGATATAGTCAATCTTTACGAAATTGCCCTTCTTGATAAGACCGCGTGTATCGCATCTTGCGACAACCTTTGCGGCGGAAAGAGCTTCGCCTGCTGTCCATGATGTGGTTTTGCCGCTGCCGTCGCCTGCAATCATATTGCCGTTTCCGTCATCAACGAGGTTATTGCCTGTTGTGGCAAAAGTATTGCCGCTGCGGGCATGTCCGGGAATATAGGAGCCGAGAATGCTGAAGCGGATGGAAGTAACAAATTTGTCACCCCATATCCAGTTATTGCCGGGTCCCTTGCCGTTGTCATCGGTGATTTCGTTTGCACCTGTCGGAAGGTTGGATTCTCTTGCTACATCGAATATAGCGACCTGATAGTTGTCATAGCCTTCTTTTGCTTTACCGGGGGTAACATCCATAACACAGGTCGCTGTGGTAAACCATGCGGCAACATTGCCTGTACCCTTCCAGATGAAGCTGATTTTTGTATTCGGACCGCCGTTTACAAAACGAATCTTCATATACTGGTGATAACCGTTCTTTGCCTGACCTGCATGGATTTCCTGCGGATCATCAAATTCATAATCTGCGGAAATATCCTCGAAGCAAAGCGCATATGCGTATACTATGGAATTTACGGATTTGAAATCCGAAGAACGCATGGAACCGTAGTTGTAGCTCTGGAGAGCCGTAACTATGATATTGTCCTCATCATATTTTACGCTGACATACTTATCATTGTATGTAAGCTTGGAGGTGAGGTATTCATGCGATGTGAGATTGTGCTCGGAGGCATATGATTTCGTACCGAAATCAAAACGTGCGAAAACAGGCTCCGTGGAAATCGTCGTGGTTGTTTCCTCTGTTGTTGTAGTTTCCGTTGTAGTTGTTTCGGTCGTGGTTGTCGTAGCCTCTGTTGTCGTTGTAACGGTTGTTTCTTCTGTAGTTGTGGTTGTCGCTTCTGCTGTCGCCTCGGTTGTTGTGGTTGTGGTTTCGTCTCCGGGCTTTTCACCGCACGCTACCATGGCGAGAGCCGCTATCAGCATTGCCGCGACAAGAAAAACAGATAAAAATTTTTTCATGTTGATTCTCCTTTTTGTATTACGGGCTGCACAGGGATTTGTGCAGATTTTGCTTTATATATTTTATCATTTTTCGATGCATTTGTCAATTGTACTTTTCGTTGAACAAGTCAGGAGGTAATTGTGCATATTTGCCAAAAACAAATCGCGCGTCAGTGATATGCAGGAGCAGAAAGGTGCTTTCGGCATATCTGATGCAACGGCAGTCGTCCGGCAGGGAAGAGCAAACGCAGTCATAACCACCGGCTAAGCCGGTGGCTTGCTCCGCCTATAAGGGCATGGTGCTGGCAGGGCTGAAAGCCCTCTGAAAAGTCTGACATTTGCAAATTTGCACTGCAGTCGCAAATGCGACAGCAACTACTTTTCGCCTCCCTTGTGTAAAGGGAGGTGCCGAGCAACGCGAGACGGAGGGATTGCAAAATTCACATGGCAGAAACAATCCCTCAGTCGCCTGCGGCGACAGCTCCCTTTGCACAAGGGAGCCACCGCTGCGGCGGGATTGCTCATCGGCAAAAGCCTTTCCTGAACCACCCGCTTAGCGGGTGGTTTTCGTAAGAACTCCTCCTTCGTCGGAGTTCTCTAAGCAAAAAAAGACGCCATCGTTTGATGGCGTCTTGAAAAACCGATATTGATTATTTCTTTGCTTCGTAAGCCTTCTCAGCTGCGCTCTTGTATGTGAGGAGCTGTTCGGGTGTAGAACCGAATACGATGTAGTCAACCTTGATAGCGTTGCCGGCTTTGATAAGACCGCGTGTATCAAGAGCTGCTGTGATCTTAGCTTTTGTGAAAGCTTCATTAGCCTTCCATGTTGTAACCTTGCCGCTACCGTCAGCTGCAATCATATTGCCTGTGCCGTCATCTGTCTTGTTTGTGCCGGCATTAGCAAATGTGCTGCCGGAACGAGCGTTGCCGCCTGCTGCAAAGCCCATGAGGTGGAAGCGGAGACCTGTTACGAACTGGGAAGTACCCTGCCAAATCCAGTTGTTGCCGGGGCCCTTGCCGTTTTCAGGTGTAAGCTCGTTAGCACCTGTAGCCATGTTCATAGCGTTTGTGATATCGTAGATAACTACCTGGTAGTTGGCATCGTTGTTGAGGTAGTCGCTACCTGTCTTACCAGCTGCAACGGGAACGCATGCAACGCCTGTTGTGTAGTAAGCAGCCATAGATGTAGACTTGTACCAGAAACCGATCTTTGTGTTAGCGCTTGCGTTAACGAAACGAATCTTTATGTACTGGTGGAAGCCTTTCCATCTGCCTTCAACGCCAACAAAAGCGCTGGAGTAAGGATAGTTATCCCATGTACCGAAGCCGCAGTGGATTTCCTGAGGATCTTCGAATGTGTAGTCAGCAGAGATATCATCGTAGATAAGAGCGAAGTTATTCTTGCTGTCCTGCATTGTGCCGTAGTCATAATCTGTGGTTGCGTATACGATCATGTTATCTTCGTCGTAGTCAACCCAGAGGTAAGAAGCGTTGTAAGAAAGGTGAGACTTGAGGTACTCGTGAGATGTGAGATTTTTGGACTCAGCTTCTGTCTTTGTACCGAAGTCAAAACGAGCATAGATACCTTCGGATGTGCCTGCTGCTACTGTAGCGGCGGGAGTTGTGGTTGTTGTCTCTGTGTCGGAAGTATCTGTTGTGGTCGTTGTTTCTGTTGCTGTTGTGGTTGTTTCTTCTGTTGTGGTCGTTGTGGTTACTTCTGTTGTGGTCGTTGTTGTTGCTTCTGTAGTAGTAGTGGTCTCGGTGGTCTTCTCAGTAGTGGTTGTCGAGGCAGTGGTAACAGTTGTGGTGGATTCGGTCGTCTGTTTTTCCTTGCCACATGCAACCATAGCGAGCGCAGCAAAGAGCATAGCTACTACGAGAAAGAGTGATAAAAGTCTCTTCATGTGAAAAAATCTCCTTTTGGAATTAAAGAATTTTTTACCGCGCAAGATATCGTCTGAAAAACACCTCGCACCGTGATTACTAACATTTTAGCACCAAATCTTATTTTTGTCAATAGAAATCGCAAAAAGAATCCGAAAAAAATCGTCCCTTTCCATGAAAAAACAGCATTTTTAATGAAAAAAGTCAAAATTATTCAGACCGTTGATGCAAAAACGAAGTAATATTGCTGGCAGATAAAAGGTATATATTCTCTTTTTCCCCCTTCTGTCGTCTTCATTATACTACAAGTGTATTCAAAAGTCAATAGAAATATTCTGAAATTCTGTATATAAAAGGAAGAAGGCATAAAAGCACCGCAAAAAGCACGGCGCCTTTATGCCTTTTTGTCTGAGCGTCAGTCTTCAAAGCCTTCGGTTTTGAGCGATCCTGCGGGGATGAGAGAAAGAGGGTCTACGCTCGCATCATCTTTGAAAATCTCAAAATGGAGATGCGGGGAAACGGAGATTTCTATGAGAGCCGTATCGCCGACAGAGCCTATCTGATCGCCGGCATCAACTGCCTTGCCCTTTTCAAGCCCCTCGGGAACGGCTGTTGAAAGATTGCGGTAAACGCTTTTGTAGCCGCCCGTGTGAGTGATTATCACGCTCTGACCCATCATCGGATCAAAGACAATATCTTCAATTGTTCCTGCCGCCGCCGCATATACGGGAGAGCCTGCATCCGCCTGAATATCAATACCGCAATGTATTCTGTAGTCCTCCATTGTCGGAGAGAAAACAGGAATGTCGGCGGAGTAGCCGTATGCCACCGTGCCTGCCGTTACCGGGCAGAGAAAGTCAACTGTCGGCATAACTACGGGGTTGTCGCCGCCGCTTGTGCCGGTCGTCTGCTCAGGTTCGGTCTGTGTTGTTGTCTGCTCGGCTCTTTTTGAGGAGGAAGTCGTATGCTCGGACGGCTTGTTCTTTCTGCCGACTGAAAAAGCGATTATTGTGATGCAGAGCGTTGCCACGAGGAGGAGGGCAAGCGCGATGGTCAGTCCTTTGTTCAGTTGTCTTTTTCTTTGATTTACATTCATTTTCAAAATTCCTTTCTGCCTTTCGGCACCTAAAATCGACTGTCTATATTTTCGCCCGAAAATTCCTCTTTATACAGTTTTTGCAAAAACTTTAATTATCACTGCGAAAATTTCAATCAGTGCGCAAAAAAAGGAAGCCGGAGCTTCCTTTCCCGATATTGATATTATTTTCTTCTTCTGTGCTTTTTCATCGCTTTCGCTTTCGGGCATATCAGCATCGCCGTGAAATATACCATTATCGAAAAACCGACGGCGGCTATCAGCAGGTCGCAGAGGCAGACATCGCAATCCATACTTGCCCCGATGCGCATTTTTTTCTTTCCGCAGCCGAAATCCGCATGACAGCTTTTATTGCATTTCACAGGCACATTCAGACTTTTCAGCTTTTTTACCGCATCGCGCATTTTCTTCTCCACAGGGCAGAGAATTTTATTGAAATCCGTAAAAATCACATCCTTTCGGAAATACTTTTCGTTTTCAGTATTTCCGCTTTCGGTGCGAGATATGTTATTTTCTTATCGAGGCTTTTTTCATATAAATGTAAATTCTGACAAGTGTGAAAATAACGGCGGCAAGTATCAGCGAGATAATCGCGATTACAAAAAACGGACTGCCGAGCATTTTTTTCATATAAGCTTTTGCCGCGAGGCTGTCGCTTTTCCGAACGGAATATTTTGTCACTATTTTTGTGCTTCCGACCTCCTTGCCGTCTACAGTGACGGTAAGTGTGCCGACGAAAGTGCCCTTTTCTGCGGGTGCTTCTATCGAATCTTTGTCGAAATGCGGACGTAGCTCGACTTTTGACATATCGAAATCATTTGGCAGATAGGCATAGACGGCGGAAGCGGGCGCCAGAGTTACGCTACTGTATTCATCGCAGAGCGAAACGGGAATTTCCCAGAGAACCGTGCCTTCGCTGACGACTTTTTTCATTTCATATGCATCAAGTGCCCAGTCGAGAAGATTGCGCACATCGTAATATGCGGTGATATCGCCTTTGTCGTTTTTTGTCCCGCCCATGACTACACATATATAATTAAAGGAAGACTCCGCGCCGGAAACAATACAGTAGCCGCCGCTTTCCGTCTGTCCCGCGCTGATGCCCTTTGCCTTGGAATAGATATATTTTATCTGATTGTGATTGGAAATGAGATGGTTGCGCGTCCAGATGGTACGTGCATTGCTCTTGTTTGTGGCGGGCATTTCGTATTTTTTTGTTTCGCATATTTTCATAAATTCCGGCATGGAATATGCATATGCGGAGATTATCGCGACATCGCGCGCGGTTGTATAAGCCGTGACATCGTCAAAACCCATCGGATTTTTGTAGAGAGTGTTTGTCGCGCCGAGAGCTTTTGCTCTTTCCGTCATCATAACCGCAAACATGGCATTTGCTTTTGAAATTTCAAAGGCGAGAACCTGCGCGGCATCGTTTGCCCCGCCCACAAGAAGCCCATAGAGCAACTGGCGCACTGTGACGACCTCGCCGACCTTGAGATTCATCGTGGTGCTACCCTCAAGTCCGCGCACGGCGGAGTAGATAACTGTTATCTCACGGTCGAGATTGCCGGAGAAATATTCGAGCGCGATGATTCCGGTCATTATTTTTGCAGTGGAGGCAGGCTGAATCCTTTCCTCTGCCGCCTTTTCGAAGATAAAAACGCCGTTTTCCGTATTATATACGGCGGCATGAGGCGAATACACGCTTTTTTCGTAATCGGCATATATTGGCATGGAGGAGAAAATAAAAAGAAATGCGAAAAGCACGGCAAAAAATGCCGCGGACACGCGTGCAGTCTTTTTTTGTGCGGATTTTTTCATGCTTTCCTCCTTTTGTTTTTGAAGTGTCTGTGGTGTTTTTTGCTTGAAAAGAATGAAAGATACTTTTTCTTTATCGCGCTTTTGGTCATGCAAAAGTACGATAAAAGAAAAGTTCCTTTATGATACTTCTCTTTCAGAGTTCTTTTCGCTTGTCCGAAAAGAACGAAAAGGACAAAAAGAGG
>ENA-UERK01002035-UERK01002035.1-human-gut-metagenome-genome-assembly--contig:-NODE-2035-length-13794-cov-6.606328_pt1 | contig 13794 bp, 5 predicted proteins | sample MGYA00242957_ERZ507957 | MGnify/ENA primary metagenome ERZ507957 (study PRJEB26167, sample SAMN06115538) | human gut metagenome | host: Homo sapiens | place: China:Heilongjiang | collected 2015-11-06... | reverse complement strand
GTATAACCGCCAGCGGATCATGGTGCTGCTGGAGCGCAAGCGCACATCGTCCGCCTGCGCCAGATGACCCCGTAACCAATCAGCAAAGGGCCGCCATCCCGATCCACCGGGCAGGCAGCCGGTTCTGCGGTAAAAATGAGCATAGCCGAAGCGCGAGATTGCGCTTCGGCCATGCTTTTTGTTCTGCTTGTTCTGCGCTTGTCGAAGCCGGGCGGAACGATGGGAGGAACCGCGCTTACCCGGCAAGAAGGCTGCTGAGTGCGGCGATCAGTTCCTCGATGTTGATGGGCTTGGACAGGAAGCCGTTCATGCCGCATTCCAGCGCACTCTTCCGGTCCTCCTCGAAGGCGTTAGCCGTCATGGCGAGGATCGGAATTTTCACCAGTGCAGGGTCAGGCAGCGCCCGGATCTGTCTGGCGGCCTCGCCGCCGTCCATAAGGGGCATCTGCACGTCCATCAGCACCAGATCGTAGTCTCCGGGTTTGGACTCCTTGATTTTTTCCACGGCTTCCACGCCGTTTTCCGCCGTATCCACCACGAAGCCGTATTTGCTGAGGATCTCCACGGCGATCTCCCGGTTCAGTTCGTTGTCCTCCGCCAGCAGGATGTGCTTGCCGCGGAAATCCGGACTGCCGCCGGGGAGGACGCTGTCATCGGTCTCCGTCTGGCTCTGGCCCAGAGCCGCCAGCAGGGTCTCCCGCAGGTCGGACATGAACATTGGCTTGGAGCAGAACGCCGTGACGCCGGCGGCCTTGGCCTCCACCTCGATATCCGTCCAGTCATAGGCCGTCAGGATAATGATGGGGGTCCCGTCCCCCAGACTGCGGATCTGACGGGTCACCTCAATGCCGTTCATATCCGGCAGACGCCAGTCGATGATATAGGCGTGGAACGCATCCCCCAGCTCCATGGACTGCCGGGCCCGGAGGACGGCCTCCTTGCCGGAGAGCGTCCACTCCGAGCGCATCCCCACCCGGACCAGCATTTTGGTCACGCTGTCGCAGGTGTTGAAATCGTCATCCACCACCAGAGCCTTCAGGCCTTCCAGCTCCGCGATCCGCTCCGCACGGTGGTGCTCCGGCTGGACGCGCAGCGCCACACGGATGATAAACTCGGTGCCCTTGCCCGGCTCTGTCCGGATCTCGATGGTGCCGCCCATCATATCCACGATGTTCTTGGTGATGGCCATGCCCAGGCCGGTGCCCTGGATCCGGCTCACGGTGGAGCTTCGCTCCCGCTCAAAGGGATCGAAGATCTTTTTCGCAAATTCCGGGCTCATGCCGATGCCGTTGTCCTTGACCCGGATCTCATACTGCTCCCGGTCCTTCCGGGTCCCCGGAAGCTGTCTGAGCCGGACGGAGACCGTTCCGCCTGCCGGGGTGAACTTGATGGCGTTGGACAGCAGATTCAACAGCACCTGATTCAGCCGCGTCTTGTCGCAATAGACATCCTCATCGGTGACGTCCATTGCGTCCATATAAAGCTCCAGCTGCTTTGCGTGGATCTGCCCGCTGACGATGGTCTTTAAGTCATGCAGCACATCGGACAGGTTGGTCTCCGTCTCCTCCAGATGGATCTTGCCGCTTTCGATGCGGCTCATATCCAGAATGTCATTGATGAGGGAGAGCAGATGGTTGCCGGAGGCCAGGATCTTGCTCAGGTAGTCCTGAACCCGCTCCTTGTCATCCATATTGCTCACCGCCAGCGTGGTGAAGCCGATGATGGCGTTCATAGGCGTGCGGATATCATGGGACATATTGGAAAGGAACGTGCTCTTGGCCCGGTTGGCGGTCTCCGCGGCGCGGACAGCCTCCGAAAGAGCCTGATTGATCTTCTTGTCGGCAGTCCGGTCCGACATGACCAGAATGTACTTCGTTCTGCCCTCCACATTGCTGCCCATGGCGATAACGTGGAACCAGCGGTGCTCGCTGGTCTTCTGGTGGATATATTCAAAGTCCCATTCACGCTGCTCGTTGACCGCAAGCCCTGTGAGATAGTTCATCGTCTGCTCTGCGGACTCCTGGGGATGCAGCTTTCCCAGAACATGAACGTCCTCCTGGATCTGTTCCGCCGTGATCCCCAGCAGCTTTTCCGCGTTCGGGCTGACATAATCCGCCCGATCCGTTTGGGCGTCCAGCATCAGGAACACATCGTCCACGTTCATGGAGAGCTTCATGAACAGCTCATCCCGGTACAGGATCTCCATGTCCTTCCGTCTCAGCTTGACGCTGCTCTTTCGGTGCACGAGCGCAAGGGCCAGCGCGGAAATGCCAAGGACGATCATGCTCACCATCACGATGGTGCTGGATTGCAGCGCGTTCATGCCGGCGTTGACAACCGCCGCCGGAACAAGGCCCACGATCGTCCAATCCAGAATGTGGGCGCTCTGATACGTCATGTAGTACCGCGTGCCGTCCAGCGTTACCAGCCGGGAGCCGCTGCGGCCCTGCGAGAAATCATCGGACAGGGTCTGAATATCCTCACTGGTGAGAGGAGAGCGCTCCTGCATGGCGGCCAGCAGGTTGTAGACGTCCTCTTCCATCTGCGCCGCGCAGTTGATGATGATGCGGCCGTCGGGATGGAGCACATATCTGCTGGCAGTCCCGTCAAAGGCGGAGATATCCAGCACCTTCACAATATCGTCATTGTAATAGGAAACCGCCACGGCGTCATACGCGAAGCCCCGATAGGTCCCCTGATTTTCCGGACAGGCAAACACCAGCATCTCCGGCTTTCCGGGCAGCACGGCGCTCATGACGATGTCGCCGCCCTGGGTGATCCGGTCCTCCAGATCATCCTGTATGCCCAGGTACCCCGTCTCCCCCGCAGCCGTCATATAGTTGCCATCGGCGGAGAGGAAGTAAAAGTCGGAAAAGCCCGTTTCCTGCTGAACAGACTCGATGAACTGCCGGATCTCGTCCTCGTCGGAAATGTGCCGCATGGTGGTTTCCCACATGTGCAGGTAGGTCATGTTCTTCTCCACCACCTCGTTCAGCATATTGTTGGACTGGTGGAGCACCTCCGCCAGATGGGCGGTGCTCTCCTCGTAGACGGTCCGGGACACGAAGTCGAAATATCGGACGCCGGCAGCGGCGATCCCCAATAACAGGACAAGCACCGCCGCCAAAGCAGCCACCCGCCGCTTCCCCAACGGTCTCATCCTTTTTGCGTGGTAATGCGTTTCTTCCATCTATCCTTACCTCAAGCTGATATAGGTCTCAGGCTCCGCAAGAACGGCGTCATCCTGTGCGGCGTATTCGGTCCAGGTATTCCGCACATGAACGTCTCCGCCTTCAAACATGCGGCTTTCATCCGCAAGGAGGGGCGCCATGTGCTTTGCTGCGGCCAGACAGGTCACGGTAAAGGTGTCCTCGTCCCGGACCGCCTCCCCGTCCCGTGTGACCTTCGTCAGGGTATACGTCCCGTGATCCTCCCGCACTTCCATGGCAATGCCGCTGACCACCGGCAGAGAGCCCCGGTTAAACGGCGTAAAGCCACCCTCACAGCCCTCCACAAAGGCTTTGATGGTCTCCTTCAGCTCGGCGCCGCTCATTTCCCGCTGGTAGGCCAGCAGCCCATTGGGCATGATCATGTACCCGGCCATCTTCTCGGTGTAGTCCGCCTGAAGCACCGAGCCGGTGAAGCTGCTCCCTTCCGCGATCAGCACATCGGTCCCATAGACGCCCCGCAGCGTGTTGGCCATCACGGAAGAAGCCTCATTGCCGCCCTCGGGGCGGAAGGTATTGGAATAGGTTCGCTCCACTGTCAGAACAGTCTCCTCAGAGACTTCTCTGGGCTCACGGAGCTGGCTGTCAAACGCCTTATACGCCTGCGCCGCGCTGTACTTTCCCGCGATCATCTTGGAGACCACGTCCTGCGAAACGGAAAAGAAATCGTTGGAGGCGATGCGGATATACATGTGGTTCTCCTCCACCACCGGCCGCACCTCCTGCAGTGCGTCCGTAAAGCGAAGGGGCACATTCTGACTGTAGCTCAGCGTATCCTGCCCGTTGCAGACGATGTTCTGGGCCTCCGCCGACAGCATCACCTTCAGCACCCTCATGGCCTTTTCCCGGCGCGCCTCATCCTGTTCCAGTTCCCGATTCAGCGCCACCTGGAAATACGGCGTCGTCATAAGCCACTTTTCGCCATTCTCGCCGAAAAACGGCAGGAACACCGTGTCGATGCCCTCCTCCCGGAACAGGCTCACCCCTGCGGAGGAGCCGAAATACATGGCAAGCTGGCCGTTCCGGTACAGTTCGTTGATCGTGTCATAGTTGTTATTCAGGTCCTCTGCAGTCAGATGTACGTCCCGGATGAATTGCTCCATGCGCTCAAAGGCCCCCGGCCACACCGTATCATCCAGGCCCACACGCTCCGTATTGGCGGGGTCGCTGTAAGCGGTGCGCCACTTGCGTCCCGCCGAGGAGGAAAGCGCCGTGGCAGACAGCCCCTGTAAGGTCTCCATACAGGTGTAGTCATAGGAGTAGTCGGCGGTAAAGCCCCGGAGCCCCACGGCCTCAAAGGCGCGGCAGGCGGAAATGAAGCTGTCATAGTCCGTAGGCAGCGGGATCTCATACTGCTCAAACAATCCGCGGTTCACCACAAAGCCGTGGGCGTCCGCGCATACCGGCAGCCAGTTGATGCTGCCATCCTCATTCATGAAGCTGTTGAGGTAGGTATTATAAACGGTGCCCGCCTCGTTGCTGATGGAAAGATCCATCAGGCTGTCCTTCAGCGGCTGTGCGTCATGGAGAGAAAACCGGCAGCAGGTGATCACATCCGGCAGCCCGCCGTTTTCATTGAGGAATTTGTAGAAATTCAGATCGTTGTTTCCCACCACAAATTCCACGTCCACGTCCGGAAGCTGGGCCTGGACGTAGGGGGCATACTTTTCATACAGGTTCGCCGTCCACAAATACACCTGGATGGGTTCCTCCTCATCCTCCGCGGTTTTCCCGGCGCAGCCTGCCAGGAGGGAAACGCTCATCGCCAGCGTCAGCAGCAGCGCAGCCATACATCCCCATACTCTCTCTTTCATAGGCCTATCGTCCCTCCAAAAAATCCGTTCCATCCCGCTTGCTTCTGCCCTCAAAAAAACACCTTCAGGACGTGGAACACCACATCCGAAAGTGTTTTGTTCTTAGAATATCAGGTTTTGGACACCGCAAGCACACAGAGAAGTCTCTGCGCAGCTTTGATCGATCCTGCCGCCAAATAGCTCCATGCCTGCCAGCTCCCGCGTTTCAAAAATCCGCAAAGCAGCCGGGGCCAGCAAAAAATGACGGCGGCCCGTCGTCGGCAGCTGGCTGACCCGGTGGGTCCCTATAGCTTTGCGTCACCGGCTTGCGCCGGGTTTGCCTGCGATTCACTTATAGAAAATAATAACACAGCCTTGCGCGATTGACAAGAGTTCGTTAAGAAATATCTAAAGAATTTTAAGCTTTTCGCAGCCTATCGGGCGTGATCCCGGGGCTTTGAACCGTAATTGAAGGGTCTAAGCCCAAAGCAGACCCTGAAAACGCAGATCCCCTTCGGGGTTTTGCCCGGTGCCGGCAGAAAAAGAGTTCCGCTTTTGCCGATCATGGCAAAGGCGGAACTCTTTTTTGCGTTTTCTGCTCCGGACGTGCGGCGCGGCGGCGTTACCGCATCAGCTCCGACAGAACGCGGAACAGCTTCGGCAGGTCCAGCGGCTTGGCAATATGGCCGTTCATCCCGGCATTCAGCGCGTTTTTCCGGTCATCCTCAAAGGCGTTGGCCGTCATGGCCACAATGGGGACGCTGGCCTTCTCCTTGTCCGAAAGGGCGCGGATACGGCGGGTGGCCTCATAGCCGTCCATCACCGGCATCTGTATATCCATCAGGATCAGATCGTACCGGTCCGCAGGGGCATTCTCCACTTTTTCCAGAGCGATCTGCCCGTTTTCCGCCGTGTCCACCTCGAAGCCGGCCTCCTGCAAAATGGTGGAGGCGATCTCCAGATTCAGCTCGTTGTCCTCCACCACCAGCAGCTTCTTTCCGGAGAAATCCGGTCCTTTTTCTGCCGCGGCCGACGCATCCTCCGCGCCGAAGGGCTTCGCCAACACGCTGCGCAGCTCGGACATAAAGAGCGGTTTCGCGCAGAAGGCCGTCACGCCGGCCGCCTTCGCTTCCGTCTCGATATCCGTCCAGTCATAGGCGGTGAGAATGATGATGGGCGTCGCATCTCCGATGATTTTGCGGACCTGGTGCACCACCTCGATGCCGTTCATATCCGGGATCAGCCAGTCGATGATATAGACGCTGAAGGCGTCCCCCTGCTCCATGGCGTCCTTGGCCCGGATGACCGCCTCCTTGCCGGAGATGGTCCAATCCGGCCGCATCCCGATGGACTGCAGCATCTTGCTGACGTTCAGACAGGCATTGATATCGTCATCCGCCACCAGGGCACGGAGGCCCTCCAGCTGGGCGATCTGCTTCGGCTCCTGCTTCTCTCCGCTGACGGGGAACCGCAGTTCCACCACGAATTCCGAGCCCTTCCCGGGCTCGCTCTCCACGGTGATGGTCCCCCCCATCATATCCACAAGGCTCTTGGTGATGGACATTCCCAGACCGGTGCCCTGGGTCTTGCTGACGGTGGAGGTCTCCTCCCGGGAGAACTGCTCAAAGATATGCTTCCGGAACTCCTCACTGATGCCGATGCCGTTGTCCCGGATGTGGAATTCATAGTCCGCATACCCCTTCGGCGCGGTGGGCTTCTCCACGATCCGCAGGCTGACCATACCGCCGGCGGGCGTGAATTTCACGGCGTTGGACAGGATGTTCAGCAGGATCTGGTTGAGCCGCATGGGGTCGGCAATGACCTGCTCATCCACAACATCGATGGTATCGATGAACAGGGACAGCCGCTTGGCAACGATGTTCGACTGAACGATGTCCCGGATGTCATGCACCAGATCCGGCAGATACACCGGCTTTGTCTCCAGGGTGACCCGACCGCTTTCGATGCGGCTCATATCCAGCACATCGTTGATGAGGGACAGCAGATGCTGGCTGGCGGTGGAGATCTTTTTCAGGTAATCAATGACCTGATCCCGGTTGTCAATATGGGTGGCCGCCAAAGAGGTGAAGCCGATGATGGCGTTCATCGGTGTGCGGATATCGTGGGACATATTGAACAGGAACTCCCGCTTGGCGCGGTTCGCCGCCGCCTCATGGCGGACGGCAAGCTCCAGCTCGGCATTCTTCTGCTCCAGAGATTCCTTATAAGCCTGCTCGGACTTCTCCTGCCGGAGCTGGAATTTCCGGGCGGTGCTCCAGCGGAGCCCCAGGACCAGCACCAGGATCAGGATATACGCAGCCAGAGCCATCGTCAGGTTCGGCGAGGTGGCGCTGTCGATCTGCCTGGCGGGAACGTATGCGTAAAGATAGTAATTCCGTCCGTGGCTATACATGCCGTAGTACTGCCCTAAACCATTTCCGACGTTCACAAATGTCAGCTTTTCCGACTGATTGCCCTTTCGGATCGACTGGATCAGCCGATCGTCGGAAACGTCCTTTCCGATGAGCTCCGGGTCATTGGACGCCTCCACCCGGCTCCCCTTTACCACAAGGAAGGTTGCCACGGTGTCGACGTCATAGCCGTTCAGCAGAGTCTGGACGGACAGGACGGACTTCTGGGAAAAGGGCGCCTGCGTATGGCGGTAGGCCAGCACCGCGCCGGTGTTATTGGCGCAGCTATGTACAGCGATATCGGCATAGGTGCCGTCCTCCAGATATACCCGCTTCACATAGGTCTTCTGGGGATAGCCGATGACGTCAAGGACCGATGCCCGTTCCAGGTCGGTCCGGAGCCGGGCATAGCCGATGCCGTGCTCCGTGTACTCGCACACCACGTTCCCCTGCTGATCCAGTACGGAAATTCCTGTAAGCCACAGCTTGTCGGCATACGCCTCCAGCTCCGCCTCGCTGCAGTCCAGAGAGATCTCCTCCAGCGTCCGAATGACGGTACTGCCCCGCATCAGGCTTTTGGCGACGGCAATATTGTTGTAGTTCACATAACTGTCCGTCTGCTCCTTGATAAATTCGACTGTGGTCGTCAGCCGTTCCTCGCACCGGCGGATATCCGCCTTGTGGGAGGAGGTGTACACCACGCTCAAAGCAATGATCCCCACCGCAAGACAGGCATACCAGAACCTTGCGCTGAACATGCTCTGTGTTTTTTTACTGCCCAAGGCTCTCTACCTCCAGATAGGTTTCGGGGTGCTCCAGATATCTGCCGAGGATCTCCTGCAGAGTGCCGTCCTGCCGCATCTGGGCAAAGGTCTCCGTCAGCCTTTGGGCCAGCCCCCGGTTATCATTGTTGGAAAAGGCGACGCCGATCCCGGTGACCAGCAGGGGCTTGTCCAGAATACGGAACTCCGCCCCGTAGTCCTCCATATATTGCAGAATGGCCATCTCATGGGTGGCAACAGCGTCCACATAGCCGCAGTCCAGCGCGGCGTACTGCACGCCCCGGTCCTCCAGGCTGATGATGGCCCCGAACTCCGGGATATCGGCGATCCGGTGGTGGAGGAACAGATCCTCCGGCTTTCCGGTGGACTGCACGGCGATGGTCTTTCCGGCCAGATCGCCCATGGTGTAAATATCGCTGCCCGCATCCACGGCGATCACCTGACGGCTGATCGCGTAGGGCCCGGCCCACTGGTAGTCATGCTCCCGGCCGCTCATGGAAAAGCAGCCCCAGATGCAGTCGATCTCGCCGCTGTCCACCAGTGTTTTCTTCTGTTCCCAGTCGATGGTGGTGAACACCGCCTGATATCCCATCCGCCGGAAGGCCTCCGTGGCGATCTCCACATCGATGCCGGTGGGGTCGCCGTTATCGTCCAGATAGACGTAGGGCGGGTAGGTATCGCTGCCGATGATGATCTCGGGGAGTGCGGGTTCCGGCTGCTGTGCGCCGCAGCCGCAGAGCAGCCCCACGGACAGCAGACAGGTCAAAATAAGTGCTGTGATGCGTTTCATGTATCTCGTTTTCCTCAGTTTCAAAGCAATTCCCGCAGCGTTTCCCGCAGGATCTCCGTATTGATGGGCTTGGCGATATGGCCGTTCATTCCCACGTTGAAGGCCTTCTGCCGGTCCTCGGCAAAGGCGTTGGCCGTCATGGCCACAATGGGGATCCCGGCCTTTTCCTTATCCGGCAGACCGCGGATCGCCAGCGTCGCCTGATAGCCGTCCATATTGGGCATCTGAATGTCCATCAGGATCAGGCCGTAGGTCCCGGCCGCCTCATGCTGATACCGGTCCACGCAGTCTGCGCCGTCTACGGCCCGATCCACCGTAAAGCCCATATCCTGCAAAAATGCGGTGGCGATCTCCGCGTTCAGGTCATTGTCCTCCGCCAGCAGCAGCCGCTTCCCGGTAAAGCAGTGGTCAGTCTGCTCCTCCGTCCCGGCGGGCTTCTTCTCACAGTGCGCCTGATCCGCCAGCTTATGGGTCAGCGTCACGGTGAATTTCGACCCCTTCCCCTGCTCGCTTTCCACGGTGATCGTGCCGCCCATCAGCTCCACAAGGCTCCGGACGATGGGCATACCCAGTCCGGTTCCCAGCACTTTGCCCGCAGTGGTGTTCCGCTCTCTGGAGAAGGGCTCAAACAGGTGAGGCAGAAACTCCCGGCTGATGCCGATGCCGGTATCTGCTACCTCGGTACGCAGCGTCACGTGCCCCGGCTGAGCGCAGGGCAGCTCCTCGGTGGTGACCGTGACGGTCCCACCGGGTGGAGTGTACTTGACGGCGTTGCTGATCAGGTTTGTAAAGAGCTCCTGCAGCTTTGTAACGTCGCATAGAATATCCAGCTTCGTCGCCTTCTGCACTCTGGTCAGTGTCAGATTCTTTTTCCGGGCCTCCCCCTGGAAAACGGCGACGATCTTGCCGACGACATCTCCCACGCGGTTGTAGTCTTCATTCAGTTCCAGCCGCCCGCTCTCGATCTTCGTCATGTCCAGCACGTTGTTGATGATGGACAGCAGCAGGCTGCCGGACTCCTCGATCATCTCCTGATAGTGGAGCAGCTTGGGGTCCGTCAGTTCCTTCCGCATCAGGTGCGCGTAGCCCAGAATGGCGTTCATGGGCGTGCGGATGTCATGGGACATATTCAGCAGGAAGGCGGTCTTGGCCTCGTTGGCCTTTTCCGTCGCCTGATAGGCGATCTTCAGCTTCTGGCGTTCCAATTCCTGCCGCTTTTCCTTGGTGACGTTTCTGGTCACATAGAGGATGTGGGTGACCCGTCCGGCTTCATCCCGCCGCTTTTCGATAAACCGGGCCATGTACCAGTTGCCGTTGGTGGCTAAATAATCCATCCCCACCGTATCGGTATCCGCCAGCCGGTCCGGCACCGTGGACAGGTCAAAGAACTGCCGGACCGCCAGCCGGTACTCCGGGTCCACAAAGGTGCTGCACAGCTCGTTCAGCTTCTGCTGGGCCATGCCCCGGTGTCCCGTCAGGCGATGTACGGAGTTGTCGCTGGAGATCTCCTCATAGAAGTCCTTTTTCAGGTCGATCCGGAAAATGGAGAAATACAGCCGGCTCACAGAGGAGATGATCTCGTGATCCAACTCCGCCTCCTGCCGGGCGGTCTGCGCCTCCCGCAGAGCCCGCTGGAAGCGCTCCCGCGTCTCATGCTTTTCATCGGTGTTGACGAAGATCCCGTCAAAGAACTCCGGGGACCCGTCCGCACGGCGGGACAGGCCGCCGGTGGTGTGGAACCAGTGGTAGGTGCCGTCCTTGTGGCGCAGGCGGTATTCCACGTCAAAGGGCTGCTCCCCCGTGGTATCCTCCACCACCGCTTCGTAAGCGCTCAGGACCCGCGCCTCATCCTCCGGGTGGAGCTGTCTGGTCCACGCTTCAAAGGCATTGGGAAACTCCTTTTCCGAGTGGAAGCCCAGCATCTGCCGCAGCGTGTCGGACCATTCCACGGAGACCCGCTCCCACCGGTCATTGAACGTCAGGTGCCAGGCGCCGGAGGACATGGACTTGTGGATATTCCGGAAGGAGACGATCTGCTCCTCCAGCTTTTTCCGATAGGTGTCCTCTTTCCAGGAATTCCGCAGAAGCAGGGCGCACTCGCCTGCCTCGTCGATGGGCAGGCAGTCGATATACAGATGAAATTTCCGCGCCTCGTCCTGTACCTCCAGCCTTGCGGGGCTCTTTTCAAAGGCCGCCGTATAAAACGGTCCCATCCACTCGCTTGCGCCATCCGGGCGCAGCGTCAGGAAGCTGTTGCTCAGCAGCTCCGCCCGGGTCCGCCCCGTCAGCGCTTCCAACGCCTGATTGCAGCAGAGAAAGATCCAGTCTGCCGGACGGCCGGTCTCATCCAGCTCCACGCGGATAATGCCAAAAGGCAGGGAGCTGTCTTTGAACATGGTGATCAGGGCTTCTTTTCCGCAATTCTGCACCGCAGTCTCCACCTTCCTGTTTCGATTGAATATTCATGCTTATTTATCGCGAATTTCTATATTTTCTTCCATTTTCGGGGGGGGGGGTGACATGTTCCCCTTCTGTATAATATTTCTCTTTATTTTCATACATCAGGTAGTCCGCCTGACGGATGGCCTCCGCAAGGGGATGCACGCCGCTGACGCCGCCGATGCTGACGGACAGGTGCAGCTCCGGATACTCCGGAATGACGATCCGGCGGACCGCCTCCCGGATCTCGTTCTGCTTCCGCGTAAAAATATGCTTGTCCATTTTCGGGAACAGCAGTAAAAATTCGTCGCCGCCGTAGCGGATCAGCGTATCCGTACTGCGGATGCAAGAGTGGATCGCGGCGGCAATGTCCCGCAGGACGGTGTCTCCGGTCTGGTGGCCGTAGGCGTCATTTACCTGCTTGAAGCTGTCCACGTCGATGATCGCCACATGCTCCATGCCCTCCAGATGGGAGCGGTAGGACTCAAAATACCGCCGGGCATAGGTGTTCGTGAGCGGGTCCATGAACAGCTCCATGTTCTCGGCCCGGCTGTGATCCAGCAGGAGCCGGGTGCCGTTGGCGTCGATCCAGCGGCCCTCACTCAGCTTGGACAGCATTTCCAGCACACAGGGCATCCCATTCAGGCACAGGTATTTGGAAATGACGAAGTACATATCCGTATTGGTAAATTCCAGCTTGTTCAGGGTCGTTTTCTGGGCGAGTGCCCGGGAGGAAATGCAGTTGGCGCAGCTGCGGCCGTTGTCCCAGAAGGCCGCGCAGTGGCTGCCGTTGGGATGGAGAACGCCCTGCTCGTCCAATTCCAGCACGGAATTGGTAGTGGGGTCTACGAGGCGAACAACATCGAACACCATTCTCAGACGGTGCATCTCCGCCGCGAGGGCCTGCGTGCCGTCCTCCGTATTCACGTCTGCGGCCGACAGCAGCAGCGGCTTTTTGACGGAGAGCTGCGGGTCCACCAGTTGACCCACGGCACCCACATAGTGCTCCGGCTGCCGGTCGGACCACAGCGTCCGCACCCGCAGATCGCACCAGTGATGCTCCGTGCCGCAGGGCAGCAGCAGGCTCACGGAAAATTCCGGCGTCTCCTTGGTCGTGGCATCCATCGCCTCCTGCAGCCGGCGGAAATCCTTCTGACTCAGGCGGTGGAAGCACTCCGGGTGAGCAGCGTTCTTCACTGTATGGCGGTACTGGGGCGGTTCATCCCAATTGGTGATGTCCGCCAGACCGGAAAGCGCGTCGAACTCAAACTGGATCCCGCCGCTGCAGGACGCGAAGAAGTCGATGCGCTCCTGCAAGGACTCCAGTATCCGCTGCACCCGGTCATTCCGCGGCAGATCGGCCCGGGCCAGAAGCTCATCGGACAGCCGGTTCACCTCCAGCCGGTAGGGATCTCCGTCCAGCGGGACATGGGACGTAATGCGGAGCCGGGGCGATACGTCCGCCAGACATTCCAGCAGCAGCGGATTGAAGGCGCCGCACTCTCCCCCCAGGATCATGGCGATGGCCGTATCGTGGTCAAAGGCTTTTTTGTAGCACCGCTCGCTGGTCAGCGCGTTGTAGACATCTGCCAGTGCCACCACCTGCGCGGCGATGGGGATCCGTTCTCCCCGCAGCCCGTCCGGGTAGCCGTGTCCGTCCCACCGCTCATGGTGCCAGCGGCAGATCTCTAAAGCGTAACGGAACAGCGGCTTTTCCTGTCCGAAGGTCATCTGCTCCAGGATCACCGCGCCGGCTGCCGCGTGGGTCTTCATCACAGCGAATTCCTCCGAGGTCAGCTTCCCCGGCTTATTCAAAATCTCCTCCGGAATGGTGATCTTGCCGATATCATGGAGGGCGGAAGCCGTTTTGATCAGGGCGATGTCCTCCTCGGAGAGATGGTAGTCCTTCGTCTTCTTTACCAGCTGGCGGAGCAGTAGCTCCGTTATGCTGCGGATGTTGCGGATATGGTCGCCGCCCTCATGGTTGCGGAACTCCACCACATGACTGAGAATTCCCACCATCAGGTTGCTGTTTTCCTCTTTTTCCCGGATCTGGTCGGAAACCAGATACATCAGCCGCTTCTGGTTGGCATAGAGCTTCAGGGTATTTTCCACGCGGTGGCGCACGATAAAGGTGTCGAAGGGGCGGCGGATATAGTCCGTAACGCCCATGGCGTATGCCTGCTGAATGGCCTGACTAGTCTCATCGGCGGAGATCATGATGACCGGGATCTCGTCGATCCACCGGAAGCGGTTCATCTGCTCCAGCACCTGAAAGCCGTTCATCTCCAGCATATTGATGTCCAGCAGCATCAGATCCACCGTCAGCTTCTTTTCCATCAGCCGGACAGC
>ENA-UERK01002034-UERK01002034.1-human-gut-metagenome-genome-assembly--contig:-NODE-2034-length-13800-cov-4.085404_pt1 | contig 13800 bp, 7 predicted proteins | sample MGYA00242957_ERZ507957 | MGnify/ENA primary metagenome ERZ507957 (study PRJEB26167, sample SAMN06115538) | human gut metagenome | host: Homo sapiens | place: China:Heilongjiang | collected 2015-11-06... | reverse complement strand
ATGCCGGGACGGCCAATGCCAATGCAGATGGGACCAGATGGCAAGCCAATGAACGGACAGCCAATGCCGGGACGGCCAATGCCAATGCCGAACCGTCCAATGCCGATGCAGATGGGACCGGATGGCAAACCAATCGTGCCGCCAATCCCAAATCGTCCGTCACCATCAATGCCGGAGAAGAAACCGGAGGCAGCGCCGGTACCACCGATGCCGGAGAAGAAACTGGAGGCAGCACCGGTACCACCGATGCCGGAGAAGAAACCGGAAGCAGCACCGGTACCGCCGGTTGAGGAGAAGAAGCCTCAGGTGCCAGTGCCGTATCTGTTAAGAATAGCAACAAATGAAAAAATATATATAAATAAACCGGAATTTTCAATCGGAAGATCTGCAACCAAAGCAGATTATACAGTAACAGACAATTCAGATGTCAGCCGGATCCACTGCATCATTGAGAGAAAGAATGGTGTCAGCTATATCAGAGATAATGCCTCCACAAATGGTACATTTGTGAATGGACAGAACATAGCTGGACAGAAAAATGTATTTTTGACAAATAATGCAAAGGTTTCTCTGGGTGATGAAGGTTTCATTTATTTTGTCAGATAAGGATATGGGGATAATAATCAGGAGAAGCGTATGAAATATAGAGCGGCATATCACACAGATGTGGGTATAAAAAAGAAAAATAATCAGGACTCTCTTGCAATCAAGATTGCAGAGACTCCGAATGGACAGGCTGCCTTTGCGATTATCTGTGATGGCATGGGCGGACTGGCAAAAGGAGAGCTTGCAAGCAAAGAGGTCATAAATGCATATTGTGGCTGGTTTGAACATGATTTTGTAAAACTGGTCAGAACAGGAACATTTAATACAGCGATCTTGAAGGAGCAGTGGGATCGCATAGCTGTAACAGAGAATGAAAAGCTGAAAGCATATGGTGAAAGCCGGGGAATTATGATCGGAACCACGTTGTCAGCCATTCTTATGTATGAGGACAGATATTATATTATACATGTGGGCGACAGCCGGGTATATGAGTTGACAGATAAAATGGAGCAGCTTACACAGGATCAGACATTGGTTGCAAGGGAGATCGCAGCAGGAAGACTGACCCCGGAGCAGGCAGAAACAGATAGCAGACGAAGCATACTGTTACAGTGTGTAGGCGCGTCACCGGTAGTGGAACCTGATTTTATCAGAGGTTATATTACCCAGAATGCATCTTATTTGTTATGTTCGGATGGATTCAGACATAAGATAAGCGGAGATGAGATTATGGCGAAACTCAGTCCGCTGGCAGCACCAGATGAAGATAAGATGAAAGAGGGCTGTATTTTTTTAACAGATCTTGTAAAGTACAGGAAGGAAACAGACAATATAACAGTATTGCTGGTCAAGGCTGAGTAGTGGGGAGATAAGATGACAGAATTAGGAACAGTATTAGATGGAAAATATGAAATACTGAAAAAAGTTGGTCAGGGTGGAATGTCAATTGTTTATCTGGCGATGGATAACCGTCTGAATAAACAGTGGGCTGTAAAAGAGATAAAGAATGATGGTTCCAAGAGTGTAGAAACACTTTTAAAAGGATTGGAGCGCGAAGCAAATATCCTGAAAAATGTGGATCATCCGGTATTGCCTCGAATCGTTGATATCATAAATGAGAATGGAACGATTTATGTAATCATGGATTTCGTAGAAGGTAAGCCGTTAAATGAAGTTCTGAAGGCAGAGGGTGCACAGAAGCAGTCCGATGTAATTGAGTGGGGTCGTGCGCTTGCCAGTGCACTTGATTATCTGCACTCCATGAATCCACCGATCATATACAGAGATATGAAACCATCCAATGTTATGTTAAAGCCGGATGGTTCAGTAAAGCTGATCGATTTTGGAACAGCAAAAGAGTACATAATTGAAAATAACGCAGATACGACAGCGCTGGGTACCAGAGGATATGCAGCACCGGAGCAGTTCGGTGATGCGCAGGGACATGGTATCTATAATACTGATGCCAGAACGGATATTTATAATCTGGGTGCGACGCTGTATCATCTGGTAACCGGAAAGAATCCATGTGAGCCACCATATGAGATTAAACCGATCCGTCAGTGGAATCCAATGCTTTCATCTGGTCTGGAGCAGATCATTATCAAGTGCTGCCAGTCAAATCCAAATGACAGATATCAGTCCTGTTCAGAACTTCTGTATGCGTTGGATCATTACAATGAGTTGGACAATGAGTACAGAGCAAAGGCAAAGAAAAAGCTGGTTACATTTGGCGTGATGGCAGGATTATCCCTTCTGTCTGTTGGCTGTGCCATTTTTGGCGGGGTAAAGAAGAATGAGATCAAGGAGAAGAACTACAGCAACAAGATACTGGAGGCAGAGGATGCGCTGCAGGATAATGATATAAATGGAGCAATCAAGATCTATAAAGAAGCAATTGCTCTGGATGAATCATCCTCAGATGCCTATCTGGGACTTCTTGATACGTATGCATATTATTATGATATGGATCAGAACACTGACACTGTGTCCGAGAACGTGGACAGTGGAGCAAAATTAGGTGTACGTTACGTCACCAAGTATATTGACAAGGTAAATGCAGATGTTGTCTATGAGGTTGCGATCATTTATTACAACGAAATCCAGGATTACAAAGCTGCAATGCAGTATTTTAATCAGGTAAATGATTCGGCAAACTTCCCGGATGAGACAGCACAGGCTGCATACTATTCGGCAATTTGCGAGAATAAGATCAAGAAGAATTCCAATTTTGCAAACAGTAAAGAGAATCTGGTTAATTTTGAAACTTATAACAGTGAGGAACTGGAAGATACAAATCCAAGCAAATATGTAAATTATCTGAATATCGCTTCTATCTATGTTGATAATCTGGGAAGTGATGCGGCAGATATGCCGCAGAGAACGATTGCATTGCTGACGGAGGCAAACGAAAAGCTGGATGAAAACAGTACAGCACTTTCCAATGCACTTCCGGAGGATCGTAATGTAAAATATTACACGGCACAGTATGCGAGAATCCTGTATTCCGTATATTCCTATCAGGCAAAGAATACAAATGTAGATGCAGAGAAGGAAAACTATTATCTGAGTGCAATCGACTCACTTAACCGTTATCTGGCAAGTATCGATATCACGGATCCAAATCTTCCGGATACAACAAAGAAATCATATGTAAAATATATGAAGGAAGAAGCGGAAACTTACATAGCGCTTGAAAAGATCAGCGACAATAAGGATTATTATGATCAGGCTGAAAAGGTATACAGTTCCGCAGAGAGCAGCATGGGAACGGTTGATAATGCAGCCGATATTTATGTCAGTCATCTGACATATCTGTATGACCGGTATTCCGGAGAATACGGATCCAATCCGAAACGCTGGAAGCAGGATGGCATCCAGAAGATCAAAGCGGTATACGATGCGGGCAGTAAGATCAATATTCTTGCCTCCCGTGGTAATAATGAATGGAACTCGTTGATCGTAAACTCTGCAATTTCTGATATTATAAATGGAAATACTGCAGTGACAGGGAGTGAGGAGTGATAACAATGAATGAAACGATATGTAATGTAATGTTATTCGGCGGTATAGCTCTTGCAGTTGTCTTTGCAGTGATAGCAGTTATATTATTTGTAAAACTGGATATCCCGAAGGTGATCGGAGATCTTTCCGGAAGCACAGCCAGAAAACAGATTAAAGAGATCCGCGAAAAGGGTTATGAAAGCTTACAGGGAAGCGGTGCTTCCAAAAAAGATGCGATCAAATCAAAGGGCAGTACCAGTAAGATCGAGGTGCGTGATATCAAGGGCAAGTCAGCATCCGAAGAAGTTTCCAGGAAAGGAAATGAGAGATATAAGAAGGCTGTGGATGAGTTGAATAAGAGCAGAAGCCATCATCATACCAGACTGGAAGAAGCAGATTCTGAGAAAGCAACCGATATCCTGAGACCGGAAGAGGATTACGAAAAAGAAACCGACATCCTGAGACCGGAAGAGGATTACGAAAAAGAAACCGACATCCTGAGACCGGAAGAGGATTATGAGAAAGAAACTGATGTCCTGAGATCAGAGGAGGATTATGAAAAAGAGACCGATGTTCTTCGGGCGGATGATGAATATGAGCGTGAGACTGATATTCTGACATCAGAGGATGAAGCAGATGCGGCAACGGATGTCTTAAGTACAGACAGTGATGCAACAGACGTATTAAGCACCGATGATGATGCAACCGATGTTCTCACTATGGATACAGAAGCTTCTGACAGTAGTGAGACCGATATACAGGGTGAAGAAGCTGAGAAATTCCCACTGTTAGTTGATGTTGTTGTAGTTCATACGGATGAATCGATATAGAAGGGAGTGACCAAAATGAAGAAAAACAAATATTTACATCGTTTTGTGGCTTTGGTCATGACGGCGGTTATGCTGTTATCACTGGTGGTAATTGATAACAGAATCGGAATGAAAGCAGAAGACGAATATACAAAAGAAGTGATCAATCTTGAAACGTATATTCCCAAAAAAGTTACATATAAGAAAAATAAAGATGGAAGCGTAAAGACAGGCAGTGTAGAAGAGGTTGAGATTTCTGTTCCGGAAGAGACTGCTGTCACATTTAAGGGTGACTACCTGATGCAGGAACTGGATGCATCTGATAAGAAGCAGATTATAGCAACATCCTGTGATGCATCTGATAAGAAGACCACAAAGCAGGCTTCGGAGATCGAGGAGATTCGGATCACAGATTCAGAGGATGAATATCAGTATGCAGTGTATAAAGCAGCAGATGAGAAGGATACTTATGAATTTGCGGGGATAATACGTGTATATGGAGAAAATGCTGAAAATGGGGATAATCTATCTGTTGCTGGACCAACTATGCATATTTCAGCAGAGGCGGGAAATAAAAGCATTCCACAGATAAATGATAAAAATGGAGATAGTTTTTATTATGCTGAAAAAGGGGATGTTGTGTCTGTAAAGGGGTATGTGTCAGATGGAACGGAACAGGTTGACGGATATATAAAACAGACACCGGAAGATCCGGCGGATATTGTTAAACTTACATATACATTAAATGGTGGAAATGAGAAAGAAATACCAATCGGTAAAGATGGTGGAGCCTTTGATGTAAAGGTTCCGGAATCCGGATCATATGTATTTACAGCATATAGCAGGGAAGGAAAAAAGGTATTTATTCCGGTGACGATCCGGTATACTTCAGATATTCGGATTCAGGATGTAACGGTAGATGAAGATTCTGAATTAAAGATTACGGAAGGGATACTTGGTGAGTTCCTGAATAAAAAGGGTGATGGTATTCGTGTAACGGTATCGGCGCTTGAGGATATAGGCGACAGTAATTTTGCAGATCTGGATCTGGAATATTGTTTTGTGAATGGAACGACCATGAATAACTGGCAGTCGGTATGTATGGATAAAGATGAAGATACCGGTATCTGCAGTAAAACGGTATTGATTCCGAAATCGTCTGTAGCAGGTGCGGATTATAAAGTAATCTTCAGAGTCACAGATCATATATATGAATCTATCGGTACTTACAAATTTGATGAAAATGGATCATTTGTATATATCGATGAAAAAGCACCAGAAATTACAAAGGGCTCTTTCCGTGGCATAAAGGGAAACGATAGTGCAACGATTTCGATCCAGAATTATACATATGATGCAGATACATGGTTCAGTGGTGCAGAACTGACAGGAGTAGCGGCAGTTGAGGATTATGCACCGATCGATACGGCAAGGATCAGCCTTGATGGTGAGATCATTGAAACTGTAACAGATATATCAGCAGATGCAAATCAGTATTCTTATATATATGATGATATTACGATTTCCGAACTGACAGATAAAGCAGGAAAACATACAGTCTTATATGAAGCAGTAAACCGTCTTGGTCAGACCGGTACCAAAGAGATCACATTTAATCTGGATACAAAAGCTCCACAGGCACTTATCCTGAGTCAGGCAAATGGTGGTGTATCACTGCAGGATCAGGCAGAATATACTGTAACAGCCAAGACAGGAGAGACTTTGATATTCCGGATTTCTGATGCTGACAGTCAGATCGATACGGCTAAAACAAAGGTCTATGTAAATGGTGAGGAAGTTACATTGACCGGAGATGAACTGTCACTGCCGGATGTTGGTGTGTATAAAGTAACACTTGACGCATATGACTGTGCCGGAAATACAACAAAGAAAACGGTAACCGTTTATGTGAATAAAGAAACATTACAGGATTCTTTGACAGTTTCCTCCGAGGGGAAAACAATAGATGCAAAGGATCAGGCACTGGTATATGCCGGACATAATGGAAGTGCAACAACGGTTACATATAAAGTAACAGGTCTGGATCTGGATGCCGATGATATTGTAAAGACGGTAACAAGAAAGGCTCCGGATTCCGCAGCGTCTGCTGCCGGTATTGAAGTAGCACCGTCCAGAACAGATATATCAGCAAATGGAAATCTGAAAACCGTTACACTGACCTATGATCTGACGACAGAGGGTGTGTATGCATTCCACTTTACATCAAAGCATCATTATGTGGCTGCGAATGAAGATGCAAACACAACGGATGCATCCATTCAGGTGTTATATGACAAGACAGCTCCATCAATAGCAGCAATGGAATTTGCCGGAGCAAAGGCATCAGCAGATGGTATTTATTATTTCAGTAAAGATCCTTCCATTCATATAACGGCTGAGGATGCGTTTTCACTGGGTGATTACAAGGTCACAGATCAGGTAGGAAATACCATTCTTACAGGAAATATAGCTGCGAATGGGGATAAAACATTTGATAAAACACTTGTATTAACAAATGGAATTGAAGAGAATAAGATTTATACGATCATATTCTATATCAGTGATAAATCAGGAAATATTGCAACAAAATCCAATGAAAATGGGGTTGCATACCGGTTTGCGGTTGATACTGAAAAGCCAGCGGTTGATATTGCAGATAAAGAATCCACAGACAGTCTGAAGCTTACGCAGTACTGGAATGGTTCAGATGTAACAGTAAAGGCGTCTGCATCTGATAATTTTCTGATCAGCAGGATTACTGCATCAGCAACCTGTGACGGTAAGGCTGTTGCAGATCAGGAGCAGAAGATGGATCTGGAGGATGAAACGATCGGCCAGACCATGAATGCATCCTTTATTTACAAAAAAGCCGGTGTATATGAAGTTACAGTAACAGCATATGATGAGGTTGGCAACACAAAGACTGCAAAGTGTACCTTTGTTATCGACAATGAACTGGCAGATATCAGCTTCTCCGGTATTCCGGTAAGTGGTGTTTATAAAAATGATGGTACACAGACGATTACAGTTAAGGCAGCAGATGATTATGGCATCGCAGCTTCCGATGTGGTTGTGAAGGTAGTGTATGAAACTTACGACTATGATGCAACGACAGGTGCCGGAGTAAAGGGTGAAGAGATCATCACAGCAAAGAACAGCTCGGATCAGACAGTTACAGCTACGATCAAAAACTGTAAGGTTATTGATGGAAAGCCAATGAAATATTACATTGCGGTAAGTGCAACTGACAGATCCGGCAACAGCTCAGAAAAGAGAAGCAAGACCTTCTATTATGATCCATATAAACCGGAAGTAACGGTAGAACCGGCAATCGCAGGTACCGGAACAAAGTATTATAATGACAAGGTCAGATTCAATATTACAGTGGCAGAGCAGTTTGAACTTGGCGCAAATGTATATGTGTTAAATACAGACGACTATAAGAACTGTAAATCAGAAGCCGATTATGCTGCAAAAGCATATAAGACATTTTCTTATAAAGATGTAAAGCAGAAAACATTTGGTTTCACTGTATCAAAGGCTGACCGGTATAAATGGACGGTTGTAGCAGTAGATGCATCCGGAAATGCAGCAACAGTATCCGATATCCGGTTCACGATCGATACAGAGAAGCCTCTGGTCGAGATTGAAGGTGTTCCGGATGACAAGAAGTCAACCGGTACAACGATCCGTGTTGTGATCACAGATAATGAGAGACTGGATCCGGAAAGCTTTAAAGTCGTTGAGTGTTATAAATATTTTGATGGTACAGAATACATTGAGAAGGAACTCAAGATCAAGCAGGTAGGTGCAAAGGAATTAGAGGCATCTGCATACTGCGGACAGAAGAGCGGCAAGGCATGTTCTTATGTATTTAAGGTAACCGGTAAAGACAGAGCCGGAAATGATGTGGAATATGAAATCAATGATTCCAGATTCAAGGTCGATTCCACACTTCCGGATATCGTGCTGGATCGCTATCCGGATTCTGAGAATGATGGTTACTACAACAAGAATGTAAGCTTCAAGTTCACAGTAACAGAGCAGTTTCCATTAAAAACGAAGATCACAGTAAGTGATAAGAACAAGGACGTGAATGGAGACGAAGATGAGACATACATTCTGAATGAGACAACCGGAACTTACACAGTAAAGAGAAAAACACCTGGTGTATATAACCTGACGATCAAGGCAGTGGATGCATTTGGAAATGTAAACTATGTAAGAGATATTAAGTTTGTGATCGATAAGGAAAGCCCGGTAGCGACAATTGAAGGTGTACCGGAGAATGGTCTGACACAGGGTACAAATGTGAAGATCACAGTTACAGATAATCAGAAGCTGCTGTTGAAGGATTTCCAGATCACAGAGTATTACAAATGCTTTGATGAAAGCAAATATACACAGAAGAAGCTGGCGATCAAGAAGGTGGATGGCAAGACACTGGAGGCTTCTGCATATTGCGGTCAGAAGAAGGGAAAAGCCTGCTCCTATTACTTCAAGGTAACAGGAACGGATAAGGCAGGCAATAAGGTTTCATACGATATAGCAGGTTCCCGCTTCAAGGTAGATGCAACAAAGCCGAAGGTAACGATCACACCACGGCTGGAGCAGACAAATGACGGTTATTACAATAAAGATATCGCATTTGACATAGCAGTAGAAGAACAGTTTGCCGAAACACACAAGATCGTGGTTTCCGATAAGAATAAAGATACAAATGGTGATGCAGATGACACCTTCACAATGAAGGGAACGAGCGGAATCTATACAGTGACACGGAATGCACAAGGAATTTATAATCTGAAGGTTACAGTTACGGATGCATTTGGAAATGTAACAGAGGATGAGGCTGCATTTGTAATTGATAAGACAAAGCCTACGATCGGAATTGCAACTGTGAATAAGCTGAATAATGGAAATGTAGCACTTAATGTGAACCTTGCAGATAATTATAAAGGAAAGTCCTATACCGTACATGTAAAACGGAAGGATGCTTCCGGTGCAGTTGCATATGACGGAGATTACAGAACAGTAGAATGGAATAACACTTCTGTAAATCCGGAGATCGTATTCTCAGATGAGGGCGATTATGAGATCACTGTTTCTGCGGATGATAAGGCTGGTAATGAACAGATCGCAGAGAATGTATCCTTCCGGATTGATAAGACAGCACCTGTATTATCGATAACAGGTGTTGCAGATTCACAGAATACATCCTGTACGGCGACACTGACAGTAAATGAGGCATTTGCATTCTCTTATGATGGAGAAGCAATGAACAGTGCTGACATTACGGCAACGATTACCAAAAAGACGGATGGAACAGGAGCATCAACAGTTGCAACCTTAAATACCGGTAATTTCTCGTCCGGTAATCCGCATACTGCGACCTATACCTTTGATGAAGATGGTGAATATACAATCACTTTTAATGCAAAGGACATGACAGGTAATGTTGCAACGGCTGTTACTAAGACATTCAAGGTAGATAAGACAGCACCAGAGCTTAAGGTATCAGCAGTGAACAGCAAGAACAGTGCCGTAAATGAGTATGAGACAGTTGGTGGAAGCTCTGTAAACAACACAGATTATGTAGATATGAACATAGAAGTAACAGAGTCCTTCTTTGCTTCGAATAAGGTAAATATATCTGTACAGAAGGATGGCGAGGACGTATCTTCCTCTTACTTTACAAACTTTGGCAGTAATGCGGCAGTCAGCCGTGGAAGCCAGAGATTTGATGAGGATGGTGTATATACCATAGCAGTTACAGCAGAAGATGCACTTGGCAACAAGGCAGATGATTACAACATGGTATTTACGGTAGATAATACACCGCCAACAATTGACAAGACTGCAAAGATGGCTGAATTTACTGAGAGAAGATCAGAAGATGGAGAACTTCTTCTGAACAGTCAGGATTTTGCGGATATCAAGGAAAAGGGATATGATGCACTCTGGTCAGTTAATGATACATCTGTATTTAAGGCAAGTGTAAAGCTGGATGGTATTGATTTTGTAGATTTCTCAGATCTGACAGATGGATATCATACAATGACGATTTCCGTTACCGATGAGGTTGGTCATGTGACAACTGAAACATTTGACTTTACCTATGATGGAACAGCACCTCGTATCATTATCACAGGCGTTGATGATAAGAGCGTTGTAAGAAATCCGTTTACCATGAAGATCGGTCTGGAAGATGCAGATGATATGCTGACAGAGATCGTGATCAACGGAGATACTATTGATCCGGCACTGTATGAGGATACGAATTCGTATGAGTTCCAGGTTGAGAACTATGGTAATTATAAGGTTCGGGTATCTGCAAGAGATACAGCGGGAAATGTTACATCGACCTATGACAGTGCAACAGATGAGGTATTCTCCTTCCAGTTAAAGGAAAAGACATCACCGATCCTGATCGTTATCATTATTCTTGCAATTCTTGCAGTTGTGGCAGTGATCCTTCTTCTGATCATGAAAAAAAGAAGAAACAGCCACAGCAGTAAATAAAACATGACTATAGAAAGAAAGGGACCACGCCCGAACAGGCGTGGTCTTTCAATGAGGTGACATAAATGGCATTAAGAGCGGTAGCATTTGATATGGATGGAGTCCTCATCGATTCCGAGAAGGTATACAGAATGTGCTGGTTGAAGAATGGATTATCCATCGGTATCCCGGAGAATGAGATGTCGAAGATCTGTGACCGGATGGCAGGTGGAACCAAGAAGACAAATGCACATGTGATGAAAGAAAAGATGGGTGAAGATTTTGACTATCTTGCATTCAGACAACGCACAGTGGATATGGTCGAAGTATATCTGAATGAGCATGGCGTTGAATTAAAACATGGCGTGATCGAGACACTAAAGACATTAAAGGCAAGAGGAATCAAGATGGCGGTTGCAACCTCGACAGATCGGGAACGGGCAGAGGATAAACTGGTTCGAAGCGGATTGCTTCCGTATTTTGATGATGTGATCTGTGGGGATGAGATCGAGCGAGGAAAACCATACCCGGACATCTATCTGAAAGCCTGTGAGAAGCTTGGTACGAAGCCGGAGGAGACAGTTGGAGTAGAGGATTCCATTAATGGTGTGACAGCCTCCCACGATGCAGGGCTGTATACCCTTATGGTGATCGATCTGATCCAACCGGATGAAGAAACGAAGAAGAAAGCAGACCGTATCAGCAACGATATATTTGAGCTGACGGAATTATTTGAAGACTGATGAAGCAGTTTGACTTCGAAAATGACATCTGAAAATGACTGATATAGCAGAATAGAGAATGATCTCTGGAATGAAAGAAAACCTTCCGGCATATAGTAGTGTCAGGAGGTTTTTCTATGATTACAGGACAGAAAATTTTCAGCCTTTTAAAGGCACTTGCGGTATCTTACATAATAACGGCAATCCTGCTGCTTATAACGGCATTCCTCATGTACAAGCTGGGACTGGGTGATACGGTGATTCATCTGAGTATTATCATCATTCATGGCATCTCTGTATTCCTTGGCGGTTTTCTTACCGGCAAGATGGTAAAGGAGCAAAAATATATTTGGGGATTAATGCTTGGAGTGTGTTATGTTTTGGTGATCGGTATTGTATCTTTCATTATGAATGGTACGATCCATATCTCTGCCGGAGGGACATTGACGAATGTGATCCTGTGTCTGGCGGCCGGAATGCTTGGCGGAATGCTGGGTTAGAGACAAGTTTTTCGTAAAAATACTTTGACTTTAAAGCATGTTGTGTTATAATTTCGCTATATGACATAAAAAGGAGAAGTGTACCTATGAAGAGAATAAAGACACTCACAAACAGAACAATGAAGAACACAATGGTTAAAGGTGGATGCGGCGAATGCCAGACATCATGTCAGTCAGCTTGTAAGACATCATGCACAGTCGGAAATCAGAGCTGTGAGAATGCTGAGAACAAGTAAGAGATCATTGTAGACAGACAACCACAAAGGGGACCGTCAAACAAATGGCAGTCCTCTTTCGTTGCGTGTCAGAAAAATTAATTCACAAGATGGGAGAATTTGTATGGTACATCAGTACAAAAGTAATGGATATAATATCGTACTCGATGTATGTAGTGGGTCTGTTCACGTAGTGGATGACCTTGTGTATGATATTATTGCAAATTACGAAAATCATACAAAAGAACAGGTAATGGAATTACTGCCATCCTATGATAAGGATGAAGTATCGGAAGCCTATGACGAGGTAACCGGCCTGGTAGAAGACGGAACACTATTTACAGAAGACATATTCAAAGATTATATCATTGATTTTAAAAAGAGAAAAACAGTGGTAAAGGCTCTGTGTATTAATATTGCACATGACTGTAATCTTGCATGCAGATATTGTTTTGCAGGTGAGGGAGAATATAAGGGAGACAGAGCCCTGATGTCGCTTGAGGTGGCAAAGAAGTCTCTGGATTTTCTGGTTGCAAACTCAGGATTTAGAAGGAACCTTGAAGTGGATTTCTTTGGCGGCGAGCCTCTTATGAACTGGGATGTTGTGAAGAAGACAGTTGAGTACGGAAGAAGTCTTGAGGAGAAGTATGACAAGAAGTTCCGATTTACCCTCACGACCAACGGAGTGCTTCTGAATGATGAGATCATGGAATTTGCCAACAGAGAGATGGCGAACGTGGTACTCAGCATAGATGGAAGAAAAGAAGTACATGACTACATGCGTCCAACCAGAAACGGCAAAGGAAGTTATGACGTAATACTTTCCAAGTTCCAGGAATTTGCAAAGAAACGTGCTGGCAAGAGCTATTATGTGAGAGGCACCTACACTCACAACAATCTTGATTTTTCAAACGATGTTCTGCATATGGCAGATCTGGGATTTGATCAGATATCGGTTGAGCCTGTTGTGTCGCTCCCTGACGAGCCTTATGCCATAAAGGAAGAGGATATTCCAGTGCTGCTTGAACAGTACGATATCCTTGCAAAAGAGATGATAAAGAGACATAAGGAAGGAAGAGGCTTCAATTTCTTCCACTTTATGATAGATCTTGAGGGAGGCCCGTGCGTTGCCAAGAGACTTTCCGGCTGTGGTTCAGGAACAGAGTACATGGCGGTTACTCCTTGGGGAGATCTGTATCCGTGTCACCAGTTTGTAGGCGAGGATGATTTCTGCATAGGCAACGTATTTGACGGAATCAAGAATCAGGATATAGTCAATGAATTCAAACTCTGCAATGTATATGCAAAAGATAAGTGTAAAGACTGTTTTGCAAGATTCTACTGCAGTGGCGGATGTGCAGCCAACTCATACAAATTCCATGGAAATATACTTGATGCGTATGATATAGGCTGTGAGCTTCAGAAGAAGCGTATAGAGTGTGCGATCATGCTCAAGGCAGCCATGGCTGATGAAGCTGATGAAAATGATGAAGTTGACGAAAGC
>ENA-UERK01002016-UERK01002016.1-human-gut-metagenome-genome-assembly--contig:-NODE-2016-length-13887-cov-2.701159_pt1 | contig 13887 bp, 15 predicted proteins | sample MGYA00242957_ERZ507957 | MGnify/ENA primary metagenome ERZ507957 (study PRJEB26167, sample SAMN06115538) | human gut metagenome | host: Homo sapiens | place: China:Heilongjiang | collected 2015-11-06... | reverse complement strand
CGGCGCGGGCGGGAACAGCCCCAAAGCGACTTGCGACAACGAGTATATGTTCCCCGACACTATGGGCGTAAAGGACTTTTTCGCGCTGGAAGAAAGCGGACTTAAATTCGTGTTTGACCTCAATATCACTTCGGCGTTTCTCGTTACGCAGGTGTTCGCCGAAGATATGGTCAAAACGGGCGGCAATATCATAAATATATCGTCGATGAACGCGTATAGACCGCTCACTAAAATCCCCGCGTATTCGGCGGCGAAAGCGGGCGTAAGCAATTTTACGCAATGGCTTGCCGTTCATTTCGCGCCCTGCAATATCCGTTGCAACGCTATTGCTCCCGGAGAACAGCGCGCTTTTGTTCGACGAAAACGGGAAACCTACGGCTCGTACCGAAAAGATTCTGGCGGCTACGCCCATGAAAAAATTCGGCGAGATCGACGACCTTTTAGGCTGTTTGTTCTGGCTCGTAGACGATAACGCAAGCGGCTTCGTAACGGGTACGGTCATCCCCGTAGACGGCGGCTTCTCCGCTTATTTGGGAGTATAAACCGTAAAATCGTCACATTGTCTACGGTTTGCGGAAAATATATTTTGTTTTCGCAAACCGTACGTTTCGCCCGCGGCGCGGGCGAAATACCGAACGCATAGAAACTCTCGCTTTTTGCTACGCAAAACATTGATTACCAAAAACAACCCGCCCGTGTCGTCTACGGAGTAGACCCCACGGGCGGGTTATTTTAGTTAATCAGCCTTTACAAGGCAAACGAGAGTTTCTATATGTTTGGTTTGCGGAAACATATCGTACGGTTGGACGGAAGAGAGAACGTATACACCGTTGCCGTCGCTCTTCGAGAGTTTTTCGCCGTCGCGGACGAGCGTTCCCGTTAAAAGCCCTACGTCGCGCGCCAGAGTCTGCGGCGAACACGATACGTATAATATCCGATCGGGCTTGCTTTCTTTTATCGTTTCTATCAACGCTTCGTCTACGCCTTGCCTGGGCGGATCCAGAACGAGTACGCAATCGCCGCCTTCGCTTCTGACTTTGCGTAAAACTTCGGGCAGGGCGGTTTCGCAAGGGGCGTTGACGTTTTCCATTTTATTATCTAATCCGTTACGGATTTTAAGGTCGTTCGCGCAGTCTACCGCTTCTTTTACTATCTCTATTCCGACGGCTTTTTTCGCCTTGGTCGCGAATATCGCCGTCAGCATTCCCGCGCCGCTGTAAGCGTCGATAACCGTCGTATCGGGCGTTATCTGCGCCGCTTTCAACGCGTCCTGATATAGTTTTCTTCTCACTCCGTCGTTGACCTGCATAAACGAACCCGGACCTATCTCGAATTTAATTCCGAGGTCGCTGCTTACAGTCGTTTTTTTGCCGTAAATGCAGACGTATTCGTCCGTAAGAATAACGTTGTCGTTTCTTTCGTTGATATTCAGAAACAGACTGAATTGCTTAAAACCCGCAGACAGCGCGTCTATAAGTTCGTTCGCGTGAGGAAGAGTTTTCCCGTTTATGACTATGGTTATCATCAGCCTGCCGTCAACGTCGCGCACGACCACGTGTCTGATAAGTCCGAGTCCGGTTGCGTCGTTATACACGGATACGGAGTATTTCGTGATAAAATCTTTTACGACCGCTATTATTCTGTTGCACCATTCGGGTTGAATAGGGCAGCCCGAAATAGGTATAACTCTGTGGCTGTTCTGCGCGAAAAAGCCGATAACGCACCCGAAATTATCTTCTCTTACGGGAAGTTGCAATTTGTTTCTGTAACCGTATTCGAGTTCGCTTCTTACGGCGAGCGGAACGTTATAGTCGATGAACGCAATCTTCGAAAGACAGTCTTTTACTATTCTGCTTTTAAGTTTCAGTTGAAGTTTATACTTCAGATGTTGCAACTGACAGCCGCCGCATTTTTCGTATACGGGGCATTTGGGGCGGATGCGTTCTTCCGCCGGAGTGCAGACTTCTATTACTTTCCCGAAAGCCACGTTCTTTTTGACTTTCAGCACCTTGTATCTGATTTTTTCCTGCGGCAGGGCGTAGGGAACGAAAACCGTACAGTCCTCCGCTCTCACTATGCCTTCTCCGTTGGAGCCTAAGCGCTCAACGACGCCGACGTAATCCTTATTTTTAACCATCGTAAGCCTTTTCGTCGGGCGGGTATAAGTTACGCCCGATTTTTTATAGTTTCAATCTCTCCACGGTCGAGTCCACGAATCTCTGAAATCTGTTCATCAGAAAATCGTAGAGAATAAATAAAACCGCTCCGCCGACCGTTAAGGCGAGCAGCGCGTATTTTCTGAATTCTTCGCGTTCGAAAATCGTACCTTCGGTAAAGACCTCTCCGAACGTGAAATATATGAGTACGATTGATCCGACGAACCATACGGCTTTTATAAGACAGCCGAGTATTTTATTGAACTTCTTTTCTCTGAAAATATAGTTCACCGTAGGGTGAAGACCGAAAAATACGCCGTAAAGAATGAGCATCGCCGGGCTTTTAACAACGATAAAAGCCGCGAGTACGGCAGTTGCGAGATAGGAAAGAACCGCCGCTTTTACGCTCTTTTTGGCAAGCGGAATCATCGAGCAAAGACTTGCCATGAACAGCGCGGAATATTCTAAAACGTCTACGTACGCTCCGAGTATAAGGCAGACGATCGAAAGCGCGGTCGCGATTGCCGACAGGGCTATTAATTTGGAGTCGTTCATTATCTGCAGTTGCAGCAGCAGTTGAGCGCCATGTTGCAGATAGCCATTTCGCAACACCACTCAAGACAGCCGTTGCCGCCCATCTGCGAAGGCTCGCCGCCGACGTCGGAAGCCGTTTCTTTGCCGGACGAATAACTCGAAAAGTTCTTATCGGAGTCACTCGAAATCTTTTTGACGAGTTTATCGTATGACGTCTTGTATTTTTCGTTGTCCGGATCCATCTGCATGGCGATTTCGAGTTGTTTTTTACTCTCGTTGAGCCAGTTCTTCTTGTAGAAAAGCACCGATTGAAGATAGTGCCATTCCGCGCCGCGTTCGTTGAAAGAGTCGAGTTTGTCCTGCGCGGCGGAAAGGTTTCCGCTCTTTATCGCTTCTTCGACGTCTTTATAAAGTCCGCTGTCGGACTTGACCGAAAACGCCTGTTCCTGACGGAGCGACGAGATTTCCTGATAGGCGGTTTCGAGTTCGGTAAGTTTTCTTGCCGCCTCGTTGCCTTTTTCGCCCTCCGCGAATCTTTCTTCGCCGTATTTCGCTTTGAGTTCGGAATATTTCGCGGCCAACTCTTCGTCGGTGCAATCGGAGGTAAGTCCGAATATTTCGTATAAATCTTTCATTTCTTTTCTATTCCTTTCCTGAGAGTTTTAAGCGTTACGCCCGGCACGCCGCGCAGTAACACGTTATCGATTAAATCGTGATTGAAGTAAAATTTCGTCGCCCGCAGATTTTCTTTAAGCCCCGCAAATACGCAGGAAAAAGCAAAATCCACGTCCTGCCCTCTGCGTTCGATAACCGTTTTTAAGTCGGGCAGTTTGCCGAAAGCGTAATATAAGGGGTTGTAGTTGCCTTTTTTTACGTCTTTGTCGTAATCGTCGAGCGCGTCGACGAGATATATCCACTTGCCGAGATAATAGAATATAAGTCCGCCGCTTTCGCTTCTCTTATCTTCGAGCGCGTAGTCGGCGAGTTCTTTAAGCATCATCGCGAAAGGTTCGGCAACCCTGTCTAAACTGTCGCAGTTTTCCTTTTCTAGGACGCGCAGTTCGGCGTATTTCCCGGCGACGATTTTTGACATAAGCGGATATTTTTTGTCCGCCCGTTTTTTGCCTTTTTTGAAAAACGAAGCCTTTATTCTGCCTTTTTTTTCGTCGGTAACGTCGTCTAAAAGTTTGTAATAGGCGAGTACGGCGTTAAGGCAAGCCGCAAAATCGGTAAGTCGGTCGCGTTTTGCAATCGGTCGCTTTTTTATCCAGTGCGCCACGCAGCGTTTCGGCTCGATTTTTACGTCTTCGCCCGCCATATTGTGCGTAAGCGCGGAAAAGAACGCCACGTCGTAAGTCAGGGCGAGTCGGGCGACTTGTCCGCATTGTCCGCCGATGCTCTTGCACACGCCGCAGTAAAGGGCTTTGTACAAAGTGTCGTCTTTGATGTAGAGATATGGAGTTTCGGGTTTGATATAACCGAACATAATCGCCGCTTTCGTAGTAGAATATCGTCGATTTTTACGTCAACGCAAACTACCACGGATAATGAACTTTGTTAATATATTATACTATTATTTATCTTTTGTCAAAGCATTTTTCCTTAAAAGCCGCATTTTACGAGTATTTCACGGCATTTTTAGGGTTTTTCGGTGAGGTTTTGGCTTCGATTATCTTTTCGGCGATTCTTACGGCGTTGCACGCCGCCCCGCGTAAAGTGTTATCGGCGTAAGTAATAAAAGACAATCCGTTGTCAAAAGCGGCGCTTTTCCTTATACGACCGACGAACACGTCGTAACTTCCGTCCGCGTCGGTTGCCGACGGCAAATCTTTTAAGACTATTCCGCGTTTTGCCGCCAATTTCGCTTTGACCTCGTTCGTATCGAAGGGCTTTTTTACCTCTGCTTCTACGGCGACCGCGTGGCAGTTTTCAATCGGAACTCTTACGCACGTCGCCGATACGGGTACGGAAACGCCGAGTATTTTGTTCGTTTCGAACTTCATTTTTTCTTCTTCTTCCGTATAGCCGTCGGGCGTAAGATCGCCTATCTGCGGTATGCAGGTTTTAGAAACGGGCAACGGATAAAACGACGGCAAACAGCCCCGTTCCGTAAGCCGCAGGTCTGCAACGCCCTTTCTCCCGCTGCCGCTTACCGCCTGATACGTAGTATAGATTATCCGCTCTATACCGTAATTTTCGCGTATGACCGAAAGAGGCAGAACGGCTTGTATCGTCGAGCAGTTCGGGTTGGCTATAAGTCGATCGCAAGAGGTAACGTTGCCGAAATTTATTTCGGGAACGACCAGCGGAATATTTTTTTCGCGGCGAAACGCCGAGGAGTTATCCACGACGATTGCGCCCGCGGCTGCCGCAGAAGGAGCGTAACGCAAAGAAACGTCGCCGCCCGCGCAGAAAAAAACGAAATCCAGGTCTTTGAAGCAGTCTTCGCACAGCGGTCGTATGGTCAAATTTTCGTTAAACGCGAAAATCGCTTTTCCCGCGTTTTTCGCCGAAGCGAACAGTCTGAGTTCCCCGACGGGAAAGTCGCGGTCTTCGAGTACTTTTATGAATTTGCCGCCGATAAGCCCCGTCGCGCCGACGACGCCTACCGAATATTTATCGTTTATCACGTTTTATTTATACGCTTTCGTTACGTTTTTAGTGAAAAATCGGCTTTATAAATTGCCATTCGCTTGAAAAATATTTACTTATATGTTAAAATTAATCCGTATAACGATAATTATGATGAGGTCGTATGCCCAAATTTTACGCCGCCAAGGGCGAAGAAAACAAAATATTTACTTCGTGGGACGAGTGTAAAAACTTTCTCGACGGCAGAAAGGGGTATAAGTACAAGGGGTTTGCGACGCGCGCGGAAGCCGAAGCCTTTTTGTCGGGCGAGAATTATTACGAGAAAAGCCTGCTGGAAGACCTTAAACGCGGTTACGTCGTAGCGTATACCGACGGAAGTTACGAAGAGAGCGTGAACGCGTATTCTTACGGCGCCGTGATTTTCACTCCCGACGGAAAGAAAGAAGAGTTGAGCGGAAAGGGGAACGACCCCGGATTTCTGTCTTCGCGCAACGTCGCCGGCGAAGCCGAAGGCGCGCTCGCCGCGATAAAATGGACGCTTGTCAACGGATACGGGAGGTTAAAACTCTATCACGACTATTCGGGGCTCGGAGCGTGGGCGAGAGGAGAATGGGGGGCGAAAAGTCCGATTTCTTCCTACTATAAAAAACAATTCGACCGTTACGTCAAGGCGGTAAAGGTTGATTTCGTTCAGGTCAAAGGGCATGCCAACAACGAGTACAACGAAGCGGTAGACAGACTTGCGAAAGCCGCGCTTTTCGAAAACAAAATTTTGCCCGTAAACGGAATGGGCTTCAAAATTTCGGGTACGGACGAAGCGGATTACTTATGCAAAAAGATACACGCCCTATATTCGTCGGCGAAGTACGAATATGCCAAAGACGGCGTCGTGTTCTACGTAAAACTCGAAAAGTTGGGTATATATACCCGTAACGGCGTAACCGTCGTGGCGGGCGACGGCGACGAAGCCTATTTCGTGGCTGTTTCCGAACTGGTAAAAAGACGCGGCGGAATAGAGAGAGTGCAACTCGTCGAACAGGCTTTCGACGTCATCCTTTCGGACGGCGTACGGGGCGTGGATATATCGCGGGCGCTTCTTAAAAGTCGTAAATATTACCCGTCGCTGTGCGTGGTTTTTGCGCTCGATTTCGTTGCCGAAAGCATACTTGAAAGACTCAGGTATTTCGGACAGAAATTAACCAGAATTTCGGCGGCGTTCAACAAAAACAGAGAAACGGGCGTATTCGAAATGACCGTCCGCGTTCCCGGCGAAGAAGAACTTCTTCGGGCGTACAACTTTTTATATAAGTACAGATTAGGGTTTGCGGGGCTCGATCTCGATTACGGGAAAGCCGAAGCGCTCGTAGACGAGTGCGAGCAGATCGTAAAGTTTAAGGTTAAGGGATTTTATGGATAACGAGATTTTGAAAATCGTAGAACTCGTAAAGGATAAGACGGATAAAGAATTGACCGTGGTGAGCGCAGGCGAAACGGACGAAACGGTCGGTTACACTCGTTTTCGCCGAGGCGGAAGAGATTATCTTTGCCGCGTGGAAGGCGATTGCGACGAGGGGCTGAAAAATCTGATAGTATCCCTGCTCGAGAACGTGTCGATAGGCGAGGCTCCGCTCGGCAAGGACGCCGCGCTTAAAAGCATAGTCACGGGCGACGCCAACGAGATAACCGTTCAGAAATACATGCGTAAGTACGGCGTACACGATCTTCCCTGCGCGGTTTTCGTGGTACATACCGTAGACGGTAAAATAACCGACGTACTCGACTTTCTGGACAATTTCAAGACCAGTCCGTGCGATTGCTCCGTTATAACCGACGAAACGAGTTGCGCGTACGTCCGTTTTCAGGACGGAATAAACACCGAAAGCGAATATAAGTCGCTGTCCGATTACGCCGATCTTTTAGCGCAGTCTTTAAGCGAGGAACTCGGGCTTAACGCGAAAATAGGCGTCGGAAGTCTGGTACCGGGTTTCGCCGAGGCGTCGGTATCTTACAGACAGGCGCTGTCGGCTCTCAGAATGGGCGCGATTTTCGAACGGAACGCTTCCGTATCTACGTATAAAGAATATTTTTTGGTGAAAATGCTCGAAGATATGCCGAAATACAAATTGCAGGAATTTCTGGACATACTGTTGGAGCCGGAGTCGAAGGCGATTTTGTCCGACCCCGAAATGCTTACCACGGCGGAAGAATTTTTGCACACGAGTCTTAACGTGTCGGAAACGTCGAGAAATCTTTACATGCATCGCAACACGCTTATGTACAGGCTCGACAAGATAGAAAGGGCCACGGGGCTTGATATACGTAAATTTCAGGACGCTATGACTTTCAGGCTCGTAATGATACTTTACAAACTTATCGTCTGAGTACGATATAAGGAGAACGCTATGCGACAGAGAACTAAATCGGCGGTAACGGTAGCGGTAGCCGTCGTCGCGGCGATAGGAATGTTTTTAGCCGGATTTTTTGCCGGCAGGATAAAAGACCCCGACGTAGCCGCGCTCGAATTTATAGTAAAAACTTATAAAAGGCACTATCTCGAATACGACGATGATTTCGTGAGCGTAATGTCGAAGAGTATTCTCGACGAATATTCGGAATACTACACCAAAGAAGAGTACGCCGAATTGAAGAAAATATCTTCGGGCGTTCGCGGCGGTATAGGCATATATTACGGCAACAGAAGCGACGGCTCGGTCGTTATAGCGGAGGTACTCGGCAATTCGCCCGCCGAACGCGCCGGGATAAAGGCAGGCTATATCGTCAAGGGTTTCAGAAAATCCGTCGACGAAAACTTTACCGAGATTAACGGCAGACAGGAACTTAGCGACGCGCTCGCTCCGCTCGCGCTCGGCGAAGAGTTCGTGTTAAAACTCGAATATACGGACGCCGACGGCGTTCATGAAAAAGAATGTACTCTTGCGAGAAAAGAGTACAGACAAACCTACGTATACTATTCGGACGCAAGCGGCTCGTGGCGTTTCGCGAACGGCAACGAAGAAGATATGGACGATTTGAAGTTCGAACGTTACGACGAACCGATTGCGGATTTCGGCGACGATACGGCTTATCTCCGTTATACGCTTTTTTACGGTACGGCGAACGGAATTCTGGGTTCGGCGGGGCAGATAGAAGAAGCGTTGAAGAAATTTACCGTAAGCGGCAGGAGTAAACTGATACTCGACCTGCGCGGAAACGGCGGAGGGTACGTGGATATATGTCAGTCGGTGGCGAAATTCTTCGTCCCCGGTCCCGAAAATTCTTTCTCTCTGATAGCGACCGCCGAATATAAAAAAGACCCGAAAACCGATAAGAGTAAAACCGAAATTTTCAAGTCTTCCGCGATAGAGTTCGGAACTTATAATTATACGAAAATCATCGTGCTTGCCGACGAGAACACGGCTTCGGCTTCCGAAATGCTTATCGGCGCGATGCTCTCTTATGACACGCAGGATAAAATCAACGTGGTGCTTGCCCCGTCGAAAGACGACGACGGACAAACCGTTTATAAATCTTACGGCAAGGGCATAATGCAGACGACCTACGTCAATACGTTCGGCGGCGGAGCGTTGAAACTCACTACCGCAAGGCTCGTCTGGCCGGCCGGAAAAAACTGTATCCACGGGGTCGGTATCACGAAATCGCTCGAAGGATACGAGAAAAAAATATACGAAAGCGCAGGATCGGATCCGCTCGCCGTCGCGTTGGGTCTGTGCGGCTAACATATTTCTGGCAAAGATTTGCCGAAACAGGCAAAAAAGACGACTTTAAGGCTCGATCGGTTCAAACCTCTAATGGCTAACCGAAATAACCCGTAAGCGAGTTTTCTATTTCCGACGGAACGACGTTTTCTATCGGCGACAATTTATTCGCGACTTCCGCGGACGACGAATTTTTTACTTCGTCGTCCGCTTTTTCGTTTCGTCCGGGTTTTGCCGCCAGACCGGAAACGAGTTTCATAAGGGAGGCCGCGTCGAGATTTCCGTCGAGCGTACGCGAAAATTCTTCCGAACAGAGAAAATCTACGGTTTTGTCGCTTACTCCGAGCAGATTGAAAACGGGTCTGAACGAAGCGAAATCTATATGCGACAAAAATTCGGTGACGCTTTTCGTTTTTTCGCCGCCGAATAACACCAAAACCAAAAATATGGGCAAAAGCGCGTTCATTTTTTATCCTCGGTAACATTTATACGTAAGTTCGGCGTAAAATATTATATCGGAGCAAAACGAGTGAAAGATTTTTCGGAATTTACGCCTCAGGATAAGAAGGAAACGAGCGGATCGGGAGATATAAATTCGCAATTTATGAAATTCGCTTCGGATTACGAGGGCAAAAGCGCGGACGAGGTCATGTCGGCTATACTCGCCGAAGCCGAAAAAGGTAAGAAAAACGGAACGCTTACCGACGCGGACGTAGACAAATTCGCGTCGACGGTTTCGCCGTTTCTGACGGATAAACAGCGTAAAATGCTCAACGTGATAGTAAAAAAGATAAAGGGGTAAAATTTTTTCTTTCCGGGAGAGGTGGCGCGCATAGCGGGCCGAAGAGGGGGGCGACCTGCCGAAGGGGCTTCGGCTTCGCCTCGGAATGGCGGAAGACCAAGGGTTTAAGGTTCGGAATACTCGGGCTAAAAATCTTTGGCGAAAGAAATTTCGTCGATTGCCGTGATTAACGCCTTTATTTCGCGGCGGGTGTTCATCGGCGACGCGCTTACCCGAACGAGTCCGAATTTTTCGGTGCCTAAAAATTTATGCATAAGCGGGGCGCAGTGATAACCGCCGCGTACCGCTATCGCGTAATCGTCGGATAATCTCGCGGCGATTTCCTGCGAGGGGAGTTCCGTGTGTTCGAACGAAACTATTCCGAACGGGTTAGGCAGGGAATACACCCTTAAAAACGGGCGCGCGGATAGTTCGGAAACGAGATAGTCGGTAACTGCCGAAAGTTTTTCGGCAGAGTAAGAAAGCGTGGACGAAACGTATTTTACGCCTTCTTTCAGCGAACATATCGCGGGCAGGTTTAAAGTGCCCGCTTCAAGCCGTTCGGGATAGTCCTGCGGCATGTCTTTGTTGAATGAGTCGCTGCCCGTTCCGCCGCGGATAAAAGGACGGATAACCGCCTTATCGCCGAGTATAAGCAACCCGACGCCCTGAATCGAACATAGACCTTTATGCCCCGCAAGACACAGCGCGTCGGCGCGAAGATTTTTAATTCGCAACGGAACGTGCCCGCCCGCCTGCGCCCCGTCCACGATATATTTTATATTCGTTTTTTCGAGCAGTCTGCCGACGGCGACGATATCGTTCGGCGCGCCGTTCACGTTGGACGCCGCGCTTAAAACCACGAGTTTAGTGTCGGGCGTAAGAGCCGCTTCCACGTCTTTTGCGGTTACGCCCGAAAGGGCGGAAGAGGGTTTTACGAAGTCGAGATAAATCTCGTTACGGCTTTCTAAGTCGTACAGCGGGCGAAGAACGGAATTGTGTTCGGTAACGCTCGTCAATACCCGGCCGCCGCGCTCGTACAAGCCGTAAACGGCGGCGTTTATCGCTGCCGTGCAGTTTTGCGTGAACACGACTCTTTCGAGGTTTGCTCCGAATAAATCGGCAGCCGCTTTACGGGTTTCGTATACGGCTTTCTGCGCCTTTACGGCGAGTTCGTGTCCGCTTCTGCCGGGGTTGGCGTTAAGGTATTTTATTGCGTTTATCGCCGCTTCGGTTACGGCGGACGGCTTGAATCCGCCCGTGGCGGCGTTGTCGAGATATATCATACTAAAATTGTATTTCATTATCGCGTTATAAATGCGTATTATTCTTGTCTGATATACAAAAAGGAGAAAAAAATGAGATATTGCATAGCGGTTTTCGCTTCGCGGACGCAGGTTTACGAATTTGCGGATATTCTGCTTTCGGGCGGAATAAACGCAAGAGTTATAAACACCCCCGCCGAAGCGCGTATAGGTTGCGGGGTTTCGGCGAAATTTCCGTATATAAACTATCCCTACGCAAAAGGAATAGCAAAAAGGTTTTCGTCTTTTCGGGGATTTTATCTTTTGGAAGGCACTCCGCGCGGAATGAGAGTTACCGTGTTGTGATTTTTGTCATCGCCGAAAATAAAAAATACTTTCAAAACGCCCGATTTCTGTTGTGAAATCGGGCGTTTTGTGCTAAAATCGAAATATGACCGAAAATAAAGCGTTTCAGATGATTGACGCGCTCGAAAAACTTTATCCCGACGCGAAGCCGGCGCTTAAATATAAAAATCCTTACGAACTTCTCGTTGCGGTGGTGCTTTCGGCGCAGTGTACCGACGAGCGGGTCAATAAAGTTACGGAAAAACTTTTTAAGGTTGCGGATACTCCCGAAAAAATGCTCGCGCTTACTCAGACCGAACTCGAAAGATATATCTATTCGTGCGGGTTTTATCACGCGAAAGCCGAACATATTTTGTCGGCGAGCCGGGATATAGTCGACAAATTCGGCGGGCGGGTACCCTGCGCGCGCGAAGAGTTGCAGACGCTTGCGGGGGTGGGCAGAAAAACCGCCAACGTGGTTTACGCCGTCGCTTTCGGCGGCAACGCCATCGCGGTGGATACTCACGTTTTCCGCGTGGCAAACAGAACGGGATTAGGTCGCGGTAAAGACCCCGCGGCGGTCGAAAAGGCGTTGATGAAGGCGATACCCGAAAACGAGTGGTCGAAGATGCACCATTGCCTTATATGGCACGGGCGGCTCGTCTGCCATTCTCGTTCGCCAAAGTGCGGCGAATGCAAGATAAACGCTTTATGCGAGTACGAAAATAAAAACGATTGACAGGTAGAATATGTTCGTAGATAAATTTTTAGACAAAGAAACGATAACTATAAAATCGGGCGACGGCGGCGACGGAGCGGTTTCGTTCATGCGGTATAAAGGCGTTGCCAACGGCGGACCCGACGGCGGCGACGGCGGCAAGGGCGGCAGTATTTATTTCGTTGCGGACAGGCACCGTTCCAGCCTTATCGACTTTATGTATAAGCGCAAATACGTTGCCGAAAACGGCGGCAAGGGCGGCACTAACAAGTGCCACGGCAAAGACGGCGAAGACGTATATATAAACGTACCGCTCGGAACGGTCGTAAAAGACGCCGCTACGGGTAAGATTATTTGCGACATGTATGAAAACGGTCAGACCGAACTCGTTCTGGAGGGCGGTAACGGCGGTAAAGGGAATCTGCATTTCTGCACGTCCAGAAGACACTCTCCCCATTTTTCGCAGGCGGGCGAAAAGACCGAGGCGAGAAAGATAGTACTCGAACTCAAAACCATTGCGGACGTAGGGCTTATAGGTTTCCCGAACGTAGGAAAGTCTACGCTTTTGTCGAAAGTTTCGGCGGCAAGGCCGAAAATCGCAAACTATCACTTCACGACTATGGCTCCCAACCTCGGAGTGGTGAAATATTACGACGATTCTTTCGTGTGCGCTGATATTCCGGGGCTTATAGAAGGCGCGGCGCAGGGCGCGGGGCTCGGTACGGAATTTTTAAGACATATCGAAAGAACGCGTTTACTCGTACACGTAGTGGATATTTCGGGTTGCGAAGGCAGAGATCCTTACGAAGATTATAAAAAAATCAACGCGGAACTCAAAGAGTACGGCGAAGAACTCGCCAAGCGCCCGCAGGTTATCGCGCTCAATAAATGCGATTTGCCCGAAGCCGAAGAAAACGCGAAAGCGTTCCGCAAAAAAGTCGGCACTCGTAAAAAGATTTTCAAAATTTCGGCGATAAACGGCGAAGGCACGGAAGAACTCGTAAAATATCTGCTTTCGGTGCTGGCGGAGATGCCCGCTCCCGCGCCGATAGAACACGAAGAGTTCCGTTACGAGAAAGAGGACGTAAGAAAATTTACAGCCCGGTACGACGAAGAAGACGGCGTATACGTGGTAGACGGTCCTATCGTCAGATTGCTCGAAAGAAACGTAATTTTAGACGATATGGATTCGATTGCGTATATGCATAAAACGCTTAAAGATTACGGCGTACTCGACGCTTTAAGAAAACTCGGCGTAAAAGACGGCGACACCGTCTGCATAGGCGAAACCGAGTTCGACTATATCGATTAAAGGAGTAAAAGATATGACTACGAAACAGAGAAGTAAATTAAGGTCGTTGGCTCAGACTATCGAGCCGATAGGTCAGATAGGCAAGGGCGGAATAAGCGACAACATGATCGCCGGGCTTTCGTCCGCGCTGGAAGCGAGAGAACTTATAAAAGTAACGGTGCTTAAAAACGCCGAAGACGAAGCGAAATATCTTGCGGACGATTTAGCGGCGGAACTGAACGCCGAAGTCGTATGTACGATAGGGCATAAAATCGTATTATACCGCCGCAGCCTGAAAGACGGCGTAAAACATATCGAATTTTGAAACGCGCCCGCAATCACTTGCGGCCGAACAGATAAAAAAGCCCGCCGCGACGGTTTAGTCGCGGCGGGCTCTTTCGTAAACTTATTTTTCGTCGAGTTCCTTTATGGATGCAAGACGAGATTTATAACCTTTGATGATAAGTCCGCTTTCGTAAACGTAACTTCTCTTGCGTTCGAGAGCGCGTT